>PVMK01125727.1_pt1 | contig 33653 bp, 37 predicted proteins | sample 1853481 | NCBI WGS metagenome assembly PVMK01 (sample SAMN08533507, study PRJNA380276) | Marine sediment metagenome, whole genome shotgun sequencing project.
GTTCGTCGGCGTGCTGTGTGTACTGTCGATATTTATATTTTTGCGAAATATTCGAGCAACCCTCATACCTGCCCTGTCCATTCCGGTATCGGTGCTTGCGACATTCGGAGTGCTTTACTGGATGGGTTTTTCGATCAACCTGTTCACATTGCTCGCACTGGTGCTGGCGATCGGCATCGTTGTCGATGACGCCATCGTGGTGCTGGAGAACACGCATCGGCACATTGAAAACGGGATGGCGCCCTTCGATGCCGCGATAAAGACCATGCAGGAAATTGCGTTCGCTATCGTTACCATTACGCTGTCGTTGATCGCAGTATTTACCCCGCTGGCCTTTCTGACCGGCATAGTGGGAAAGCTGTTGATCGAGTTCGCGGCCGCATTGGTCGTTGCCGTGATTGTATCGGCCTTCGTTGCGCTGACCCTGTCACCCATGATCTCGGCCAGGGTGCTTAAACCCGCCTCTGAGGTTGAGCACGGTCGTCTGTTTAACGCATTTGAACGCTTCTTTGACCGCTTGAACGGAGGGTATGAAAGGTTGTTGACCTGGTCGCTGGGTCACCGGGTGTGGGTGGTTGGGGTCGTTCTGGGCAGCCTGCTTTTGTCGTGGTATCTGTTCGTTATGCTGGATAGCGAGTTTCTGCCGGAGGAAGACAAGGGTCAATTTGTCGTGATGGCGATGTCCCCCGAGGGCGCAACCCCGGAGTATACCGATCGGATGGTGCGGGAGGTGGAGCGACTTCTGGGTGATATCCCGGAGGTAAGGAGCGTCTTCTCCGCGACGGCCCTTCCCTTCGGTGGCGCCGGGGACCCCACGCGGGGGTTCGCATTCGTAGAGCTGAAGGAGGGGCCCCGACGGCATTTGAGGGATATCATAGACGGTCCCGACGGGCTCAGTAGCCGCCTGTTTATGGAGGTAGAGGGAGCGCTGGCGTTCGCGATCAAGCCAAAGGCCATCAATATCGGTTTTGGACAGCCGTTTTCCCTGGTCGTCATTAACCCGGACCTGGTTGAGCTTGATGCCTATGCTCGCGAGCTTGTTGGTCGCCTGCAGCAGGAGGGATACCTGGCCAACATACGTTCCGAGGTGGAATTAACCAAGCCTGACCTGCGTATTTCAGTCGATCGTGACCGGGCCGGCGCCCTGGGTATCTCCATCGAGGACATATCGCGTACCCTGCAAGTACTGTTCGGCGGTGAGGACCTGAGTGAAATCAAGATCGACGGCAAAGAGTACGAAGTCATCGTTCAACTTGATCGCATGAAACGACTGACCCCCACCGATCTTGAGAGGCTGTTTGTGCGCAACAGTCGCGGAGAGTTGATTCAGCTCAGTAGTGTCGTGAACTTTGATACCGGCGCCGGGCCAAACCGCATTCAACGTTTTCAGCGGCTTCGCTCGACGACCATTCAGGCCACCCCGGTCGGTATTACCCTGGGTACCGCAGTAGCGCGTACTATCGAAATTCTCGATGAGACGATGCCGCCTGGCTTTAGTTACGATTGGTCCGGGGAGGCGCGGGACCTGAATGAGAGCTCTAACGATTTCCTCTTCTTCACCTTGCTCGCCATCCTCGTCGTTTACATGGTGCTGGCGGCCCAGTTTGAGAGCCTGGTGCACCCCCTGACCGTGATGCTGGCCCTACCCATGGCATTTTTGGGGGCCTTTGGCTCATTGTACCTGCTGAACTGGGTGGACTATGGCGCCATGGTGCTCGGTACAGACTATCTGCCGCGAATTCCGTCAATGAACCTTAATATATTCAGCCAGGTGGGCCTGGTGATATTGATCGGCCTCGTGACGAAAAATTCCATTCTGCTGGTCGAGTTCGCCAACCAGCGTATGGCCGATGGTATGACGGCGAAGCAAGCCATGCTGCAGGCGGGCCTGATCCGTTTCCGTCCGATCCTGATGACCAGCCTGGCTACTATCGCCGGCATACTGCCGATTGCGATCGGTTTCGGCGATGCGTCCGAGAGCCGTCGTCCGTTGGGGGTGGTCGCCGTCGGCGGCCTGGTGACCAGCACCATGCTGACCTTGTTCGTGATTCCCGTGTTTTACACGATATTCGATGACCTCGGAGCCAGGTTTCGCCGCACAGGGCAACAGCCGGCCGACCAGCCGGCCTGAAGCATAAAGCCGGGCAGGGCTTGCGTAGAGGTTCAGGGTAGAGATGTCCAGGGTCATGATCATCGGGGCGGGCGGCGTCGGCAATGTTGTGACTCAAATGTGCGCCCGGATCCCTGGAGTATTCAGCGAGATTGTCCTGGCCAGCAGAACCCGGAAGAAGTGTGATGCGATCGCCGCGCGGGTGGACGGGCCGGTTCGAACCTTACAAGTCGATGCGGATAATGTCGGCGAATTGACAGCCTTGCTGGAGGTGGAGCGGCCGGCACTCGTCATCAACGTGGCGCTGCCATACCAGGACCTGGCGATCATGGATGCCTGCCTCGCTGTCGGGGTCCATTATCTCGATACCGCCAACTACGAGACCCGCGATACGGCGAAATTCGAATACAAGTGGCAATGGGCCTACCAGGACAGGTTTGAGATGGCCGGTTTGACCGCCCTGCTGGGTAGTGGGTTTGATCCCGGTGCGACCAATGTATTTACCGCCTATCTGGCTAAACACTACCTGGATGAGATTCGCGAATTGGACATCATCGACATCAATGGCGGTGAACACGATTACCCGTTCGCGACTAATTTCAACCCCGAGATCAATATCCGCGAGGTCACGGCCGAATGCCGTCACTGGGAGCAAGGCGGCTTCGTCACCACACCGGCCCTGTCGACAAAAGCGAGGTTTACCTGCCCGGATGATATGGGCAGCTTCGACATTTATTGCATGTATCATGAGGAACTGGAATCCCTGACCCGTTTCCATCCCGAGCTCAGGCGTGCCCGGTTCTGGATGAGTTTCTCCGAGGGCTACCTGAAGCACCTGGAGGTGCTCGGGAATGTCGGTATGACCGGGATCGATCCAGTTGAGCACGACGGTCATAAGATTATCCCGGTTCAATTCCTGCAAACCTTGCTGCCGGATCCTGCCGGTCTTGGCTCACGAACCACCGGCAAGACCTGTATTGGATGTGTGGCGCGCGGAGTCCGGGACGGTGAAGAAAAGATCTTCTATATCTACAATATTTGTGATCACGAGGTGTGCTTTGGCGAAGTCGGGTCGCAAGCCATCTCCTATACGACCGGTGTATCGGCGATGATTGGTGCGAAGTTGATCCTGCAGGACACGTGGCGCCGCCCGGGTGTCTGGAACCTGGAGCAGCTTGATCCGGACCCGTTCATGGAAGACATGAATCGTTACGGGCTGCCATGGAATGTGATTGAGTTGGACAATTTCGAGCTTTAATAATGCCCCCTGCCGATTTCAGTAAACTCGATGTCACCCGCCTGCCGACACCCTGCTTCGTCATCGACGAGGTTGCGATGGAGCATAATCTTGCCGTCCTGCAGCGGGTGAGTGAAGCGAGCGGCGCGAGGATCTTGCTGGCTCTCAAGGCCTTCGCAATGTGGCGCCTTGCGCCGCTGGTCTCGAAATACCTCTCAGGCACCTGTTCCAGCGGCTTGTTCGAGGCACGCCTGGGCCGCGAAGAATTTGGCGGTGAGGTACACGTGTTTGCCGTGGCCTTCAGCCGCGCAGAACTCGATGGTGTCCTGCAGATTGCCGATCATGTCGTTTTCAATTCTTTTCCGCAGTGGCGGCGATTCAGGGATGTGACGCGCAAGGCACAACAGGCGCGCCCCGAACTGCGTTATGGACTCCGGATCAATCCCGGTCATTCAGAGGGCGCGGTGCCAATTTACGATCCGTGTACACCGGGATCGCGGCTTGGTATCCCACGGGCGGGTTTTGAAGGGCAGTCGATGGATGGCATCACCGGCCTGCATTTTCATACACTGTGCGAGCAGGGGGTTGCCCCGCTGGAGCGGACCTTGGAGATTGTCGAAAGAACGTTCGGGCACTTGCTTGCGGAGATGGAGTGGGTCAACCTGGGTGGGGGGCATCTCATCACCGGGCGTGACTATGCTGTCGATGACCTGGTCAGACTGATCAGGGAATTTTCAAACAAGTACCGGGTGCAGGTCTACCTGGAACCCGGTGCAGCGGTGGCCTGGGAAGCGGGCGCGTTGATTACCAGTATTCTGGATATCGGCTGGAACGAGATGGACCAGGTCATCGTCGATACATCTGTCTTCTGCCATATGCCGGATGTGCTGGAAATGCCCTACAGGCCCGGGATTCTCGGTGCCGGTAAGCCCGGTGAATTTGAGCATGATTACCGCATAGGCGGCTCCACCTGTATGGCGGGTGATGTGATAGGGGACTACAGCTTTCGAAAGCCGCTCGTTGTGGGAGACCGACTCGTTCTAACGGATATGGCGCACTACACAATGGTCAGAACCTCCACGTTCAATGGCGTTCCCCTACCGGCTATAGCCCTATGGAATTCGACCACAGACGAACTGGAGATAGTCAGGGAGTTTGGTTATGAGAACTTCCGGGCCCGGCTGTCCTGAGCGGGTATTGAGAGAGATGCGAGATCTGAGGAAGTTTGATAATCTCGGCTAAATTCCTCATCGCAAGGATGCGATTATGTTGCAGATATTGGCTGGCAAGGAAGCCAGTTTGGGCAAATATGCGCCGCGCTATGAGCGCCATCGCCCGGAGCAAACCCTCCTTTATTGTTTCTCGATGACGTTTATGTAAACGGTGCGGATGCACGGTTTCGCTGGGTCAAAGCACCCACTGATGCTGAACTAAGCAAACTCACGCACACCATCGCCTATCGCATTGGCCGCTACCTGGAACGACAGGGATTGTTGGCGCGAGATGCTGAGAACGCCTATCTGGCCCTGGAGAACTCGGATGAAGAGCCGATGGATCAACTACGGGGGTATTCGATCACTTATCGCATTGCGGTGGGCCTTCAACAGGGTCTGGCCGCCCTGGTACCCAGGCCGAGGGTCAATCTCACCTGCTATCACGGTGTGTTTGCACCCACAGCAAGCATCGCGCTCTGGTCACACCGGCGAAGCGGGGTAAAGGAAACAAACCCGGGATAGCCGATGAGCCGGACGAGCAAACTCCTGTTCTGCGTCATGTGGCCATGACCTGGGTTCAATCGGACCCCTGTTTTGCTGTTCTGTAATCGACTTGAAATATAGGTCTATCTGGTCTATTCTGGTCGCATTGGTTTGTTCGCAAATGCAATCTGATGATTATCAATATTTCCGAAGCAAAAACGCAGTTATCCAAGCTGGTTGATATGGTTTTCCACGGCGAGAAGGTCGTTATCGCCAAAAATAACTTGCCTCTGGTTGATCTTGTACCACACAAACCGGAAGGTAAAAGAAAACTCGGTTTGCTACACAACCAGGTCAAGATACCGGAAAATTTTCTGGATGAAGATGAGGACATCAACGAAATGTTTTATGGAAAAAAACGTTGAATATTCTTATCGATACCCATATTTTTTTATGGGCAATTTCCAAACCGAACCACCTCAACCACCATCACAAAGCAGAACTCGAAACACAGGCAAACACAGTTTATCTAAGCGCGATTAGTGTAGCTGAGTTAATGGTTAAATCGTCAATTGGCAAACTTGAAGTGAATTTTGATCCAGTAGCCATTGCGCTTGAAACAGGATTTCAGATTCTTTCTTTCTCGGGAGACGACGCGCTGCAGTTAAAGGAATTGCCCTTTCATCACAAAGACCCGTTCGACAGAATGTTGATAACCCAGGCGTTATCCAATGACTATTGGATTATGACGGACGATGCCAAATTCTCGCTGTACAGCTGCAAGCTGATCGCACAGAAGTAATGAACATTTCCGATAACGCTGACCAGGTGGATACTCAATATCGATGTGGAAACATGCCGCGCCCAAAGAAACCTATCCGTTCACCACTATGTTGCTGTGTAGATGCGACGGGGTATCGATCGGCCTGGAGGCCGGAATTGGCAGGGGAGAGGGCAAAAGAGGGGAGACTTTTGGGTTAGCCCGATAGATTTTGGTGTGAACAGGATGAAAAAAGAGTAAACGACGGCATCGTCGATAGCTCAATAGCCCGTAAAGGGTAGAATATCAGGAGGGAAGGGTGTTAATGCATCCTATACGCTTCCTAATATGACTGACGATATCCATGACGCTTACCCCCGTTTCCTGGGTTCAGAGATCGAACCTCGTGATCCCGGAGATGCGATGTTCCACGTCATTCCCGTGCCGCTGGAGCGAAGCGTTTCGTATGGTGTTGGAACCCGTTACGGCCCCCCGGCTATCTTACGCGCCTCGTGGCAACTTGAACGATGGGACGGCAAGAGTACGCCCTGCGAGGCAGGGATAGTTACGTACGAATCCGTTGACTGTGATCGCGATATCGACGTGGTGCTGGATACGATTGCCGGCTTATCCCGGCAGGCAGTACAGCTGAACAGGGTGCCGGTCACTATCGGTGGTGAGCACACGGCCACGCTGGGGGTTATCCGCGGGCTGCTGGCAGCGGACATCGGTGACATCGGTGTCGTTCAGATTGATGCACATGCGGACCTGCGTGAGAGCTACCAAGATGATCCGTACAGCCATGCATCGGTGATGAAACGCATCATTGATCACGGTATACCTCTTGTGCAACTGGGTGTGCGTGCGTTGTGTGAGGAGGAGATCGCGATTCGTGAGCGGCGCCGGGTTGTGTGTTACGACGCCGGGGAACTGGTGCCAAGGAATATCACGGAGATCACGCTGCCGGAAGACTTTCCGGAACAGGTCTATTTTACGGTCGATGTCGACGGCCTTGATCCCTCGATATTTCCTTCGACGGGGACACCCGTCCCGGGCGGGCTCGGCTGGTATCAAACCCTGAGCCTGTTCGAGTCCGTTGCGAGGCAGCGCAAGGTGATCGGGTTTGATCTCATGGAGTTTGCCCCGATCGACGGGTTTCATGCCTTTGATTTTTCCGCTGCGCTGCTGGTGTACAAGATGATGGGAATCATTGAGCGGGCCGGGTTAGCCGGCGATGTTGGGTAGCCGACCAGAGATAGGGTACTGGTATCCGACAGTCACTACAGATAACATACAAAATCTTTTTCCAGGTGTCTCCACTGCAGTCCCAAAAATGCGACAGGAGAAAGTCCCTTGATGAAGCTTTACCATAACCCCGTATCGACCTGCTCGCAGAAAGTCAGGCTGGTCCTGGCAGAGAAGGGGCTCGACTACGAGTCACATAAGATTGACCTGCTGAAGGGTGAGCAACATTCGCCCGAGTACGTGAAGATCAACCCCAACCACGTGGTGCCGACACTGGTCCATGACGACGCCGTCCTGTTCGAGTCCACGCTAATAAACGAGTATCTAGACGACGCCTTTCCGGCCCGGCCCATGCGACCGGCGGACCCGGTCGCCCGTCATGCCATGCGGTTGTGGGTGCGTGAGAGCGATGAACGCCTGGCCCCGATAGCCGGGTTTCTGATCCTTGCCGTCGGTACCCGGCATGTTGTGCTGGCGAAGACCTCCGGGGAACGTGAAGCCGGCCTCGCGGCCATTGCAGACCCGGTAAAACGGGCAAAGAGAGCCAGCCTGATTGAATATGGGGTGCAAGCCCCCGAGTTCGAACCGGTATTGAAGAGCTTTATTGACCACCTCGACCGCATGGAAGCCGGCCTGTCCGAAAAGAAATGGTTGTCGGGCGCTGAATATGGGCTCGCTGATGCTGCCACGTTTCCATATGTTCTCCGGCTTATGCAACTCGGCATGGAGAAACTGTTTGCCCGGGACGTGAGGGCCCGTGTTGGGCGATGGTTTGACGCCGCCTGTAAAAGACCGAGCTACGAATCTGCCATCACCTCGAACCTCCCTGCTCCGCTGATCGAGTCCCTGCGCAGGCATGGCGAAGAAGCCTGGCCCGAAATAGAGCGAATTGTCCGGAAAATTTCCCACTGAAGCGTTCAGAATCAAGCACTGCTCCACGCCAAATTTGTTATCATTCCGCCCCATCAATAAATTCGGCAAACAGCCCCGGCTGCCATGATTTTCACACACCTGAGGTGATGAATGACCCGCGAAGTCAGCGACAAATACCTGGACGATTGGAATAAGAAACAAACCCTGGCGGAGCAGATGATTCCTCTGGTCGGCAAGATGTATAGGCAAAGCGGCGTGGTCCTCAGGGTCTACGGTCGAAAGCTGATGACTGCGAACACCATAGAGATCATCAAGGCACATCGCTTCGCGCGCCTGATTGTCGGCGAGGAAATCGACATGGAGGTCAGTTACCGGATGCTTGAGCGTATGAGCAGGATGGAGCTGTGCCCGGCGCGCATCGATCTGGGCAAGTTATGCCATGCCTTCCGGACGGAGTTCGATGGCGATGATATGGACGCCTTCCTTGCCGTGCAGCTGGAATCCATCGATATAGCCGGGTGCGATAAGAGCGTCGAGGAGCCGGCAGATATTGTGTTGTATGGCTTTGGCCGTATCGGTCGGTTATTGGCGCGACTGCTGATTGACCGGACCGGGTCGGGGGGCAATATGCGCTTGCGCGCAGTCGTCGTGCGCGCTCGAGGTGACGAGGAAAAAGACCTCCTGAAGCGCGCCAGCCTGCTGCGTCGTGATTCCGTGCATGGCCCGATGGAGGGCTCCATCTCGGTAGACCGGGAAAAGCGCGTAATGATCGTGAACGGCAACTATATCCAGTTTATCTATGCCGATGCACCGGACGAGATAGACTATACCGAGTACGGTATTGATGATGCGCTGGTCGTCGATAATACGGGTGTATGGAATGACAAGGAGGGGCTCGGCAGGCACCTGAAGTCAAAGGGAGTTTCCAGGGTGCTGCTGACTGCGCCGGGCAAGGGCGATATCAAGAATATCGTGTTCGGTATTAATCATGGAGATATCGACGAAGAAGACCACATCCTTAGTGCGGCCTCCTGTACAACGAATGCCATCGTACCGATACTGAAGGTCATGAATGACGAGTACGGTATTCGTAGTGGTCACCTGGAGACCATCCATGCCTATACCAACGATCAGAACCTGATAGACAACTATCACAAGGCTGATAGACGCGGTCGCAGTGCTCCGCTGAACATGGTCCTGACCTCAACCGGGGCGGCGAAGGCGGTCGCCAAGGCCGTGCCGGAACTTGCGGGCAAACTCACCGGAAATGCTATACGCGTTCCGATACCGAACGTGTCCCTGGTAGTCACCAACCTGAACCTTGAGAGGGAGACCACACTGGAGGAGTTGAACGATTTTCTACGCCGGATATCGCTTGATTCCGACATGAAAGACCAGATCGGTTCAACCTGGTCAACAGAGGTGGTTTCAAGCGATCTCGTTGGCACTGCCGAAGCGGGCGTGGTCGATGGCGAGGCCACGATCGTGGATGGCAAGCGCGTCGTACTGTACATTTGGTATGACAACGAGGCCGGCTACAGTCACCAGGTGGTTCGGTTGATGCAGGAGATCATCGGTCTTAAATTACCGACGATACCGGAATAGTAAACCTGTTCTCCGGTTGTCTGCCCTGTGACTGCAAAGGGCGGCATTTGGCAGACCACCGGTACCTCCCCGGCATGACACCCGACTCTGAATACCACCATATCAACGGCCTGCGCTACCACGTGCAGCGCTGGGGCAATCCGGAAGGGCAGAAGCTATTTCTGCTTCATGGTTGGAGTGATTGTGGCCTGACCTTCCAGTTCCTGGCTGAACAGCTGTCTGCACTTTCAGGGGGTGAGGCAGACATCATAGCCCCGGACTGGCGCGGCTTCGGCCACACCGAACCGGCAGCAGGAAGCTACTGGTTCCCGGATTATTATGCAGATCTCGAGGGCCTGCTGGATGTCTATTCTCCGAAAAACCCGGCAGTACTGATAGGACATAGTATGGGTGGCCACATCGCCTGTATGTATGCCGGGATACGTCCGCTACGGGTTAGTCAACTGGTCGTGATCGAGGGACTCGGCATGTCGGCGATCGATGCGGCTGAGGCGCCGGGTCGTTTTGCTGTGTGGCTCGATGAACTCGGCGAAGAGCCGAAATTCAGTCGGTACCGAAGTGTTGATGCGCTGGCAGACAAGCTCCACAAGCGTAGTCCCCGGATGAGTATCGAGCGGGCGCGTTTCGTTGCGACTGCCTGGACAAAGTTTGACGAGGATGAACAGGCCTTTTTGCTACGCGCAGACCCACGACACAAACGGGTAAACCCGGTCCTGTATCGTCATGAAGAGGTGATGGCATGCTGGCGTAACATCACCGCGCGCATGCTGGCCTTGACCGGACGGGACTCGACTTTTCTTGTTCGTTACGAAAAAGACGGTGTCCTGGACCTGGTGTCAGGCATTATCGATGACTTTGAGAGTGCCCTGATACCCGACTCCGGGCATATGGTCCATCACGAACAGCCCCGCGCACTCGCCGAAGCGATACATGGCTGGCTGAAATAGCCGCTGTACCTATACTTTGGTAGTCTGTCGACTTACTCCAGTTTTTCGATGGTAAAGCCTCGTTGGGCTAGCTGGTTCAGGATTCCGTCCTCGCCGATGAGATGGAGGGCGCCGATGGCGACAAACTGATTGCCAATATCCAGCATGGGAACCAGGCGTTCCACCATCACCACATTACGTTTCTTCACCAGTGCCTCGTTCAGTTTGTCCACCAGCGCCTGGATTTCCGGCGCAGAAGGTTCGTCAGAAATCCTGGCGAGACCGGCGAGGTCCGAATCCAGATACAGCTCGATCATATCTTCAAGGAGCACTGCACATGCTCGTAGTCGCAGACCGTCGCTAAAAGGACCAGGGCGTGTTCGTCTTCAGCCAGGGTGGACAGTGCAGAGATTTGCTCAAGAGGCGTCTCGATCCCGGCAATGTCGACCCCTGCTTCGCGGGCCTGGGCCATGAGTTGCATGTCCAGGGGTATACCGGTATCCGGGGGCATTGCCAGGCTGGAAAAAACTGCCCAGGGTTTCATACTCATGGCAATTTCCGGCGGTATACCATATTCCCGCAACAGAGCAATACTGGCCTCTGCGAGATCTGCGCCGACCGCCTGGTCGAGTGTGGTGCCATCGTGGTAGAACGAGGCCTCGGTAATGATTTCCATGGTCTCGTTGCTGAGATCCAGTTCCAGTAGCAGTCGGTCACTCTCCGCAACCAGGTCACGTGCACGGCTTGTTTTCTCAATAACCCGTGCGTCGGAAACATGCATGGTGCCGAGTACATGGCTGGCAGGCAAATCCCCCTTGCTGACCCGAAAAAATATCCCTTCGTCATAGGGAGACTCCATAGTGGGTGTCTCATCATCCGTAGCCGGGATAACCGGGCACTCCAGGGCCTGGGCCGGTTGGTAGCCGCTGACCAGGGCGGCCGCCATGAATGGCAGGAACAGACTCGCTGAAGTTGATTTGGTTTTCATCTCTATTTCGTTACTCCGTGTTGGGTCAGGATATCAATGACGGACTGGTGATGGTTAGCGGTCGCCATGCTGTACGGTGTCTGTTGCCAGACCGATGCTAGTGTCGCATCCGCACCATGGTTCAACAAGTAGGCAACGACGAAGTTATAGCCATTACCGGCGGCATACAGGATGGGAGTTCTCTCCTCCCGCCCGAGTGCGTTAACGTCGGCGCCGAGTCCAACCAGCATTCTGACGGTGCGTAAATCTGCGAAGTTCGCGGCCAGATGCAACGGGGTATTCCCGAACTGGTCGGGTTTATGGATATTCGCACCTTCGCTGACCAGGAACCGTGCTACCTGGAAGTGGTGAAATGAAACGGCTGCCAGCAGGGGGCTGCTATCCTGGTACCCCACCAGGTCGATATCCGCACCGGCGCGCACAAGGAACTCGACCATGTCGTAGCGACCATGAAAACTAGCCTGCGTTAGTGCGGTTCTGCCTTCCTCCGTGCGGCCGTCTATGTTGACCCCGGCATCCAGCAGACGGCTGACCTCAGTAATCTCACCCGTCGTAGCCGCTGTTATCAGTGGCTGCCGATCTGTCGGCTGGGGCGCCTGGGCAAGGGCGCCGAGGCTGATTGCCAACCCAAGTACTCCGGGACCGAATCTGTGCATCGGGTAACTTTAACGGGAAATCACGGAACTAGAAAGCGCTGCTTCCGTAAGTATTTCTGCTGAGCCCCTGGGCAAATCTCGACCCGTTCAGCATCCTCATCTGATCCATGTCTTGTTTCACATCCTCGATTCGGGCGCGCAGGCTTTCGCGGTCATAGTAGGTGGTCGCAAGACTGAGGGCTCGCTCGTACTGTTTCAGCGCAAAGCCGAGGTTACCCTCGAGGAAGTGAAATTCTCCGCGGGCCTGGTAGGCGCGTAATGAGTTGCCTGTCTCACCGTAGGCACGTGCGATCAGGATATGGAACATGGGTTCACTCGGGTTTTTGCGAATCGCCTTACGGAGTAGCGGGACAGCCTCGTCGTACCGCTCTGTCAATACCAGTGCATTCATATAGTAGATATCGATGATATTCCGCTCTTCCAACTGATCCTCACGCAGTTGTTCGCGTATCTGGCCCAGCACTTCAAGGCCCTGGTCATATTTCTGGTCTTCGAGGTCATTGTCGGCATAAGCGAGCTGAAAGCCCCAGTTATCCGGATCATCCTGGATCAGTGTGGTCAACTGGTCCCGTGCTTCGTCATAACGGTTGGCGCGTGACAGGGCCAGGGCGTAACCATAGCGATCGGCCGCACTCACTTCCTCCTCGTCATTAACACGCGCGGCGAACATCTTGACGGTAGACTTTCTGTCTTTTGAGTAGACCGCAGCGATCTTTGCCTGCGCCTGCTCAAACCCGCTCTGCTCACCCGGTTCGACCTCGGGATAGGTCATGGCTCGCGACGCAGATTCGGCGATGCGATTGACCGTCAGTGGATGGGAGCGGAGGTATTCCGGTGTGCCTGATTCCCGAATACGGCTCCATTGCTGCATGGTCGAGAAGAATTCCGGCATGGCTTGGGGATCATAACCGGCGTTATATAAAGTGCGTATTCCCAGCGAGTCGGCCTCCCGCTCAAATTCGCGGGAAAACCGCAGTTGTTGATCTATCGCCACTGCCTGGGATGCCATTATCGCTGCCTGGGCGGCCTGGCCACTGCCCACCGCCGCCGCTGCGATCAGTGCTGCCAACTGGGCGATACCCTGGAAACGGGACTTCTCCAGTCCGCGTGCAATATGGTGCTGAGTTACGTGTGCAATCTCGTGCGACAACACCGAGGCGAGTTCGGCTTCGCTTCCTGCACGCGCAATGAGTCCTGTATGAACGGCGATGTACCCCCCGGGAATGGCAAATGCGTTTAACGTATCGTCGTTAATCAGGTAAAAGGAGAAATCTTCTGCGGTGCCGCTGGCCTTCACCAGCTTCTGGCCCAATTGGTTGATGTAATACAACAACTCCGGGTCTTCGACGAAATCGAGGTAGTGGCGCAACTGCCGGATATAACTGGCGCCCACTCGTTCCTCCTCGGCATCCGAGATCATTGCGCCCGAGCTTGAGCCGAGATCCGGTAGCTGGCTCAGTACATCCTCCTCCGCCATGACGGGGGCGGCAAGGGCAGAGACTATGAGTAAAGTCCTGAAAATGTTCCTGAAATCTGACATGTTCCTAGCCTATGAGGTTTTCCACTGGTTTTCCACCTTTGTAACCCAAGATTAATCCGCAATTTACCTGACCGGTAATCTATAGGTTATGATGGCAAAAACCTGTGATTTCAATGACCCAACATGGATTTTGACGTCGAACTCGACGCATCGGGGTTGCGCTGTCCGCTACCCATGCTACGGACCAAGAAGAAACTCAATGAGATTGGCAAAGGCCAGGTATTGAAGGTAATAAGTACCGATCCCGGTTCACGCCACGATTTCGAGGCCATGCTGCGTCACAGCCCTCACGAATTGCTCGGTGTATCTGAACTCGCTCAAGGAGACGTGTTTTTTATAAGGAAGGGATAGCCTGCATTTACCCTGGGGCTATATCAAGCCCGGTATGTCACCGTGATAACTATAAATTTGCCACGATGTCAATACTACAGTAGGGGTAATAATATGGTAAAAATCACAATATATAGTATAATTGCATGGCAATAGCGACTACATATGGAGTTTTCTGTGTTGCCGAGCGTGCTACGAAAATGCCTGCCTGGTTATCGCTGGTATAACAACCTGGTTCGGCTGCCCCAGGGCTTTTCCAATGGACTGATCGTGTTTGTAGCGGCGTTCCTGCTGGTTATTTCTGCCCCCGTTTTTAATAAGAGTCTCCCGGACCGGGGTACTCAGTTGTGGACCGCGGTGGTTGCTTCCGCTGACCCGGTGGGCAGACCTGTCACTACGGTGTATGAGCTTGCGCCCACCGAGCTTTACACGATCAAGTCCCAGTATGATGCGATGATCCTCGAGGTTGCGCTTGCATATGGAATCGATCCGGCCCTGGTCAAGGCAGTGGTGCATGCAGAGTCTGCATTCAATTCCAATGCGATTTCCCGGCGAGGCGCCATGGGGTTGATGCAGTTGATGCCGGAAACTGCGATCCGCTTCCAGGTTGCGGACCCCCTCGTGCCTCAGCAGAATGTGCAGGCCGGCGTGCAGTACCTTCGTCATCTGCTGGAGATTTTTGACTGGGATATTCAGCTCGCGCTGGCAGCATATAACGCCGGGCCGAACGTGGTTCGACGGTTCGATAAAATTCCTCCCTATCGCGAGACCCAGGGTTACGTGCGCAAGGTGGTTGGCCTGCATGAGCTTTATGCCCTGACGCTCTGAACCAGAGGGCCCTTAGGGCAGGTTAATACATGCCAGGCCCTGGTTTGCCCGTTCGGGTACAATACTGTCATGACCGGGCGAGAGCAAAAATGCACGATATTCAAGGCAAGCCGCAAGCAGGATCACTACCTGTACCTGGCCACTGAAACGGAACTGGAAGACTTGCCCGGCGGCTTGCTGGAACTTCTTGGCGAACTGCAATTAATAATGAAAATCGACCTTGCCGCACGAAACGATCTGGCCGGCGCAGATATCGAACACGTTCGTGAGCAGCTTTCTGAATGCGGCTACTACCTGCAGATGCCGGACATCTCCCGGCCGCGCGACATAATGGGCAGTACACCGGGGATGGAAGGGTTGCAATGAATATTTCGGTGATGGTTACGGGGGCGCCGTACTCCTGCCAGGCATCTCAAAGTGCATATCACTTCTGCCGGTCGGCGCACGATGAGGGGCATCGCGTATCGCAGGTGTTTTTTTATCAGGACGGCGTGCACAATGGCAGCCGTCTGTCGGTTCCTCCCCAGGACGAAGCGAGTATCGTTGACGACTGGGTCGGCCTCGCGAGTGAAACTGGCGTCAGCCTCGTTGTCTGTATTGCGGCCGCCCAGAGGCGTGGAATCCTGGACGCCGGCGAGGCCAGCCGGGAGGAACTAGATGCCGATAATCTGCATCCGGCATTTACACTTGCGGGCCTGGGATTATTGACGGAATCGGTCATTGAATCAGATCGATTTGTCAGTTTTGGGTGATTCGTTGACTCGCAAAATACTATATCTCTTTCGTCACGCCCCTCATGGCACCATAAATGGCCAGGAGGGCCTGGACGTGCTGCTTACTGGCGGGGCGTTTGACCAGGATGTCAGTGTCCTGTTCATGGACGATGGGGTTTACCAGGTGGTTGGTGGTCAGGATGCGTCCGGTATCGGCGGTAAGGATTACACACGGGGGTTCGGCGCACTGGGAGATTTCTGTGAATCCCTGCAGGATGATTCCGGCGTTTATGTCGAGGCGGCGTCGCTGGCGAGGCGCGGATTGACGACAGGTGACCTCTCTGTGCCTGCGGCTGTCATCGAGGGTGATGCGCTGATCGCGCTGTTTGAAGAACAGCAGGCCGTGATGAATTTCTAGTCGGGCAATGCTCCATACTATCCATAACTCACCGTTTGCTTCCAATGACCTCGAGTCCTGCCTGCGTGTGGTTCGTACGGGTGATGATTTGCTGCTCTACGAAGATGCAGTGATAGCCGCGCTGGTCGATAGTGAGTGGGCGGACAAGTTCAGCGGGCTTTCACGGCTGGGAATTGTAATATCGGTATTGCGGCCGGACCTGGAGGCGCGTGGTGTACCAACAGGGCGGATTGTCGACAGTGTAGAGACCACAGACTATGCCGGCTTCGTCGGTCTGGTAGAGAAACATAAAGTAACCCAGGCATGGTAGCGGGGGCGGGGGAATGTCATTTTTCTATGATGGTCAGGAGTTGGCCACCGACAAAAAAGGCTATCTGAAGGACATGGCTAACTGGAGCTATGGCCTGGCGACTGCCATGGCCGGGTCGGACGGGATTGAGCTGACGGACGAGCACTGGGAAGTGATCAACTTCCTGCGTGAATACTACGAGACTTACCGTGTGGCGCCGCCGGTACGTATCCTGGTAAGGGCCATAAGGAAGGCCTTTGGTGAGGAAAAGGGCAACAGCCGCTACCTCTACCAGTTGTTTCCGGAGGGGCCCGCCAGGCAGGCCTGCCGGTACGCCGGGCTGCCCAAACCCACCGGTTGCGTGTGATTACCGGAGACAAATAATCCCATTTTTTGCTGCCCTTGATGCATATCAATTTGAAGAATTATTCCGGTTGCGTTTATCGCCTAACCCCGTTAGAGTCGACTCGAATTATTCGATTTCAAACCAGCAGGAAGTCGTGATTGCCATCGCCCCGGGATAGGGGCACCAGGCCCCGGAATTTTTTCGTTCGCACATAACCCGGAGAACCCATGCCCGGACAGTTGAAGAGGATTCTTCTGATGTATCGGCTTGCGTATTGCAAGCTGTGGCACTCTTTGCTTGATTGCGAAATCTCCTCCTTGCTATTTCGGCGGTTTCCCGAAACCGGCTTATCCACCGGGTGCGCTTCTCCCCTGGTCCAGCGTGGTAGTCCGGTCCGATGAATGAACTGACTTCAGGCGATCTTTGGCCGCTGGTGGTTTACTTTTGCGCCATTATCGCGCTCGTCCTGACAATGCTGGGTCTTTCCTGGGTCCTGGGGCAGCGGCGTGCCAATGATTCGACCAATTATCCGTATGAATCCGGTATCGTTCCGGTCGGCAGTTCCCAGGTTCGCATTTCGGTGGACTTCTACCTTATCGCGATCTTTTTCGTCATTTTTGACCTGGAGACCGTGTTTATCTTTGCATGGGCGATCGCCTTCTTTGAGTTGGGGTGGGAGGGATACTTCGCCATACTCATTTTCGTCGCCATCTTGGTGATCGCGCTGATCTACGAGTGGCGTTCCGGTGCACTAGACTGGGGAATAAAGAAGCGGGTCGGACTGGAAGAGGCGGAGGCGGGCTGATGGAATGGAGTTTGACTCGCCCGCAGATGGGTCCGGCAGAGGATTCGGAGCAACCCGCCGGCAAGGACAGCCCCCTGGAACAGCAGGTCCGCAGGAATATCGTATTCGGCAAACTTGAGGAATGGATATCCTGGGGCCGGGCACACTCATTGTGGCCGTTCAATTTCGGCCTGTCCTGCTGCTACGTGGAGATGGCAACGGCCTTTACCAGCCGGCATGATATAGCCAGGTTCGGTTCCGAGGTTATTCGCGCCACACCTCGCCAGGCCGACCTGATGGTCATCTCCGGTACGGTCTTTCGCAAGATGGCGCCGGTGGTGCAGCATCTGTATGACCAGTTGCTCGAACCACGTTACATCATCTCCATGGGTTCCTGTGCGAACTCGGGCGGTATGTATGACATCTACAGCGTGGTACAGGGCGTGGACAAGTTCATCCCGGTAGATGTCTACGTGCCGGGTTGTCCGCCCCGTCCCGAGGCGTTACTGCAGGGTCTGATAATGCTGCAGGAAGCGATAGAAAAGGAGCGGCGCCCACTGAGCTGGGTGATTGGCGATCAGGGCGTGATCAAACCTGAGATGCCGAGCCAGCGGGACCTGTTACGGGAAGAAAGAAACCAGGCGACGATACTGCCTTCGCCGAACAAAGTATAAGGTGTTGCTGTCCAACAAAATTTTGGAGTATGAGTTCGGTATTCATCGCTGTGACACGCCGCGAATACATCCGATAGGCTCGGCTCCAGCATCCCTGCTGGAGACGGTCACATCGACGAACACCGAAATCATACTCCACCGTCTGAATAAAAGATGTTTGGGAAGCAGGAAAGAGCGTGTGTTGATGTGCTGAACCAGGTTGGGGTCTGAATGTTGGCAGTAGAGAATACAAGCAGTGCAAGCGTCGTGGACGAGATGTCCGCGCGTTTTGGTGCTGATTCCCTTGTCGTCCAGCCCACACCCGATGACGTACCTACCCTGTGGGTGACGCGTGACAAGCTGAAGGAGGTGATCGGCGCGCTGAAGCCCGATTACCCGATGCTCTACGACCTGTTTGGTATCGACGAACGGTTGCGCAATAACCGCGATGATCAGCCGGAAGCAGATTACTCGGTCGTGTATCACCTGCTGTCGATCTCGCGAAACTCTGATATTCGCCTGAAGGTCGCACTGAGCGAGTCCGACCTCGAACTGCCCACCATCGTTGGTATCTGGCCCGCGGCCAACTGGTACGAGCGTGAGGTTTGGGATATGTTCGGCGTTATCTTTACCGATCATCCCAACCTGTACCGCATCTTGCTGCCACCTACCTGGGAGGGTCATGCCCTGCGCAAGGACCACCCTGCCAGGGCGACGGAGATGGAGCCATACAGTATGGATGCCGAGAAACTGGTGCTCGAGCAGGAGGCGCTGCGATTCCGTCCCGAGGAATGGGGGATGACGGACGCCTCGGATGAATCTGAATACATGTTTCTGAACCTCGGCCCGAATCACCCCAGTGTTCACGGCGTCTTCCGTATCGCGCTGCAACTGGACGGCGAGGTTGTGGTGGATGCGGTGCCGGACATCGGTTATCACCACCGCGGTGCGGAGAAGATGGGCGAGCGCCAGACCTGGCCTGGCTACATGCCGTACACCGACCGCATAGATTATCTCGGCGGCGTCATGAATAACCTGCCGTATTGCCTGGCGGTCGAAAAGCTGGCAGGGATCGATGTGCCGCCCAGGGCCCAGGTGATCCGGGTCATGCTGGCCGAACTCTTCAGGATATCCAGCCATCTCGTCTTTTACGGGACCTTTGCGCAGGACGTGGGGCAGATGTCACCGGTGTTTTACATGTTCGCCGATCGCGAACGCCTGCTGGGCATCGTCGAGGCGATCACCGGGGCGCGCATGCACCCGTCCTGGTTCCGAATTGGCGGTGTCGCCGCCGACCTTCCCCTCGGCTGGGACAAGATGGTGCGTGAATTCATCGATGCGATGCCAGCGCGGATGGATCACTATGACAAGATGGCGATGCAGAACAGCATCCTGAAACAGCGTACCGTCGGCATAGGGAGGTACACGCAAAAGGAAGCCATAGAGTGGGGCGTCACCGGCGCCGGTCTCAGGGCCACCGGGCTGGAATGGGATATGCGCAAGGTTCGGCCCTACAGCATGTACGACCAGTTTGATTTCGAGATACCCACCGGGGCCAATGGCGATTGTTATGACCGCTGTGCGGTGCGCGTCGAGGAGATACGGCAGAGCCTCAGGATAATCCGTCAATGCGTGGACAACATGCCGGAAGGTCCATACAAGAGCGACCATAAGCTGACCTCCCCACCGCCCAAGGAGCGGACCATGGAGGACATCGAGACCCTGATCCACCACTTCCTGAACGTAAGCTGGGGGCCGGTGATACCGGCGGGTGAAGCATCGGTGCCGATTGAGGCCACCAAGGGCCTGAATAGCTACCACCTGGTGAGCGATGGCGGGACGACATCCTATCGCACTCGTATCCGGGTACCCTCATACCCGCACCTGCAGATGATCCCGCTGATCAGCCGCGGCCTGATGATCCCGGATTTGATCGCGATACTGGCCAGTATCGATTTCGTCATGGCGGACGTGGACCGGTAACATGGGCAAGGACAACGACATGCGGGGTTTGAGCGAACTCGAGATCAACGAGATTAATGCCGAGATCGCGCATGCCCCTTATCGCTCATCGGTGGCCATCGAGGCCCTGAAGATCGTGCAGAAACAGCGTCGCTGGGTCTCGGACGACAGCCTGGTAGCGATTGCGGAACACCTCGAGATGTCAGCCGAGGAACTGGAAGGTATCGCGACCTTCTACAACCATATTTACCGGCACCCGGTCGGTGAAAAGATCATCCTGTTCTGCAATAGCGTCAGCTGCTGGATCAGGGATTCTGATGGCCTTGAGGCACATATCTGCAGCCGTCTCGGGGTAGGGCCGGGGGAGACCACGCCGGATGATGCATACACCTTTATCCCGGTACCTTGCCTCGGGGCCTGTGATCGGGCGCCGGTCATGATGGTCGGGGACGACCTCCACCAGGACCTCGACCAGGACAAGATAGACGGAATATTGCCGGCACTGGCAAATGAATCTCTGGTAAATCGCGGGGACGATCAAAGGTAAGACGATGTTGACTAATCCGTTGACAAAAAACATAGGTGAAGACCGCAAGCCGGTCGACATGAGTGCCTATGAAGCCAATGGTGGGTACCAGGGCCTGAAAAAGGTATTCGACGGGATGTCCCGGCGGACTGTCTCGAGGTCGTCAAGGATTCCAACCTGCGCGGTCGCGGCGGCGCCGGTTTTCCGACCGGTATGAAATGGAGCTTCGTACCGATGGAGAATGCCTCCCCGGGCCACAAATACCTGATCTGTAATGCCGACGAAATGGAGCCTGGCACCTTCAAGGACCGCCTGCTAATGGAGGTCGATCCGCACCAGTTGATCGAGGGTATGATCGTGGCGGCCTATACCATCCAGGCCGATGTCGCGTATATCTTCATTCGTACGGAATACCTGCTCGCCGAACGATTGCTGCACGAGGCGATCGCCGATTGTTATGCGAAAGGCTACCTCGGCAAGGACATCCTGGGTAGCGGGTATAATCTTGATATCTACGTACACAGCAGCGCCGGGCGCTATATCTGTGGCGAAGAGACGGCCCTGATCAGCTCACTCGAGGGCAAGCGCGCTAACCCGCGCGCCAAGCCGCCGTTCCCGCAGATCAGCGGTCTGTGGGGCAGGCCGACCATCGTCAATAATGTCGAGACCCTGTGTAACATTCACCATATCATCACGCATGGTGCAGAGTGGTTCCACTCACTTGGACGCGGTGAGGACGCCGGCACCAAGCTGTTCGGTGTCAGCGGCCGGGTAAAAAATCCTGGTTGCTGGGAACTGCCCATGGGAACGCCAATCCGCGAGATACTCGAGGAACATGCGGGCGGTATGATGGATGGTTTCCAGTTACGGGGGTTCCTGCCGGGCGGCGCCTCCACCGATTTCCTGACGGAAGAGCACCTCGACCTCGCCATGGATTATGACACCATCGGCAAGGCAGGCAGCAGGATGGGCACCGGGACCATGATCATCCTGGATGACAAGACCTGTCCCGTGGGCATGGTCAAAAATCTCGTGGAATTCTTTGCCCAGGAATCCTGTGGTTTCTGTACCCCTTGTAGGGATGGCCTGCCGCATTCGGCCCAGGTCCTCGATGAACTGGAGCGGGGTAAGGGGCGGCCGGAAGATATCGGTGTCCTGCAAAATCATGTGAAGTACATTGGCGCGATCGGTAATACCCACTGCGCGCTGGCGCCGGGGGCAATGGAACCCTTACAAAGCGCGATGAAGTATTTTGCCGAAGACTTCGAACGTCATATCAATGGCAAACGATGTCCTTATTGTGATTCGGGCGAGGACTGACGGATGCCGACGATCTACATTGACGACAAGGCTTACGAGGTAGAGGAGGGCGCCAACCTGCTGCAGGCTGCGCTGGGCCTCGGCCTGGATCTGCCGTATTTCTGCTGGCACCCGGCCATGGGGTCGGTGGGGGCCTGCCGTCAGTGCGCCGTGGTCCAGTACCGGGACGAGGAAGACACCCGGGGCCAGATCGTCATGGGGTGTATGACGCCGGTTGCCGATGGTGCGCGGTTCTCGCTTGGTGCCCAGGAGGCGAGCGAGTTCAGGGAAAATGTCGTCGAGTCCCTGATGCTGAATCATCCACATGACTGTCCGGTTTGTGCCGAAGGTGGCGAATGCCATCTGCAGGACATGACGGTCATGGTCGGTCACCGTGACCGCCACTACCGGGGGCGCAAAAACACCCATCGCAACCAGGACCTCGGACCGCTCATCAATCACGAGATGAATCGTTGTATCACCTGTTACCGGTGCACACGTTATTACCAGGATTATGCCGGCGGAAAAGACCTGTCCGCACAGGCAGCGCGTGACCATATCTATTTTGGACGCCTCAAGGACGGCGTGCTCGAGAGCGAGTTTGCCGGCAACCTCGTCGAGGTCTGCCCGACCGGCGTGTTCACGGACAAGGCCCTGGTCGCGGAATACACACGCAAGTGGGACCTGCAGTCAGCACCTTCCGTCTGCACCGGATGCGGACTCGGCTGCAATATTATGCCCGGCGAGCGCTACGGCAAACTGAAGCGCATACATAATCGATACAATCATGCCGTGAACGGCTACTTTCTGTGCGACCGCGGGCGCTTTGGCGGCAGTTTTGTCAACAGTGATATGCGACTGTCCTTCGCGGGTCGACGCAATGAGGACGGCAGTTATGATGCGATCAGCAAGGACGATGCCTTCGGCTTGCTGGCATCATGGTGTGATGGTGGGGCAAACATCGCGGCCATCGGTTCCCCGCGTGCGTCCGTAGAGACCAATTACCTGCTGAAAAACCTGGTAGGGTCAGAAAATTTCTGTATCGGAATGAGCGACGACGAGAAGTCGCTGATGGGTAACATCCGCGACCAGCTTCGATCAACGTCCGCGAGGCTGCCGTCGCTGAGAGAGGTAGAGTCGGCTGACGCTATCCTCGTGCTCGGTGAGGACATCACCAACACAGCACCAAGGCTGGCATTGTCTTTACGGCAGTCGGTTCGTAACAAGGCCTTCGAACTGGCAGACGAGATGCATCTGCCGCATTGGCAGGACGCAGCCGTTCGCAACCTCGCCCAGGACCAGTTGAGCCCGATGTTTATCGCCGCCGTCACGAAGACGAGGCTGGATGATGTCGCGGAAGAAAGTGTTTCATTGGCCCCCGATGATATTGCCAGGCTGGGCGTTGCGATTGCGCATCGCGTCGGCGCCGGAATGCCTGATGTGGATGGGCTGGACGAGGGCCTGGCCGCGCTGGCGGATCGGATTGCGGATGCACTCGGCACCGCCAGAGAGCCGCTGGTGGTCTCGGGTACCGGCTGCCGGCACGAAGGCGTCGTGCGCTCGGCCGCGGTCATTGCCAATGCCCTGGCGGCGAAAAACAAGTCGGCGATGTTGTCTTATTGCGTGCCGGAATGTAACAGCCTTGGCGTTGCATTGCTCGATTGCGAGGACCCATCTGTCTCATTGGCTTCGCTGACAAAGCGAGCCGCTGACGGCGGCATCGATGTCCTGTTGATTGCCGAGAATGACCTGTACCGCCGCGCTGCCGGAGATGATGTGGATGTCTTGCTGGGCAAGGCAGGTCATGTCGTGGTGGTCGATGCCCTCGAAAGCCCGACCATGGAGTATGCCGACCTGGTTATCCCGGCCGCGACCTTTGCCGAGAGCGAAGGGACGCTGATCAGCAACGAGGGCAGGGCGCAGAGGCATTACCCGGTATTCAAGCCGGCAGACGACCGACAGGCGGCATGGCGATGGATCCGCGAACTTGGCGCAATGCTGGGCGTGGAAGGTTTCGATGGCCCGGAACACTTCGACCAGGTCGCCGCGGCTTGTGCAGCCGGGGAGAGCGTCCTGGCGAATATCATGGCAGCGGCCCCCGGGGCAGATTTCAGGGACCATGGACTCAAGATCTCGCGGCAACCGCAACGCTACAGCGGCCGCACCGCGGTGCGGGCGAATATATCGGTGCATGAACCCAAACAGCCGGTGGATGAGGATACCCCACTGGCCTATTCCATGGAGGGCGTGAACGGCATAGAGCCCGGCGCATTGCTGTCCTACGTCTGGTCGCCCGGATGGAACTCCAACCAGTCCCTGCACAAGTTCCAGGAGGAGGTAGGCGGGCCGTTGGCGGGTGGTACACCAGGTGTTCGACTCATTGAGCCGGATGGCTCGGCCGCTCAGCAGGAGATGTCCGTCCCGGGTGCATTCAAGGCGGACGTCGAGACCTGGCTTGCGGTGCCGGTATACCGGATTTTTGGCAGTGAGGAATTGAGCGTCCACGCCGCGGGGATAGCGGAGTTAGTGGGTGATCCGACCGTGTGTCTCCACCCCGACGATGCTGCCCGCCTGGGGATTACAAACGGTGCGCAGGTTTCCGTCGATGGTGGACCGGCGCTGAATGTTTGTCTCGATACGACGCTGGTGCCCGGGTGTGTCGGCTACCCGGTCGGGGTGCCTGGCGCGCCATGGGTGGCGGCAGGAAGTCGCGTGTCGCTCGCCGGCGTGGAAGCTGAAACGGCAGCGGGTGGAGAGGATAATCACTGATGTCTGACCTGATGACCCTGATATTCGTCTTCGCCGTGTTAATGGTGGCGATGGGTGGCGCGGCCGTGCTGACCTGGTACGAGCGACGGCTGCTTGGTATCTGGCAGGACCGCCTGGGACCCAACCGGCTCGGTCCATTGGGTATTTATCAGGTGGCGGCTGATATGCTGAAGTTGCTGACCAAAGATGACTGGGTGCCGCCCTTTTCAGATCGCGTCGTTTTCGTGTTCGCCCCGACGGCGATCGTCGTTGCGATGATGCTCGGGTTTGCCGTGGTGCCCTTCGCGCCGGAACTGCACATCATCGATACCAATATTGGCCTGCTGTTTTTCCTCGGCATGACGTCACTGGCGGTCTACAGTGTGCTGCTTGGCGGCCTCGCGTCGAATAACAAGTATGCCCTGATAGGCGGCCTCCGCTCCGCGGCGCAGATGGTCAGCTACGAGGTCTTTATGGGCCTGTCCCTGATGGGCGTGGTGATGCTTACCGGCAGTTTCAGCCTGATTGATATCGTCGAAGCCCAGCGGGGCGGCTGGTTCTGTATCTCCCAGGCACTGGGTATGTTCGTGTTCCTGATCGCCGGGATTGCCGAGAGCCATCGCCTGCCGTTTGACCTGCCGGAAGCGGAACACGAGTTGACCGCCGGCTTTCACACCGAGTATAGCGGCATGAAATTCGGGATGTTCATGCTCGGCGAATACCTCGGCCTGATCCTGATCTCATGCATGATCACGACACTGTTCCTGGGTGGCTGGCTGGGTCCGTTCCTACCGCCGGTTGTCTGGTTCGGTCTAAAGACCGTCTTCGTAATCACCTTTTTTGTCCTGCTGCGCGGCGCCATACCGAGGCCGCGCTACGACCAGCTGATGTCACTCGGCTGGAAGGTCATGCTGCCGCTGGCCCTCGTTAACCTGGTGGTTACCGGGGCGGTTGCACTCTGGATGCATGGAGGTTCACCGCTATGATACTGGAACCGCTGGTCAGTCAGTTTCGCACGATGTGGACTATCCTGCAGCACACCTTCACGCGTGCGGAGACGGTGCAATATCCCGAGCAGAAGCCCTACCTGGCGCCGCGTTACCGCGGTCGTATCGTCCTGACCCTGGATCCTGACGGGGACGAGCGCTGCGTGGCCTGTAACCTGTGCGCCGTGGCCTGTCCGGTGGATTGCATCGCCTTGCAGCAGGGTGAGCGCGAGGACGGTCGCTGGTACCCGGAATTCTTTCGTATCAATTTTTCCCGCTGCATCATGTGCGGTCTGTGTGAAGAGGCCTGCCCGACTAATGCCATTCAGCTGACACCCGATGTCGAGATGTGTGAGTACGACCGCCAGAACATGGTCTACGAGAAGGAACACCTGATGATCAATGGGCCCGGCAAGTACCATGACTACAATTTCTACCGGGTGTGCGGTCTCAAGATAGACGGCAAGGACAAGGGCGAGGCGCGCAAGGAAAACCCGCCGGTCGATCCGCGGAGCCTGCTGCCATGATGGGTTATATCCTCTTTTACATAGCTGCCGCGGTCGCGCTGGGTGCGACCGTGCTGGCCCTGACACGGTCGAACGCCATCCATGCGTTGATCTACCTCATCGTGTCGCTACTGGCCGTCGCGGTGATCTTCTTCCTGCTGGGCGCACCGTTTGCAGCGGCGCTGGAGATCGTTATCTATGCCGGGGCTATCATGGTGCTGTTCGTCTTTGTCATCATGATGCTGAACCTGGGTGAGGCGGGTGAAAAACGCGAGCGCCAGAGGCTGTCACCACACGTGTGGATCGTGCCCGCACTGCTGGCAGCCGTACTGTTGGCCGAGATGATCGCGGTGCTGACGCTGCTGGATGCACCGCAGACCGGGTCACACATTAGCGCAAAGCAGGTGGGGTTGGAGTTATTTGGTCCCTATGTACTGGCCGTCGAGATCGCGTCCATGCTGCTGCTGGCCGGCCTGGTGGGGGCGTATCACGTTGGGCGGCGTTTCCGGCTACGGGAATCCTCACAGGAAGGGGAGGCCGAATAGTGCAAGGACTCAGCATGCCTTTGGAACATGTCCTGCTGCTGGCAGCCATCCTTTTCGTATGCGGCCTGGTGGGGCTGATGGTCCGTCGAAATATCATCTTTATCCTGATGTCGCTGGAGGTCATGCTGAACTCCGCCGCGCTCGCCTTCGTCGCAGCCGGCGCCGCCTGGGGACAGGCAGACGGACAGGTCATATTCATGCTGATCCTGGCGGTGGCCGCCGCCGAGGTATCGGTCGGCCTGGGACTGGTGCTGCAGGTACGCCGGCGCTTCAAGACGCTGGACATGGATGCCGCCAGCCGGCTGCATGGATAACATTTGATCATGTCACATAGCATCTGGCTCATCCCGTTGTTCCCTCTCCTCAGCTCGGTACTGCTGATGGTCACAGCAGGCAATATGCCGCGCCGGCTGGTGGCCATAATGGGCGCAGGTTCAGTCGGCCTGTCGGCGCTGGTGGTACTGATGGTTGGCATGGAATACATGGCCAGCCAGCAACCCTACGGCCTGACACTCTGGACCTGGATACGGGTGGGCGAATTTGCACCCGCTTTCGCCTTTTACATCGATAGCCTGACAATCGTTATGATGTCGGTCATCACCGGTGTCGGTTTCCTGATACACCTGTATTCCACCGAGTTCATGGAGGATGACAGCGATTACAGCCGTTACTTCGCCTACATGAACCTGTTCGTGTGCGCGATGCTGATCCTGGTGATGGCGGATAACCTCTTGTTTTTATACCTTGGCTGGGAGGGTGTCGGGGTTTGCAGCTACCTGCTGGTTGGCTTCTGGTACAAGGATCCGGCCAATGGTCTGGCGGCCCGCAAGGCATTTGTCGTCACGAGGGTGGGTGATACCGCGATGGCGCTGGGGCTGTTTCTGCTGTTTACCGAGCTCGGTACGCTTGAGATTCAGCCGATGATGGCGATAGCCGGCCAGACCTGGGTCAGCGGCGACACCATGGTGGTGCTGGCGACGGCCTTGCTGCTCGGCGGTGCGGTTGGCAAGTCCGCGCAACTGCCGCTGCAAACCTGGTTGCCGGACGCGATGGCCGGCCCGACCCCGGTCAGCGCCCTGATCCACGCGGCGACCATGGTCACTGCGGGGGTCTACCTGGTGGCCCGGACACACGAACTCTTTCTGTTGGCGCCGCCGGTCTTGCTGGCGGTCGCACTGGTTGGACTGTTTACGCTGCTGCTTGCTGCATTTACTGCACTAAACCAGCGCGACATAAAGCGCATCCTGGCCTATTCCACCATCAGCCAGATCGGCTACATGTTCCTCGCTCTCGGTGTCGGGGCCTGGGCGTCTGGGATTTTTCACCTGATGACGCATGCCTTCTTCAAGGCGCTGCTGTTCCTCGGCGCCGGTGCGGTGATTCATTGCCTGAACCACGAGCACGATATCTTCAGGATGGGCGGCCTGCGTAACCGTCTGCCGGTCGCCTTTTGGTCATTCCTTATTGGATCGGCCGCGTTGGCCGCGTTGCCTTTCACCTCGGGATTTTTCAGCAAGGACCAGATACTGATGTCCGCCTATATGCTTGAAGGGTTCGGGCCGTGGCTGTGGGCCGGCGGGTTACTGGGGGCCTTGTTGACGGCTATCTACAGTTTCCGGCTGGTGTTCACGGTATTTTTCGGCGAGGCAAAAACGGAACCTGACAAGACCGCCGGCTGGCGAATGGCCGGGCCGCTGATACTGCTGTGCTTTTTTTCTATCATTGGTGGCTGGTTCGTTCTGCCGCTGGATGCGGTGTTCCCGGCCACGGGCGGACATCACCCGTCACACCTGGTTGAGTACATCTCTATATCTGTCCCGTTGATCGGTGTGGCCCTGGCCTGGCTCATCTACCTGAACGGGAAGCTCAACGTCACAGGGTTCACTGAATCCGCCATGGGTAGCCGTCTGCGCGAATTCTGGTTTAGTGGCTGGGGTATGGATCGGCTCTACGATGCCTTGTTCGTCCAACCCTATATCCGGACCACGGCCGCGCTGCGCGGTGAACCGATCGACGGGATCTATCATGCTATCGTCGGATTGAGCAGGGCGCTCAATGGTCTGCTGAGTCGAACCCAGACAGGCAGGCTTCGCTGGTACGCAACCAGCATGGTCTTCGGATTGATCCTGCTGATCGCCATCGTCGCGGGGGTGCAGTGATGGTCCTCGTTGATCTGATCCTCGGATTGATGATCGGTGGAGTGGTTGCCTGGTGGTCGGAACGGTTCAACCCGGACCTTCCCAAAAAAGTCTCCCTGGTCCTTTTGATCCTGATTCTCGTCTGGTTCCTTGCCGCCATAAGCGGCATACCCATTGAGCAATTCCGGCTGATACCGGACGCCACCGATCCGTCGAGCTGGTTGATGGCCTTTAATGCCGACTGGATACCCCGATTCGGGATCAGTATCGTGCTGGCCATGGATGGACTCAGCCTGATACTGGTGCTGCTGACACTGGTGCTTGGCGCCATCGCGGTGGTCTCGTCCTGGAATGAGATCGACTACCGGCCGGGATTCTTCCAGGCCAATGTCTTGTGGACGCTGGCCGGGGTGCTGGGAGTGTTCCTGTCACTTGACCTGATCCTGTTCTTCCTGTTCTGGGAGGTCATGCTGGTGCCGATGTACCTGCTGATCGCCATTTGGGGGCACGAGGGTAAGGCCTATGCCTCGATGAAATTCTTTTTATTCACGCAGATTAGTGGCCTCTTGATGCTGTTCTCGATCGTCGTGCTGGCAAATCTCTACCATACTGCCACCGGCGAGTGGAGCTTCAGCTACTTTGACCTGCTCAATACGCCCATGGCAGAAAACGTGGCGATGTGGGTAATGCTGGGCTTTTTTGTCGCCTTCGTCACCAAGCTGCCGGGCTTTCCTGTTCATACCTGGCTGCCGGATGCCCATACGCAGGCTCCGACCGCGGGAAGCGTTATCCTGGCCGGCATTCTTTTAAAGACCGGCGCCTATGGCCTGCTGCGATTTACCGTTCCGCTGTTCCCCGATGCCGCCCAGACTTTTGCCCCGGTGGCAATGATGCTGGGCGTGGCAGGCGTAATATACGGCGCCTTACTCGCCTTTGCCCAAACCGACTTCAAGCGCCTGGTGGCTTACAGCAGCGTCAGCCACATGGGCTTTGTTCTGCTCGGCGTGTTCGCCTGGAACGCGATGGCATTGCAGGGGGCGATCATGCAGATGGTCGCGCATGGCCTTAGTACCGCGGCACTGTTTATGATTGCCGGGGCTTTACAGCAGCGCTTGCATACCCGCGATATGTCGAAGATGGGCGGCCTGTGGTACAACATGCCGAAGATGGGTGCAATGGCCCTGTTTTTTGCCCTTGCATCGCTGGGGTTGCCGGGTCTCGGTAATTTTGTTGCCGAGTTCCTGGTGCTGGTCGGTCTGTTCAGGGTAGACCCGGTCATGACTGCCGTGGCTGCCCTCGGATTGATCACCGCGGCCGTGTATTCCCTGATCATGATGCAGAAGTCCTTCCAGGGGAAACCGGTTGAGGGCCGCAAGCTCGCGGATTTCGGCTCTCTCGAGATGACGGCCATGGGCGTGATGGTGGTGGGCCTGGTTTGGCTGGGCGTCTATCCGCAACCGGTGCTGGACCTTGCCCAGCCGGTCATCGACAGCCTTTTTGACGTCGTCTCAGTGGCGCAGGGTTCCCCGGTCGCGCTGGTCAATGGCCCGGAGGTATCGCCATGATTCAGACAGGATTGCAGGCCTTTCTCCCTGCCGTCATTGTATCCCTCGGCTCGGTAGTGCTGATGATGCAGATCGCTTTCTGGAGGCGGTCGAATGTCTCCTTTCTGATCACCTGCGCGACGCTGGCATTGGCTGCCTGGGCGGTTATCCCGGCATCCGAGATCTCCCCCCTGGTCGTTACTCCCCTGTTGCTGGCCGATAACTACGGCCTTTTCTTTACCGCTCTTATGGCGCTGGCCGGCCTCGTGACGGTGATGACATCCAGGGATTACCTGGAACATCGGCGCGGAGAAAACGAGGAGTTCTACCTGCTGTTACTGCTGGCGACTCTCGGTGCGATGGTATTGGTATCGGCGACTCACCTGGCTTCCTTTTTACTCGGCCTGGAACTGCTCGGTGTTTCGCTCTACCCGTTGATCGCCTACCCGGAACGCGGCAACCTGCCGCTGGAAGCTGCGGTCAAGTACCTGGTACTGTCCGGGGCGGCATCCGCCATACTGCTGTTTGGTTTTGCACTGATCTATGCCGCACTGGGCACCCTCTCCTTTAGCGGTATCGGTGAAGCCCTCGCCGCGGATGCGGGCGCCGATGGCGGTAGCCAGCGCCTGTTGATCCTGGCCGGAGCCGCAATGGCGTTCGTTGGCATTGGGTTCAAGTTGTCCGTCGTGCCGTTTCACATGTGGACACCGGATGTCTACCAGGGCGCACCGTCCCCGGTTACCGGATTTCTCGCGACTGTGTCCAAGGGTGCGGTATTTGTCGCCCTGATGCGTCTTTACCTGGATGCAGGGCTGTACCAGTACCGGGGCCTCGTGGTCGCGATATCGGTCATGGCAATTGCCTCCATGCTGGTGGGTAACCTGCTTGCCCTGATGCAGGAAAACGTCAAGCGAATGCTGGCGTATTCTTCGATTGCGCACCTGGGTTACCTGCTGATTACATTAGTGGTTTGCAGCGCGCTTGGCGGAGGGCAACTTGCTATTGAAGCCGCCGGGTATTATCTCGTGGCCTATATTGCGACGTCGCTGGCTGCCTTTGCTGTTGTCAGCATTGTCTCCAGTGGCGAGGCGCCCGTGGAGCGGGATAATCTTTCCGCGTACCGCGGGCTATTCTGGCGCAGCCCGTGGCTCGCGGCCCTCTTCACCGTTGCGCTTCTGTCCCTCGCCGGAATTCCGCTGACGGCCGGTTTTATCGGCAAGTTTTACCTGTTTTCGGCAGGCGTCGAGGGCGGTTTGTGGGTACTGCTGGGCACGCTGGTGATCGGCAGCGCCATCGGTATCTACTATTATTTACGTGTCGTGTACACGATGGCGCTCAGTGAGTCGGATGATAGCGGGTCGGTAGAATCGGGATTGGCCGTTCACCGCACCCCGTTGTCAATGTTCGTGGTTCTGGCGTTAATATTGACAGTATTGCTGCTGGGTATTTATCCGCAGACCGTGATCGACTACCTGGGAGGAGTGGTTTCTCAGGGGCTCTGATGTTGTGCGGAGTTTCCTGACAGGAGAAATATAGGGAGGATGGGTATGTTACGTTCAGTAAAGATGGCCGACCACATGCGCTATGACCCGATCACCGTCGGGCCTGACGCGAACGTGATTGATGTCGTGCACGAGATCATCGTCAACAAGATCTCGGGTGTGTGCGTGGTAGACAAGGATATGACGATTCTTGGAATCGTCTCCGAACTGGACTGCCTGAAAGCGATTCTCAATGCCACCTATAACGAGACGGCGCTCGGGCCGGTGAGCGATTACATGACATCAGATCTCATTACTGTCTCTCCGGATGAAGACATCGTCGATGTCGCGCGGGATATGCTGAAGCACAAGCACCGCAGGCGGCCCGTGGTCAAGGATGGCAAGATGGTCGGCCAGATAACCTGTCGCCAGTTGTTACGTGCGGTCAAGGAATTCGCCGTCCCTGTCGATCCCGAAGAGCACAAGGACCAGTTGTGGGGATTCGGGAAGTGGTAGGGGAGCCCAGTCTTGTTTGATCATTCCGGGATACGATAGATGAGTGATATGACCCCCAGGGAGATTGTCGAAGAGCTCGACAAGCATATTGTCGGGCAGGCCGATGCGAAGCGGGCCGTGGCGATTGCGCTGCGAAATCGCTGGCGCCGGATGCAGGTGCCGGATGAATTTATGCGCACCGAGATTACGCCCAAGAATATCCTGATGATTGGTCCAACCGGTGTCGGCAAGACCGAAATAGCGCGGCGTCTCGCTCGCCTGGCCGGTGCCCCTTTTATCAAGGTTGAAGCCACCAAGTTTACCGAGGTGGGCTACGTAGGCAGGGAGGTCGATTCCATTATTCGTGACCTGGCCGATATGGCGATAAAGATCACGCGCGAGGAGGAAATGGCCAAGGTCCGAACGCGTGCGGACGATGCGGCCGAGGAGCGGGTCCTGGATATCCTGCTGCCGCCGGCGCGGGAGACCGGTTTTGTCCCGTCTGAACAGTCTGATCCGGAAGGCGCTGCGAGACAGCGTTTTCGAAAGAAGCTGAGGGAGGGTGAACTGGACGACAAGGAGATTGAGATCAGTGTCAGTGCACCGGCAGTGGGTGTGGAGATCTTCGGGCCGCCGGGTATGGAAGAGATGACCGGGCAGCTACAGAATATGATGCAGAACTTTGGTGGCCAGAAGGAGAAGGCCAGGAAGGCGACCGTTAAAGAGGCACTGAGGCTGCTGGCGGAAGAAGAGGCGGCCAGGCTGATCAATGATGAGGAGATCAAGCTCAAGGCCATGAAGCGGGTGGAGCAGCATGGCATCGTGTTTATCGATGAGATCGACAAGATTGTCGGTCGAACCGCCGCCGGAGGAAACAGTCCCGATGTTTCGAGGGAAGGGGTGCAGCGCGATCTGCTTCCGCTGGTCGAGGGATCAACGGTCTCGACCAAGTACGGCATGGTCAAGACGGATCATATCCTGTTCATTGGTTCGGGTGCATTCCAGTTGACCAAGCCCTCGGACCTGATTCCGGAATTGCAGGGCCGGATGCCAATCCGGGTCGAGCTGTCGGCATTGTCTGTCGATGACTTTGTTCGGATTCTGACCGAGCCCGACGCCTCGTTGACCGAGCAGTACACGGCATTGCTCGAGACCGAGGGTGTTGAGTTGTCGTATACAAAAAATGGCGTCAAACGGCTGGCCGAGCTGGCCTGGCAGGTCAACGAGAGTACCGAGAATATCGGTGCGAGGCGCCTACACACGATGATGGAGCGATTACTCGAGACGATTTCCTCGAGGCTGCCGACAGGTCGGGTGACACGGTTACTATCGACCAGGAGTATGTGAATACCCACCTCGAGGAATTGACCGGAGATGAGGATTACGCGCGGTATATTCTCTAGCCCGCATATTTCACCAGACCGG
>PVMK01147583.1_pt1 | contig 33649 bp, 29 predicted proteins | sample 1853481 | NCBI WGS metagenome assembly PVMK01 (sample SAMN08533507, study PRJNA380276) | Marine sediment metagenome, whole genome shotgun sequencing project.
GGTGCGGTGCCGCCAGGGATACAAGTTGGCAAAACCGAGATCCTGCAACTCTGACTTGATGCTGTTCATGCCCAGTCGGTCGGCAATGGGTGCGTATATATCCAGTGTTTCGCGAGCGATCCTGCGTCGCGACTGAGGGGCCATTGAACCCAGCGTGCGCATATTGTGCATGCGGTCAGCCAGCTTGATGAAGATGACTCTTAAATCCCGCGACATGGCCAGCATCAGCTTGCGGAAACTTTCCGCATCCGCCTCGTGACGGGTACGGAATTTCATTTTATCCAGCTTGGTTACCCCATCAACGAGTTCGGTGATCTCTGCGCCAAAACGGGATTCAATATCTTCCCTGGTTAGCGGGGTATCTTCGAGGGTGTCGTGCAGGATGGCGGCGGCCACACTACCGTAATCCATGCGCATATTGGCCAATATGCGTGCTACGGCAACTGGGTGGAGTATGTAGGGTTCGCCGGTTTTGCGGGTCTGGCCTTCGTGTGCCTGTGCTCCGGTCTCAAATGCGCGGAGAATAATGGCGACCTTTTCCGGTTCCAGGTAGGTGTTGAGCAGGTCCCTCAGATCAAGAACCGGCTCCGGTAAAGTCGTTGGGGTCGCCAGCATACAATGATGTCCCTCAGGGGGTATCCGCCAGGGGATGTCCGTCAGGGTCGGAGATCATCCTCTTCCGGCTGCATATCAAAGACCTCGGCGGCTTCGATTTCAGCCTGCAGAACGGCTACACGTTCAGAATCAATGAGGCCATCGGCAATTTCGCGTAGCGCAATTACGGTGGGTTTGTCGTTTTCTTCTTCAACCAATGGTTCAGCGCCATGGGCGATCTGACGGGCGCGTTTGGTTGCGGTCAGAACCAGTTCAAAACGGTTATCAATGTTTTCGAGACAGTCTTCTACGGTAATGCGTGCCATTTTAAATCCTGTAAGGTGTTAGGCGGAACCGCTTATTTTAGCTTTTTCCGAGCTGCTGTGCCAGAAGCTGGTAATCATTATTTACCTTATGCGGTTGTTGTGTACGGTGATCATTGATGATTGCGAGCAGTTCTTCAAGTGCTGTGTCGAAGTCATCGTTGACAACCAGCTGGTCAAACTCAGCCCAGTGTGAGATTTCCGCCTGTGCATCCCGCATCCTGCGTTGTATCACATCTGCACTATCCTGGCCGCGACCGGTTAGTCTTTCACGCAGGGCCTCCAGTGAAGGGGGGATGATAAAAATAAGGCAGCAATCCGGAAAAGCAAACCGTACCTGGCGTGCACCCTGCCAGTCAATTTCTAGTATCACATCGCGGCCGGTTTCGAGTTGCAGCGCTACGGAGTTCCGGTTGGTGCCGTAATAGTGGTCAAATACCCGGGCGTGCTCCATGAAGTCGCCGTTATCTACCATATGCTCATATGCTGCTTCGGAAACAAAATGGTAATGCTGGCCGTCGATCTCGCCCGGTCTGGCTGGCCGGGTGGTGTGTGATATGGACAGCACCAGGCGCGGATCATGTTTCAGTAAGCTGTTGACCAGGCTTGTTTTACCCGCGCCGGATGGCGCGGCAATGATAAAAAGACTGCCGTGGTTGGAGTGGTTACTCAATATTTTGTACCTGTTCACGCATTTGTTCGATCAGCACTTTCAAGTCAACTGCAGCTTGGGTGGTGCGTTGATCAATGGATTTTGAACTGAGTGTATTTGATTCGCGGTTGAATTCCTGCATCAGGAAATCCAGTCGGCGACCGACTGGTTCGGTCAGATCCAGCACCCGGTAAACTTCCTCAACATGCGCATCCAGCCGGTCCAGCTCTTCATCGACATCAATTTTTTGAGCCAGAATCGCAACCTCCTGTTCAATCCGGCCCGGATCAAGTGGCTGTTGCAGGCCGTCAATGCGATCCAGCATTCGCTGTTTCAGGGAATCACGGATTTCCGGCAGCCATGACCGGATATTGGTTGTTAATGCTGCAACACCTACCAGTCGCTCCCGTATTGCATTTGCCATCTGTTCGCCTTCGCGGCCACGTCCTGCCTGTAAATCCTGTGCGGCCTCGATCAATAATTCCATCGCGGCGGCCTGTAAAGGGGCCGGGTCAGGACGTTTTTCCTCGATCAATCCGGGCCATTTGAGCAGTTGGCTGATATTAGCCGGTTGATCAGTGGAATCCATCTGTGCCAGTTGCTCGTGCAGGCCGAGAAGCTCCCGGGCCAGTTCAAGGTTAAGCTCCAGTCCACTGCCTTTGGCGCCGGGTGCTTCGAAAAATCGTAAGCTGGCTTCGATTTTCCCACGACTCAGGAATTGACCGAGGGTCTTCCTGATGTCTGCCTCCAGCGGCCGGAATTCTTCCGGTAGACGCAATCCAAAATCAAGGTAACGGTGGTTAACCGAGCGCATTTCCCAGCTCATGCGTCCAAATTCATACTGGCGCTCAACCCGGGCGAAACCGGTCATACTTCGAATCATTGCTTTTTCCACGTTGCAGGCAGTGGCACAATGTTAAACCTTAGCTTGCAATGAGGCTATCCGAGATTGGCCTCCTGGACTAAAATAGCGGCCTTCATAATTTATTCCATACTTTTAACAAGCAGACAAACAGGATCAATCAATGAGACCCAGTGGCAGACAAGCAGATGAGTTACGCCATATCAGCATTACCCGCAATTACACCTGCCATGCGGAAGGATCGGTATTGATCGCATGTGGCAATACCAAAGTGTTGTGTACCGCATCGGTCGAAAGCCGGGTACCCCCGTTCCTTCGTGGTAAAGGGGAGGGTTGGGTAACAGCCGAATATGGCATGCTGCCGAGGTCTACCGGGTCAAGAATGCGGCGGGAAGCCTCATCTGGAAAGCAAGGTGGACGTACGATGGAGATCCAGCGACTGATAGGCCGGTCATTGCGCGCAGTGGTTGACCGGGCGGCCCTGGGTGAACATACCATTACGCTGGATTGCGATGTTTTACAGGCAGATGGAGGCACCCGAACTGCGTCCATTACCGGTGCGTACGTGGCACTGGTCGATGCCTGCAGGTGGATACTTGCCAATAATAAGATAAAAAAAGACCCCATACACGGGCAGGTGGCTGCCGTTTCTGTCGGGGTTTTCGATAGCATGCCCGTGCTTGATCTTGATTACCCGGAAGATTCGCGTGCAGAAACCGATATGAACGTCGTCATGAATGACGGGGGTGGGTTTATCGAGTTACAGGGTACAGCAGAGGGCCATGCATTCCGTAAGCATGAGCTGGATCAGATGCTGGTTTTGGCAGACAAGGGCATCAGGGCATTGATGGAAATGCAGTCAGCTGCACTGGCAGACTGAGGCTTCTTGAGGAGGCTCCTGAATAATATGGATCGGGAATACGTACTGGCCAGCGGCAACCAGGGCAAGTTGCGAGAAATATTTGGCATGCTAAAACCACTGGGTTTTGTGGTGCGCCCGCAAAGTGACTGGCAAGTCCCGGAGGCAGAGGAAACCGCGAGTACATTTGTTGAGAACTCGTTGATCAAGGCACGTCAGGCTGCTTATTACACCGGCCTGCCTTCCATCGCAGATGATTCCGGGTTGGTTGTGCCGGTATTAAATGGCGATCCAGGAATTTATTCCGCGCGTTATGCCGGGGAGAGTGCTGATTCCCAGGCCAATATGCGTAAACTGCTGGCGGAGTTACAGGGGCGGCCTGAATCTGACCGGTGCGCTTATTTTTACTGTGCCATGGTTTTGGTTGTTTCGGTTAATGACCCGGCACCGCTGATTGCGACCGGCCGCTGGCATGGAAGTATCCTGCAATCCCCGCAGGGTGATAGTGGCTTTGGATATGATCCCGTGTTTGGCCTTTCCACTTCATCGGATTCCGATCGGCAATGCTCAGCAGCTGAGTTGACTCAGACGGATAAAAGCCGCGTTAGTCACCGGGGCCAGGCTTTGAAAGAACTGATCAGCCAACTGCGCGAACGGGATGGCGGGTTTACTTAATAACCCGCCGTTGAGCCTGTATGTGCATATGCCCTGGTGTGTGCGCAAATGTCCATACTGTGATTTCAATTCGCATGCCATACCTGAAAGCTTGCCTGCAGATGAGTATATTCGAGCCCTGATTGCTGATCTCGAACAGGATTTGCCCATGATCTGGGGACGTTCTGTCGGCAGTATTTATTTTGGCGGCGGTACTCCCAGCCTGTTTTCGGCTGATCAAATAGCTGAATTTCTTTCCGCAGCGAGAGCTCGTCTGGATTTGCGACCTGATGTCGAAATCACCCTGGAAGCAAACCCCGGAACGATAGAACATGATAGTTTTTCTGCCTATGCCCAGGCCGGTGTCAACCGGGTCTCCCTGGGGGTGCAGAGTTTTGATGATGATTTGCTTAAGTCGATTGGACGTATTCACGGCCGGGAAGAAATTCAACAAAGTCTGCTGTCATTGGAATTAGCCGGGATTTCAAATTTCAATATTGACCTGATGTATGCATTACCCGGTCAGAGTCCTGATCAATCCCGACGTGATGTTGAATTGGCAATAAGGGCCGGTCCTGCGCATATTTCTTTCTACCAGTTAACGATTGAACCCAACACGGCATTTGCAGTGCAGTCGCCGGTCTTGCCGGTGGATGACATGGCCTGGGATATGCAACAGACCGGTTTGGAGATGCTGGAAGCAGCGGCCTTTGAACAATACGAAATCTCCGCATTTGCTCAAGCCGGTCAGCAAAGCCGCCACAATATGAATTACTGGAGATATGGTGATTTCCTTGCGGTTGGCGCTGGTGCACACGGTAAAATTACGCTGCCGGCTGAGGACAAGGTGCGGCGGTATGCCAAACACCGGCACCCCAGGCGATATCTACAGGGTCTGGAAAGTGGGGATTGGCTCGCCGAGAGCCGTCTGCTGAATAGCGAAGAACGTGTGTTTGAATTCTTCCTTAACCAGTTAAGACTGAAGCAAGGTGTGTATATCGACGACTTTAGTGCGCGTACCGGCTTGTCTTGGCAGGTCGTTGAGTCCCGTGTACAGCAGGCTATTGATAAGGGTTTATTGGAGGATCATCACGCCCGTGTCAGACCAACTGAATTGGGGTGGAGATTTGTGAACGATATCCAGCAGTTGTTCCTGTCGTAAATGTTTCTGAAATGACTCTTGCATAAGCTATCGTGCGCCGTTAAACTAGCCGGCTCTTTAGGTCTATAGAACATCGGAAACTGTCATGAAAGCTGACATTCACCCAGATTATCGTGAAGTGGTTTTTCAGGATCTCTCATCAGATTTTGCAATCCTGACCCGCTCCACTGTTAAAAGTAAAGAAACCATCAAATGGGAAGATGGCAATGAGTACCCGCTGATCAAAGTGGAAGTCTCCAGCGCCTCTCACCCGTTTTACACGGGCAAGCACAAACTAATGGATACGGGTGGCCGCGTAGACCGCTTTAAACGCCGCTACCAGAAGTAGTTCTGATGGATCAAATAAGAGCCCGCGACAGCCATGCTGTTGCGGGCTTTTTGCTGTCCGAAATTCAGGTAAATATTCGATAAACGTAATATAATAGAGAGTCATTAATTTCAAAGAACCCAAGCGATTCCGAATCGTAAAACCCAAGAACACAATAAGGAGCGTACCATGTCCGATCAACGTGTAGTTATTACCGACGGGAGTACCGGCAAAAGCCTGGAACTACCTGTCATTAAAGGCACAGAAGGTGAGCCGACCCTGCATATCAAGGCGTTACCTTCAACACTGGGTTACTTTACATATGATCCGGGGTTTACCGCTACTGCCAGTTGTACCAGCAAAATCACCTTTATCGATGGTGGTAAAGGCATATTGCGTTACCGCGGTTATCCCATTGAACAATTAGCAGGGAAAAGTAATTTCCTTGAAGTTGCCTACCTGTTGCTGTCAGGTGAGTTGCCTACGTCTGACGAGATGGATGAATTCAATCGTGAAATCGCCCAACATTCGATGGTCCATGAAAAGATGAATACCTTTATTACCGGTTTTCACTATGATGCACATCCCATGGCCATGATGGCTGGAGTCGTGGGTTCACTGGCTGCGTTTTACCATGACAAAATGGATATGGAAAATCCTGAGCACAGGCAACTGGCTGCCAAACGCATGATTGCCAAGATGCCAACCATTGCTGCGGCTTGTTATCGGCACCACATGGGTTGGCCGACTGCTTATCCGAAAAACTCGCTGGATTACACCGAGCGCTTCCTGGATATGATGTTTTCGGTGCCTGCCGAAAAATACGAGGTCAGTCCGGTTGCCGCCAAGGCATTTGACCTGCTGTTCATCCTGCATGCCGACCATGAGCAGAACGCAAGCACATCCACGGTAAGGCTGGTGGGTTCAACGGGCGCTAACCCTTATGCCAGTGTTGCCGCGGGTATATCAGCGTTGTGGGGCCCTGCACATGGTGGCGCCAATGAAGCCGTTTTGAGCATGCTTGATGAAATCGGAGATGTTTCCAGGGTTGGAAAGTTTATAGACCGGGCTAAAGATAAAAATGACTCGTTCCGACTGATGGGGTTTGGCCACAGGGTTTATAAGAATTTTGACCCGCGGGCAACCATCATTCGCAAAGCCGCACACGATGTTTTGTCAGAATTAGGCAGTGACGATCCTTTGCTGGATCTTGCAATGGAACTGGAGCGTATTGCGCTGGAAGACGAGTACTTCATAGAGAAGAAGCTATATCCGAATGTCGATTTCTATTCCGGTATTATTTATCGGGCACTTGGTATCCCGGTCAGCATGTTCACCGTCATGTTTGCGATTGCCAGGACAGTTGGCTGGGTTTCCCAGTGGCTGGAACAGGAAGAAACACCGACACCTATCGGTCGCCCGCGACAGGTCTATGACGGGTCGGGTGAACGTGATTACGTACCTGTTGAGGCACGCTGAGCTTAAAAACCAGTCAGCAGTTCTCTAAAACTGACAGGGGCGCCCGCTTTTGCGGGCGCCCACGCCGAGTGATATTAAGTGTGGTTTCGTGTGGGAAACCTGTTAAAAATTGTCGTATGGATCCTCTTCCGTACCGGTTTCAGAATGTACCCCTTCTATAACACCTTCCATTGATGGAAGACTTCCCGTCTGGAACACTTCCATAACAGCATTCCGATTTTCAGGCCTTGCCAGTAACCCCGTATCCGGATCAATGCGTGCCTGGGTGATGTCTTCGGGTATTTCAGGTACCAGGTCCGGTACGTCGGTCAAGGCCACCCGCATATAGTCTATCCAGATGGGTAGCGCGGCTTTTCCGCCAACTTCATAGCGGCCCAGGGGGTCATGATTGTCAAAACCCACCCATACCGAGGTTACAATTTCACTGTTATAACCGGAAAACCATGCGTCGCGCTGTTCATTGGTTGTACCGGTCTTGCCTGCCAGGTCGTTTCGACCCAGTTCCATTGCTTTTTTACCGGTTCCCCGCCGCACTACGTCCATCATCATGGAACGAATCAGAAAAGCATTTTGCCGGGAGATAATCCTGGGCGCGGGCGATGAGCTTGCAACAGCGTCCTGTACTTCAGGGCTGTGTTGTTCAACGACCTGGAGGTCCTGTTCACCTTCAAGTTGCAGAGGTCTGAAACTCGGTTCGGTTTTTTCTGCGATCTCAGGTTGTTGCTTTTCAGTGCCCTGATCGACAGTACAATTTTCGCAGACCACATGAGGGCTTGCGGCGTGTAGCACAGTGCCCTTGGCATTGACTATGCGTTTTATGAAATACGGGTCAACCAGGTAGCCACCGTTGGCGAACACTGCATATCCCCTGGCGATGCTGATGGGTTTCAATGAAGCGCTGCCAAGGGCCATGGATAAATTGCCCGGTAATTCAGCCGGATCAAACCCGAAAGAGCTGATATATCCACTCGCGTACGGAATGCCAATTTCCCTTAATAACCTGATGGAAACAAGATTACGGGAATTAACCATGGCCTCACGCAGTCGCGTTGGTCCGAAAAACTTCTCGCTGTAGTTCTGTGGTTTCCAATCCCTTTCCAGTTCAGCGTCGGTAAAAACGATTGGGGCATCATTGACGATGCTGGCAGTGGTTTTACCCTTTGCCAATGCAGCCGAATAAATAAACGGTTTGAATCCGGAACCTGGCTGGCGACGGCTCTGGACGACCCGGTTAAACTTGCTGCGCGTGTAGTCATAGCCGCCAACCAGTGCATTGATTGAACCGTCGCGGGGACTCAGTGAAACCAGCAATGCCTCTGTTTCAGGTTGTTGAGCCAATTCACGTTTGCCTTCGTCATGCAGACGGGTGCGGATAATGTCACCGACCTGTAGCACATCTGCCACGCTTTTGGGTTCAAAACCTACCCGTTCGCGGCTGATGAATTTTCTCGCCCACGACATGTCGGTGAGAGCGAGTGCAATGGTCTGTCCGTCGGCCTGATAGACCAGGGCGAGGTCTTCATCCACCTCGGTTACCAGTCCTGGCGCCAGTCCCGCTACGGGTCTGTAGGGTCTTAGAATTTCATCCCAACTGTCTGTGGTGTTGTTCTTTTCAAGGTCGAAATGAGCTTCTGCACCCCGGTATCCGTGCCTTTGATCGTACTCCTCAAGACCGCTTATCACGGCCTGGTTGGCGGTGGCCTGAAGGCGGGAGTCAATCGTAGTGTAGACCTGGTAACCGCCGGTATAGGCTGACTGGCCAAATCTTGCCAGCATGTCCTTCCGAACCATCTCAGCAAGGTAAGGTGCTGAAACTTCTGTCGTGGCACCGTGGCGAAAAGCGGTATTTTTCTCGTCTTTAGCCCGCTGGTATTCGGCGTCGTTTATAAAGCCTAGCTCCAGCATGCGCCTCAATACGTAGTCTCTGCGGGCCATGGCACGCTCGGGAGACGTTATCGGATTAATTCTGGAAGGTGCCTTGGGAAGTGCTGCCAGCATGGCACATTGAGCCAGACTCAGTTCATCTACCGATTTGCCGTAATACACATCAGCCGCAGCACCTACACCGTAGGCCCGGTGGCCCAGAAGGATTTTGTTCAGGTACAGTTCGAGGATTTCATCCTTGGATAATTTTCGTTCGATTCTTAACGCCAGGAAAATCTCCTTAATCTTCCGGGTAAAAGTTTTTTCAAGCGTGAGAAAAAAATTTCGAGCCAATTGCTGGGTGATAGTACTCCCGCCTATCGACTTCTCGCCGGTCGTCACAAGGGTCCAGACCGCGCGTGAAATTCCCTGGTAATCTACCCCGGGGTGAACACGAAAACGGGCATCCTCGCCGGCGATAAAAGCATTCGTTAAATTCGCCGGCATTTCGCTAATCTGAACCGGAATTCTTCGCTTCTCTCCAAAAACACTGATCAATTTTCTGTCTTGAGTGTAAACTCGCAAGGGCACTTGAAGTTGTATGTCACGTAGTGTTTCAACATCAGGAAGGTCTTTTGCAACAACAAGATAGGTCACAATCAATGTAATCAATCCCAGTACAAATGAGACCATCACAAAGCGAAATATTAAACGAAATACTTTTTTCACAACTGTATCCTGCTATGCTTAGCTACAGAAAATGGAATTTTAATTGATATAGCCTTCTCCGGATAGCGGGAGAAGGGACAGAAGAAGATACACCGCATCGGACAGGGATAAGCCGGTAATGACGAGTGTTGACAACTCACCATTCCAGTAGTTTCCCTCTGCTGTTCTTTAGCAGGTAATTGTTCATGTGTTAATCGAATCTGTAGTCAATGCCAAAATTGGTCGTTGAGTATTGCAGAGTTTTCTGTTAAAAACAGCTAGAAGAAGTCTCACTAAACCATTGGCACGGAAAAGGAATGGGGGAGTCTTGAAACTGTTTGGTAAAAAAACAGGTCCAGTTATAGGACTGGACATTGGCTCGACAAGTGTACGTTTGTTGCAGTTGTCCAGTCATGGGTCCGGATACCGGATCGACCACTTTGCTATTGAGCCGCTAGGCGAGGGCCGCTAGTGGTTGATAAGGCCGTACAGGATATAGAAGCAATATCGAACGCCATCTCAAGGGCGGTCAAGGCTTCGGGCACACGTGCTAAATCCTGTGCGATCGCGGTTTCCGGTTCGGCCGTATTCACCAAGACGATCAGTTTGCCGGCAAATCTTGCCGAAGCTGATATCGAAAGTCAGGTGCAAATCGAGGCCAATCAATACATCCCTTATCCTCTTGATGAAGTAAGCCTTGATTTTGAAGTGCTGGGACCATCACCGCGTAATGCGGATATGGTGGATATCCTGCTGGCTGCCAGCAAGAGCGAAAATGTTGAAAGCCGACAGGACGCTATTGATACCGCGGGTTTAAAAGCCAAGGTCGTTGATGTTGAGGCGTTCGCAATTGCAAACGCATTCGAACTGATTCGCAAGCGTGACGGTGTTAGCCGTAGCGAGGCGGTGGGGTTTTTCGACATCGGTTATGACCAGACCACTTTACTGGTGATCAAGGGCGGACGGGTTATTTATACCCGTGACCATCCTTTTGGTGGGCACCAGCTGCTGGAAGAAACCCAGCGCCGCTACAACATGACTGCGGAACAGGCCAGCTTTTTTGAACGCAATGAAGAAGCACCGGATGATTTTGAGGAAGAAGTGCTGGAGCCTTTCCAGCTGAATATCGTTCACCAGATCAGCCGTGCATTGCAGTTTTATGCTTCCAGTAGCGAGTATTCAAATATCGGCACAATATACCTGTCTGGAGGTGTCGCATCACTGAAAGGCCTGGCACCCATGGTTCAGCATGAACTTGGGATGACAACGCGGGTTGCAGACCCTGTTACCGGTATGGATATTGCAGAGAATGTGGCTGTGACTGCGGTGAAACGCAATGCCACCAACCTGATGATAGCCATAGGGTTGGCTTTGAGAGGGTTCGACTGATGGCCAGAATTAATTTACTACCATGGCGAGAGGAACAGCGCCAGGAACGCCAACGTCAATTTATGTCGACGTTGCTGATGACTTCGATACTAGGCGTTGTTCTGGTTTTTCTGGCTGGTACTGTTTTCGATCAGAAAATCAAGCATCAGCAATACAGAAACGAGCTGGTTAACAAAGAAATCCGTAAACTGGAAGGCCGGATCAAGAGAATTGACGAGTTGGAGCGTACCCGCGCACGCCTGATTTCACGCAAACAGGTTATTGAACGCCTGCAGGCCAGCCGTGCCATGACCGTGGAATTGCTGGACAAGCTGGCTAAATCGATACCGGTCGGTGTAACTCTGACATCCATGCGACAGCAGGGAGCTATCCTGGTGCTGGCCGGAAACAGTCAATCTAATGCAAGAGTTTCCGCCTACCTGAAGGAACTGGAGAAAAATGACCTGTTCCTGGATCCCCAGCTTGATTTTGTCCGATCTGCTTCCAATCCAGTTACCGCTACAGAGCCGTACCAGTTTAGTATCAAGGTAAAACTGCGTCCGCCCAAAACTTCGGACGAAGCTGAAGGCTTTGACGAACTGGAAGACCAGGGAGGCTCGAAATGATTATTACAGACCTCAGAGATACTGACTTTTCAGATCTTGGCAACTCACCCGGTTCGGTTCGGTTTATCATACTTACTGTTGTACTTGTCCTGATTCTGGTTGCAGGTTACTACCTGTTCATCGGAGACAAGAAAGATGAACTGGAACAGACCCGCAAGCAGGAATTGTCACTGCGGTCCGATTTCGAATACAAGCAGCAGAAAGCCGCAAACCTGGAAGCTTACGAGCAGCAACTTCTGGATATGGAAGACCTGCTGCAAACCATGTTCAGGCAGCTACCCAACAAGACCGAAATGGACAAACTGTTGGTAGATGTATCGCAAACAGCACTGGCTGCCGGTATTGACGTGCAACTATTTGAGCCGCAGGCAGAATCCTTCCAGGACTTTTATGCAGAGCGTCCAATCAGTATCCGAATGCTGGGGGATTACCATGAATTTGGCGAGTTTGTCAGTGGTGTAGCAGCATTGCCCCGAGTAGTTATTCTGACAATGCATGATATCTCTTTGAAGCGCGCAGCAGCAGGTCAGAGTCGCTATGGTGACTCAGAGGGCCGGTTAATTATGGAAGGCCGGGTCAAGACCTATCGCTATGTGGATGAAGAGGAAGTTGCTCAGAGGAATGCGGAGCAAGCACCATGAAGCCTTTAAGCAAGCAGACAAGGTATATTGCTGGAATGGTTTTAGCCACCGTGATGTTATCGGCGTGCAGCGAAAGCATAGACGATCTGGACAAGTACATCACTTCGGTCAATGCACGACCGGCTGATCCGATTGAACCGATTCCGCCGGTAAAAACATACACGCCATATGAATATGAGGGTTTGGACGGTCGTGATCCGTTCATGCAGTCAATAAGTGAAGGCAGTGATGACGAACGTTCCGATAAAGGCACTGGCGGGCCACGTCCTGATTTTGAGAGGTCCAAAGAATACCTGGAACGCTATGAGCTTGATACCTTGTCAATGGTGGGAACCTTCAGGAAAGAGGGGTTGTATTGGGCCCTGGTGCGTGACCCTGAAGGTGTTATTCACCGTGTTCCGGTTGGTGACTACATCGGAAAGAACCATGGGCAGGTTGTTGGTATAGCTGATACAGCAGTAAATTTAAGTGAATTAATTTCGGATGGCGCGGGTGGCTGGCTTGTTAGGGAAGCTTCCATCGCCTTGGGTGAAGGATGATCCGGTTAGCGCATGGAAAGCGCGACTTTGAGGGTACAGTCATGTACAGAAAAAAGGATATTAAATTGAAACGGATACTGGCCGGCAGGTGGGGACAGTTTATGGATAGCAGAAAGACTGGAGTTCGTTTGGCTCTTGGGTTGGTATTGTTGGTAGCACCGGCATTATCAGCGTGGGCATCAAGTGACGTGACCGCGGCTGATTACAGCAGCAATTCCAATGGTGATGTCATCATCACCCTGTCAACGGGCGGTGATGACCCGAAAGTCAGTGTGTTTGCGACGGAAAGCCCGGCGCGAATTATCCTGGATTTGGCAGATACCAGTAGCCAGGTTGATGCAAGCCCTGTCTCTGTGGGTATTGGCTCGGTGAAGAAATTCACCACGCTGGCAGCAGGTGGCAGAACACGGGTGATGGTGGATCTTTCCAAGCCGGTCACCTATGACTACCAGTCCGGTAATGGCCAGGTTGTATTGACAATTGCCGGAAGTGGCCAGAGTTCAACTGCACCACGTAATAGCAGTGCTGCAAAATATACTGTTGAAAACGTAGATTTCCGTCGTGGTGAGGATGGACAAAGCAAGGTTATCATCAGCCTGGATCAGGATAGTGCAAATATTTCGGTGAACTCACGTGAAGGTGGATTATCCGTAGATGTTTTTGATACATATCTGCCTGATGCGCTGAATCAGCGTCTTGACGTTATGGATTTTGCAACACCGGTGCAGATCATTGATTCTGGTGAACAAGGCAGTGCCGTGCGGTTGGAACTGGAAATTTCCGGTTTATATGAGCACATGGCTTATCAATCAGGCAATGACTGGATCATCGAGGTATCGGAGCTTGCTGCGACCACCATCGGCGCTTCCAAGGAAATCATTGAGTTCTACGAAGAGAAAAAATACGAAGGCTCCCGGGTTACCTTTAACTTCCAGGATATCCCGGTACGTTCTGTCTTGCAGTTAATTGCTGATGTGTCGGATCTCAATATCGTGGTTGCTGACAATGTAGGTGGCAACCTGACCCTGAGACTAACCAATGTACCCTGGGACCAGGCGCTGGATATCGTGCTTGACGCCCGTAATCTGGATATGCGTGAGAATGGCAATGTCATCTGGATCGCACCGACAGCAGATATCGCTGCCCGTGAGCAACAATTGTTACAGGCCATGCAGGATCGCAAGGAACTGGAGCCACTGGCAACCGCCCTGATCAGCGTCAGCTATGCTTCAGCTGAGGATTTGCAGACCCTGATTCAGGAAGCATCATCCGGTAATACCGGCGATGCAGGATTATTGTCAGACCGTGGCTCTGTGGCCATTGATACCAGGACCAACACCTTGATGATCACGGACACACCGGACCGGATTGAAGCAATTCAGAAACTGGTGCTGGATCTTGACCGTCCGGTTCGGCAGGTTCAGATCGAATCACGTATCGTAATTGCCAGCAGTGATTTTGCTCACGCAATCGGTGTCCGTTTTGGTGTATCGGCTTTGCACAACAAGCGAAATATTCTAGCGGTTTCCGGAAATAGCATAGCTGCTGACGCGTTGAATCCGGGTACGGACCGAGTGGATAGTGACCTGCTGGACATGGCGGGCACGGGCCTTCCCGAACGCCTCAATGTCAACCTTCCGGTAGCGGACAGCAACGCCGGTTCCATTGGTCTTTCATTCCTGGCGGGCAATGTTCTGCTGGATTTGGAACTCACTGCACTTGAAGCAGATGGCGATGGTGAGGTCATTTCAACACCAAGAATAGTCACTGCCAACCAGTCTGAAGCATTCATCCAGCAGGGTGTGGAAATTCCTTATGAACAGGCCGCATCCTCCGGTGCAACAGCTGTTCAATTCAAGGAAGCCGTACTTGAGTTGCGAGTCACCCCGTTGATTACGCCGGATAACCGCATACAACTTGAACTTGAAATCAAGCAGGATACGGTTGGTGAAATTTACCAGACCGGGTCGGGGCGGATCGGTGCCATCCATTGATACACGTGAACTGAGCACATCTGTGCTAGTGAATAATGGTGAAACGGTGGTTCTGGGCGGAATCTTCCAGGACGAGCGCAAACGCCAAGAGGACAGGGTTCCTTACCTGAGCAGCATACCGGGTATAGGCAACCTGTTTAAACGTCGCGCCAACCAGACCAAGAAACGTGAACTGCTGATGTTTGTGACGCCGACCATCGTGGAAGATCGACCAGTAGTGCATTAATTATTCAAAACAGCTTAGTCAATTAAACCCGGCTTCAGGCCGGGTTTTTTTGTTTAAATAAAAAGATGAAACCGCATGAATACAATAGCTTTCTCCAGCGCTGCCGAAAGAAACCAGCAACCCATTCTTGAGCATTTGCAGACATTGTTTCCCCCACAGGGGACAGTACTCGAGATCGGGTCCGGAACAGGACAACATGCAGTCTTTTTTACTACAAATATGCCGGGCCTGTCGTGGCAACCGAGTGACAGGTCAGAGAATTTGGCAGGTCTTGAAGACCGTTTCTCAGCCGAAGCCAATGAGCGTATTTTGCCCTTGTTGCAACTGGATGTGCTGTTCGACCCCTGGCCCGGATGTTCTTATGAGGGTGCATATTCAGCCAATACGGCACATATCATGTCCTGGGATGCAGTGGCCGCCATGTTTGCCGGAGTGGCAATACATCTGCAGTCAAGTGCCAGGTTTTGTCTTTACGGACCGTTTAATATCGACAACTGTTTTACATCCGAAAGCAACGCACAATTTGATGCGGGATTGCGTGCTAAAGATCTACAAATGGGTATTCGCGACATGGCGGCGATTGAATCCCTCGCCAATCTCCATCAAATGCAGCTTGAACACAAGTTGGCCATGCCGGCTAATAATTTCATCCTGGTGTTTAAAAAGTAAGCCGGTTCAGTTAGCAGGAAAGTCTTGTTTTTTAACCATGTGCAATAGCTGGCCATCGTGTGCATCCCGCTTGAATTCACTCGAAAATTCGATGACTGCCAGGGTTCCTGGAGTCATCTGCTTAATGCTGACAGCCTGGCGTTGTTGCAATACATTAACCAGTATTTTTGTAACCGCCGGGTTATGTCCAACCATCAAAAGCCGATCGCTGTAGCTGAATGCATCTTCAGCCAGGATCATCAACATGTTTAAAGATGCGCCATACATCGAATCAACATAATCAGTGATTGACAGTAATTTTGGCCAATGGCCGAGTATGGGGGCAAGCGTTTCACGGGTACGTTTCGCCGGCGAGCACAAAACGGTATCGGGTGGCGCCAGCGTTTCCAGCACCCATCCGGCAACAAACTGCGCATGTTGGGCACCGGACGAGCTTAATGATCTGGAAAAATCATTACCAAGCGGACTCCAGGGCTCGGCAGTGGCATGGCGCAACAAATAGAGCTGTTTTTTCATTGTGTTCTCTTCCAATTGATCGGCTTATAATACTGGCCCCTTCAACCACTTCACTAGCGGAAATTAATTAAAGGAACGGGTTTATGAAAGACGGCATAGCCGGCAAGACCATTTATCGCAAAGACTATACGGCCTATCCCTGGGATATTGATCAACTGGATTTGCATTTTGATATTGGCCTTGAAACCACTGTCGTTATTGCGGAGATGGGATTTCAACTGATCGATGCAGTCAGCGCCCCGCAGGACATCATTCTGAATGGCAGTGATCTGGAGTTGGTTTCAATAACATTAAATGGCCGTGCGTTGACCCCTGACGACTATGTTGTTGATGGTGAGACCCTGACAATTCCCGATGCGCCGCAAAAAAGTGTGCTGAAAACAGAGGTCATTATTCACCCGGCAAGTAATTCCGCGCTTGAAGGCCTGTATCTTTCCGGTGAGTTTCTACTGACCCAGTGCGAGGCCCAGGGTTTCCGGAAAATTACCTGGTTCCCGGATCGCCCGGATGTGATGACCACTTACCGCGTTACCCTGGAAGCTGACAAATCAGGTTTCCCGGTATTGTTGTCAAACGGTAACCAGGTGGATGCCGGTGAGTTGCCCGATGGCCGTCATTGGGTCCGTTGGCATGACCCTTTCCCAAAACCCACCTACCTTTTTGCCCTGGTCGCAGGTGATCTGGCGCTGGTTGAAGATCATTTCATTACCCGTAGCGGGCGCGATGTCAGTTTGAGGATTTATGTGGAAGCAGAAAACCTCGACCGCTGCGAGCATGCCATGGAGTCACTGGTCAACTCCATGCGCTGGGACGAGGAGAGGTTTGATCTTGAATACGATCTCGATATTTATCACATCGTTGCCACCAATGACTTCAACATGGGAGCGATGGAAAACAAGTCACTGAATATTTTTAATTCGAAATATGTACTGGCAAGACCGGACACGGCGACAGATGCCGACTATCAGGGTATCGAAGGCGTCATCGGTCACGAATATTTTCATAACTGGACCGGTAATCGCGTCACCTGCCAGGATTGGTTCCAGCTAACCTTGAAAGAAGGTCTTACCGTATTCCGCGATGAAGAATTCTCAGCCGATATGCAATCGCGTGCGGTTAAACGCATCAGGGTTGTTCGTGATCTGAGAAGCCGGCAGTTTCCCGAAGATGATGGCCCGATGGCGCACCCGATAAGGCCTGATCATTATGTTGCAATCAACAATTTTTATACCGCAACCGTTTACCAGAAAGGGGCGGCGATTATTCGCATGTATCACACCCTGTTGGGAGAGAGCGGTTTTCAGAAGGGTATGAAGCTGTATTTCGAACGCCACGATGGCGAAGCCGTCACCTGTGATGATTTTCTTGCAGCAATGGCGGACGCCAATGGTGTCAACCTGGACCGCTTCGGACGCTGGTACAGCCAGTCCGGCACACCGCAGGTGTTTGTATCGGATCATTATGATGCCGCCACTCAAAAGTACACGCTGACATTGAAGCAACTCACGCCGCCCACGCATGAGCAAAAGGACAAGCAAGCCCTGGTGCTGCCCTTTGCGCTTGGTTTATTGAGCGTCGATGGCGGGGAATTGCCTTTGCACCTCGAAGATGAAACAGAAGCCGTGAGTGGAACGCGGTTGCTGATAATGGATGAGACACAACAGCAGTTCACATTCATTAACATTCCGGAAGCACCCGTACCTTCCCTGTTCAGGCATTACTCGGCGCCGGTTAAAATTTACTTCGACTACTCAGCGGAGCAGTTGGCCACCTTGATTGCATATGACAGTGATGCATTCGTGCGCTGGGATGCGGCGCAGCGTATGGCTCAGAATGCCATCCTTGAGCAGGTTCATCAGCGTGCAAATGGCGCGAAAATGAGACTTGATTCATCATTGATCAAAGCATTCCGGGGGATTTTGTCAGATTATCAGGCAGACCCGGCACTGCTGGCTGAGGCAATGACGCTACCGGATGAGGATTACCTCGCAGACCAGATGGACGTGGTTGATGTCGATGGTATTCATGCGGCACGAAAGTTTATAAAGAAGGGACTGGCCTGTGACCTGATTACTCTATTCACGGAGCGATATATTGCATTGAATGATGGTCAGCCTTATCAGAAATCGGCTACGGCCATGGCCCGGAGAAGCCTTAGAAATGTCTGCTTGTCGTACTTACTCGAGACAGATGCAGGTGAGTCACTGGCACTTGCCCAGCTAGAATCAAGTGACAATATGACCGATACACTGGCCGCCATAAAAGGGCTGGTCCTGATTGACTCACCCATGGCTGAAAAAGTACTTTCCGAATTTGAGGCCAAATGGCAGGCTGATGCCCTGGTGATGGATAAATGGTTCATCATGCAGGCTATCAAACCCGGCGGAGATACGGTGAATACCGTACGAAAATTGATGGATCATCCTGCCTTCAGCATGCAGAACCCGAACAAGGTGCGTGCCCTGATTGGCGTATTTGCAATGTTGAACACGACGGGTTTCCATGCGGTCGATGGTTCAGGTTATGGTTTTCTTGCTGATCGTGTGATTGAGCTGGATGGGTTAAACCCGCAAATAGCTGCCAGGATGGCTTCGGCATTCAATCGCTGGAAGCGATATGATGAAGCTCGAAAAGAGTTGATGAAGTCAGAGTTGCAACGCATTGCCTCGGTGTCCGGCTTATCGGGCGATGTGTCCGAGATTGTCAATAATGCGCTGCGCTGAACCGGGCTCCACAGCGTTAAATATTAAGGGGCCTCTGGAACTTGTACCTAACATCCAAAATGCCCGGTTTCTCAGGAAAAATTCATGTTGATTGCTCATTTTTTTGATTTGATCCCCATATGGGCCTTACTGTTAGGCACCATCCTGATCATGGTTCTGTTTATTGAATATGGTTTCCGCCTGGGAAAAAAAGCCCAGGCCGGATCCAAGAAAGCCCAGGCTGCGCAGGTGAGAGCCATCATGGGTGCTGGGCTGGGTCTACTGGCTTTCATGCTGGCGTTTACATTCGCTACGGCTCAATCGCACTTTGAGGCAAGGGTTCAAAGCCTGGCAGAGGAGGCTCGTATTGCCAGGAATGCATTTATGCAGGCCGACCTGCTGGCTGAGCCACGTAGATCTCAGGCTAAACAACTGCTAAAGGATTACATTGAATTACGCAGTGATAGCCGCACGTTTAAAGGCCCTGGAGTTGCGGAGCAACTTGCTGAATTACTGCGGACATCAGAACACATCCAACAGAAACTCTGGTTGATTGCCGCCCAAAGTGACAAACAAGCAAAAGATAAGCAGGTCGGTGTTAAGGGAAATGACTTATTCATGGTATCCGTACTTGCCCTGACGGACATTCATTACACCAGGCTTCATTCTGCAGTGATGAATCGCATTCCATTTACCATCTGGATGACACTTTACCTGATGGCGATCCTGTCCATGATCATTATGGGTTACCAGGCCGGCCTTACCGGCAGACGCAGCCCGGTTGCAACCATGACACTGGCGGTAGCTTTTTCTGCAGTCATCATTTTGATTACCGATCTGGACCGGCCGATCATGAGCTTCTTCGAAATCAATAAGCAATTGCTTGTCGACTTGAATGAATACATGGAGGCAGATTTACGTCTGGAATATTATCCGGGGGAATAGAAGACCGGGTGAGCGGAAGAACGGGTATGTCGCGCGGGTTTACATAATGCTGAAATGGTTACTTACAGGTCTGTGTACACTTTCACTAATAGCATGTGCTTCCCCTTTTGTGGATGACACTCCACCACTAAAATTAGAGGGCCTGGTGTTCAATAACCAGACCCGGATGTGGGTTTCGGCGGTCAGATTGCTGGTGCCGCTAACCGGGAATTTTGTCTCCTGTAGCAATATTTCGCCAGAATCAAGATGTGCAACCACTTTTCCGGAGACCGACTACACCGGTAATCCTATTGAAATTACCTGGAGCCAGGGTGGCCAGATATATTCGACAGGTCAGTTTGTCATACAACTTCCGGATGATCTTGACCCAGAAAGACCGGCGGCGGTTCAAATCGTTATTACAGGCCCCGGCTCAGCCGGCGCCATGATTGTCCAGCGCCCTTTAGAGGTCAATCAGCCTTGAGTGCTTTCAGAAACAGCTGCCTTTCCAGGTCGGCGTCCGTGCGTGTTGGGAATTTTACCGGCAGGCGCAATTCGCTACTGAAGGTGATATTGAACTGGTAACCTTCCTTGTTATCCGCTGCAAAAACCCGGCTGACCAGTGCCACTTTCTCAAGGACTATTGCAAACCCCTGCAGTTCGTAAATTGATCTGCTCATATATTATTCTCCTTGTGCTGAATACAGCTTAAATTGATTGTACCTTGTCGATTGACCGGCCAAACGCAAAATTGCTTGCGGCTTTTGTTCAGCAAAGGTTCACTTGATTACTGCTATTATTGTTCCCAAGATACCATCCTGCTGGTTAATCCGGCGTTGGAGGACATATGAAAAAGCTGCTGATCCTGCCATTACTGGTCCTGTTGACGAGCTGCGTAACCTATTATTACCCGCAGACAGCACTGCAAGACGGCGTCTATTATGCCGAGGATGATCCGTCATATGTTGTCTATTCAAATAGTTATGCCGGTGTTGCCTATTACCCCTGGTCGTCGCTTGATTATTTCTACCTGGGTTATTACCCCTATCCTGGGTATGGTATTGGTTACGGTTATGGTGGCGGGTGGTCTTTCGGGATCAGTTATGGCTATTCCCCGTGGTATAACCCTTACAGTCATTATGGCTACTACTCGCCATGGTATGCCTCGTATTATCACTACCCTTCTTATCCTGCCAGGCGACCCTATTACGGTTATTACTCGCACTATAACCGCGGGCATCACAAATACGGTCAACACAATTACAACGGGGGTCATCGCGGAGGTAGGCACAACGACCGCTACGCGGGAAATGATAATTATGATCCCCGTAACCGTGGTGCAGAAAATGAAGACAGGTATGAAAACCCTGACGAACGACGTAACAAAGGTAGCCAATTCAATGGCTATAACGCGTCCCGGGTTAACCGCTATGTATCGACTGCCCCTTCCGGGCATTCCGGCGACCGGGGTATGGTGATCAGAAGCCGTGAAACGACAAAGATCGGCAAGAGTCGGTTGGAACCAAATAAATCAGTTCCGAGACAGGTCGTTAGTGTGGCACCTTCAAATTACCGGCCAGCGCAGTCAAATTATCGAACCAGGCAGGCGGGCAGTGAAGTCCGTTACAGTGCAGGTGCCAAGCAAGGCCGTTCACGAACCGGTCCGGTTGAATCAAGCACGCATTCAAAAGATATCGTAATAGCTGCGACTCAGCCGGGGACCGTGGTTGCCAAGGGCAATGGTGGTCGAAGCAGGCAATCAGCCCCTGTGAAAGCCCCGCGCCATGTATCCGGATCACCATCTTCCGGGAACAGTAATCGTTCCCGGTCACACTCTTCGCCCACCACTTCTCCATCTTCCGGTCGGCAGGAATCCAAGCAGAACCATTCTTCGCGTCGTGAGCACCGCAACTAGCATCAATCAATAGATAACATTTTTCCTTGGTTTTCAGTACAATGCGCGGTTCCTGATTGATAAGTAAAGAAACTCGGTGAAGCAAGCAAATACATTCGATGTCATTGTGATCGGCGGTGGACATGCCGGTACTGAGGCTGCGTTGGCTTCGGCACGCAGTGGTGTACGCACTTTATTACTGACGCACAGCATTGAAACCATCGGTCAGATGAGCTGCAACCCGGCTATTGGCGGGATAGGCAAAGGCCACCTGGTCAAAGAAATTGATGCACTGGGTGGTGTGATGGCAAGTGCCGCTGATGCCGCGGGAATCCAGTTTCGCACCCTGAACTCCAGCAAAGGGCCGGCGGTTCGGGCCACGCGCGCGCAATGCGATCGCAATCTTTATAGGGCACACATACGCAAAGTTGTTGAAAACCAGCCCAATCTGAGCATATTTCAACAGGCGGTGGATGACCTGTTACTGGAAGGCGACCGGATAAGCGGATGCCGAACCAGCATGGGGCAGGAATTCCATGCACCAGCCATCGTGCTGACCACCGGTACATTCCTCGGTGGCAAGATCCACATGGGTGAAAGTCAGAGTACCGGTGGCCGCGCCGGTGACCCGCCATCTATAGCGCTGGCTAATCGTTTACGCGAATTACCATTTGATGTGGATCGCCTCAAGACCGGTACACCGCCACGTATCGACGGCAAGAGTGTGGACTTCACCCATTTGCAGCAGCAGCCTGGCGATGTGCCACGGCCGGTGTTCTCCTATATGGGCTCACCCGAGGATCAGCCACAGCAGGTGAATTGCTGGATTACGCATACGACCGAAGAGACCCACGAGATTATCCGCTCGGCGCTGCATCGTTCGCCCATGTATTCGGGAACGATTGATGGAGTAGGGCCGCGTTATTGCCCGTCCATTGAGGATAAAGTTGTACGCTTCGCAGACCGCAACAGCCACCAGATATTTATTGAACCGGAGGGCCTCAGTACCCGGGAACTGTACCCGAATGGCATATCAACCAGCCTGCCCTACGATGTGCAAGTGGCTTTTGTGCACAGCATACCGGGGTTTGAAAATGCCCATATCACACGACCGGGTTATGCGATTGAATATGATTTCTTCGACCCGCGCGGACTGAAGTTCAGTCTTGAAACCAAGCCGATCCAGGGTCTGTTTTTTGCCGGCCAGATCAATGGCACGACAGGTTATGAAGAAGCAGCAGCCCAGGGGCTTATCGCAGGTACCAATGCAGCGCGCAGTGTACGTGGTGAGGAAGCCTGGACACCGCGAAGGAACGAAGCCTATATTGGTGTGTTGATTGATGATCTCGTAACCCAGGGAACCCGTGAACCTTATCGCATGTTCACAAGCCGGGCAGAGTATCGCCTGGCTTTACGCGAAGATAACGCGGATTTACGTCTGACGGAAACCGGTCGCAAGCTCGGCTTGGTCAATGATGAACGCTGGCAGGCATTTGAAAGCAAGAAAGCCGCCATTGAAGCCGAGCAGCAAAGACTGGGTTCTATCTGGGTAACGCCTGGCAATACAATTGGCAAGTCGCTTAAAGAAACACTTGGGGTGGCACTAAGCAAGGAAGCAAAAGCCCTGGATCTGCTCAAGCGACCGGAAGTCAGCTACTCGGACCTGATGACAGTAGCGGGTCTTGGCCCCGGCAGCAGTGATGTAAAAGTTGCGGAACAGGTTGACGTACAGGTGCGTTATGCAGGTTACCTGACACGCCAGACTGAAGAGGTTGCAAGAAACCAGCGCAATGAACGGACCGTGATCCCTTCCGGGTTTGACTATACCCGGGTGCGAGGTTTGTCGGCTGAACTTTGTGAGAAGCTACAGGCAACTCTGCCCGAGAGCATCGGCCAGGCCTCAAGGATACCCGGCATGACACCGGCAGCCATCTCGCTGCTGCTGGTGTTTCTCAAACGCCACCGGGATGATCGCCAGGTCGCTTAATAAAGTTTTCATCAATCACAAATATCAAACAATAGATTTACATCTTTTTAACCTGCTGTAGGTATGCTGTGCATGCAAGTTGACTGTGCCTGGTGTGTCGCTTCTCATGACAGGCAGTCCCCACACTTCTATGCCTTATGCGATGCACCATTTAAAGCCCCGACCTATTGGTTGGGGTTTTTTTATGTTCAGGAGAAGGTGAGACCGGGAACCGGTCGAGAGGCTGGCCTGGGCCATGAACGGTATGCCGCGGGCGCAGGGATGCGCAGGAGCGGCGTGTGTCAGTTTTGCACGGCCAAAAGTACTCCACACAACCGTTATAAGATAGAATTCACTGTCTTCCAAATATCAGAACTTTTAAAGGCCTATCCATTGAACAACGATCAGACCCCACCCGTAAGCAATTTTATACGCAATATAATCATCCGCGACGTCGAGTCCGGAAAGCACAAAAAAATTGTTACGCGTTTCCCGCCAGAGCCCAATGGCCATCTGCATATCGGCCATGCCAAGTCCATTTGCCTGAACTTTGGTATTGCAGCCGAGTTTGGTGGTACCACCAACTTACGTTTCGATGATACCAACCCGCTGAAGGAGAGCGAGGATTTCGCCCGGGCCATTATGCATGATGTCCGCTGGCTGGGTTTCGAGTGGAACGAGTTACGTCATGCTTCCGACTATTTTCAACAATTATATGAGTACGCAGTCCATCTCATCCGCACTGGCAAAGCCTATGTAGATAGCCAGGATGCCGAACAAATGCGCTCAAACCGTGGAACTTTAAAAGATCCGGGTACCGACAGCCCGTTCCGTGATCGTTCTGCAGAGGAAAACCTTGACCTGTTCGAACGTATGAAGAATGGTGAGTTTGAAGACGGCGAGCACGTATTACGCGCCCGTATTGACATGGCTTCAGGCAATATGAACCTGCGTGATCCGGCAATCTACCGTATTCGTAAAGTTGCGCATCACCGCACTGGTGATGAATGGAACATTTACCCCATGTATGACTGGGCGCATGGTATTTCGGATGCCATTGAAGGTATTACCCACTCTTTGTGCACCCTGGAATTCGAGGACCATCGGCCTTTGTATGACTGGTTCCTCGAAAACATTCCCACGAGCTGTCACCCTCAACAAATAGAATTTGCGCGTGGTAACCTGGATTTTACCGTCATGAGTAAACGCAAGCTCAGGGAACTGGTTGAGGAAGGGCATGTGTCAGGTTGGGACGACCCGCGTATGCCGACCATCGCCGGTCTGCGCCGTCGTGGATACACAGCACAGTCCATTCGTACGTTCTGGAAGGAAGCCGGTGTATCCAAGGCCGAAAGTATTATTCCAATGGGGGTTCTGGAAAACGCCATCCGCAATGACATGAATGAAAACGCACCCCGTGTGATGGCGGTGCTGGATCCCATCAAAGTAGTTCTGACCAACTACCCGGAAGGCAAGAGCGAATGGCTGGAAGCACCTTCCCATCCGCAGAACCCGGAAATGGGCAGTCGTTCGGTGCCATTAAGCCGGGAAATCTGGATAGAGCGCGGTGATTTCATGGAAGACCCGCCACGGAAATTTTTCCGCTTAAGGCCGGAAGGTGAGGTACGTTTACGCAATGCTTTCATTATCAAATGTACCGACGTCATCAAGGACTCCGAAGGTAATATTACCGAAATTCATTGTGAGTATGATCCCGATACCCGCAGCGGTTTGCCGGGCGCCTCACGCAAGGTCAAAGGAACCATTCACTGGGTATCAGTTGAGCATGGCATCAAAGCCGAGGTTCGCCTCTATGACCGCCTGTTCAATGTGGCCAATCCTCTGGCGGATAAAGAAAAGGATTACCTTGAGTTTCTCAATCCCGACTCCCTACAAGTTGTTTCCAACGCTATCGTCGAGCCGGCTATTACACAGGGCGGACCCGGTGATTTCTTCCAGTTCGAGCGTGTGGGTTATTTCACGATAGATCAGGATAGTGAAAATTCAGAGTGGCCAATCCTGAACCGGACCGTTTCATTGCGGGATTCCTGGGCGAAAATGAACAGGTGACTAGCGGCACACGCACACAGAATTATTTTTTGCTAAAATCCCTGTTCATCAGGGCTGTATTCAAGGGAGTTTAAGATGGGTTGGATAGTACTTGCGTTAATTGTTGGCGCGATTTTTTTTGCAATTTCCATATACAACCGACTGGTTTCAGGCAGGAATCGATTCAAGAACGCCTTCGCACAAATTGACGTGCAACTTACACGTCGTCATGACCTGATACCCAATCTGGTAGAAACAGCCAAGGGTTATATGAAGCATGAGCGCGAAACTCTCGAGGCGGTCATCACCGCGCGTAATACTGCTGTAGCAGGTCTCAAGACCGCTGCAAAAGACCCCTCCGATCCCGCAGCCATGAAACAACTGGCACAGGCAGAGCAGGGACTTTCGGGTGCACTCGGCAGGTTGTTTGCACTTTCTGAATCCTACCCGGACCTGAAAGCCAACCAGAACATGATGCAGCTTTCCGAGGAATTGACCACCACCGAAAACAAGGTCGCCTTTGCCCGCCAGGCCTATAACGATTCGGTGATGCAGTACAACACTTTACGTGAGTCCTTCCCGAACAATTTTTTCGCCGGCTGGTTCAGCTTCCTGCAGGGGGAATTGCTGGAAATCGAGGATGAGGCGAAACGCGAAGCACCCCAGGTTTCGTTTTAAGTTGCTGCGTGACATCATGGTCGTCCGGCCTGGGCAGCCTTTTGACTTGCGGACAATCCAGGGAGCCTAGTTGAATTTCTTCGAATACCAGGAACAGGCGCGGCGCCAGAGTCGCTGGTTGGTCTTTCTGTTTATCCTGGCTGTCATTATCATTATCGTGGTGATCGATGCGGCCATCCTGGTGGCATTCGGTGTAATGAATACCGAAGAGCAACAGTTTGCGTTCAATATGCAAATGCTGAAAGCCAATTTACCGACGCTTCTGGGTGGTGCGCTGGTCACCGCTGCTGTCATTGCTATTGCCAGCTTGTTCAAGACTGCAACTTTACGCTCGGGTGGCGGTAAAGTTGCACGTGATCTGGGTGGGGTGCTGGTCGAGGCGGACGCACGTGACCCGTTACGCAGGCGTTTGTACAACGTGGTTGAGGAAATTGCGCTGGCATCCGGTATCCCGGTGCCGGAGATCTACGTGCTGGAGCAGGAGTCCGGTATCAATGCCTTCGCGGCCGGTTTTACACCCGCAGATGCAGCGGTTGCGGTAACCCGTGGCGCACTGGAAAAGCTCAATCGCAGCGAATTACAGGGTGTTATAGCGCATGAGTTCAGCCATATTTTCAATGGTGATATGCGTCTTAATATCCGCCTTATGGGTGCCCTGTTTGGCATTCTGATGTTGTCGTTGATCGGCAGGCGGGTATTGCATGGTTCCTATTTCATGGGGCGTTCAAAAAATAACAACGGTGGGGCCATCGTGCTGGTTGCGATTGCGGTCATGCTGGTCGGTTATATAGGCCTGTTTTTTGGTCGTTGGATAAAGTCCGCTGTATCCCGACAACGTGAATACCTCGCGGATGCATCGGCCGTACAGTTCACACGAGACCCGGACGGAATTGCCGGCGCACTCAAAAAGATCTCGATTTACAGTGATGCCTCCTATTTGAATGTAGAAACCGAAGAAGTCAGCCACATGCTGTTTGGCGATGGTGAGAAAACCAGCATGTTTTCCACCCATCCGCCCTTGAATGAGCGCATTCAGCGCATCGATAAATCGTTCAAACCAGAAGATCTTGTAACGCTGGCTAAAAGCATTCAACGAAAGGGTCGGGCAGAGGCTCAACAGGCGGCCAAAGAGCAGGAGAGCGAAACAAAACGCGGTGCTGGTTTGTTTGATGCCGATAAGCTGGTTGATCAGATCGGTCATCCGGATTTCTCAAGAATATTGATGGCTGCAGCGCTGGCGGCTTCCATTCCTGAGGAAATTAACCAGGCGGCACACTCGAGTCAATGGGCGACTGAGGTGCTTTTTTATTGCCTGATGGATCAGGACGGTGAAATTCGTGAACGACAATTACTGGTTGTTGCGCAAAACATGGGCAATGATAGTGAGACTCGCGTTCGCGGTTTGCTCAACGCTGCACCGGAACTGGCAAGGGAGCAACGATTGCCGTTGCTGGAGATTTCAATTCCTGAACTCAAACGCAGACCACCTGACCATGTCAGCAAGGTGCTGGCCACCATAAACGCATTGAGTGATGCCGATGGACAAACCGATGTGTTTGAGTACCTGATGGCAAAGATTATTGAGCAACACTTGTGGGAATCCATGAATCCGCAACGGGTCAGGCTTTCAGGCAAGAAATCCCTGAAGCAGGTGATCGGTAAGGCTCTGGATGTCATCGCCGTGCTGGCCTTGCATGGCCATGAAAGTAGTGCGGGTGCTGAAAGCGCGTACCGGGCGGGAAGTGAATTGTTGGTCGGTGAAACAGCGGCTCCTATGCAAGAGGTAAAAGACTGGAGTGATACGCTGGATAGTGCTTTACCCGCTCTTGATCAACTCAAGCCTGCTGACAAGGAAAAACTGGTTAAGGCCCTGATTGCGACCGTGATGGCAGACAACAAAATTGCGGTTTCGGAAATGGAACTGCTGCGCGTGGTTTGCTCCGTTATCCATGTACCGTTGCCAATGATTACTGCTGGCAAATAGAATCCGCACACTTTTCAGCAATCATCATCGTCGGTGCATTGGTATTGCCTGAGAGCAGCTCGGGCATGATGGAAGCATCAACAACGCGCAAGTTTGCCATACCATGTACCTTGAGATCTGAATCCACAACCGCCATGGGGTCATTACCCATTTTACAGGTACCAACCGGGTGGTAGATCGTTTCGGCCTTGCGGCGGATGAAGTCGATCTGTTCGTCTTTTGATTTGACGGACGCTTCCGGGAAAATAAAACCATCCCGGACAGAGTCAAATGCCTTTTGCATGAAAATTTCTTTAGCCAGACGCGCACCTTCCAGCATCAATTCAAGGTCACGGGGATCTTGCAGATAGTTGGGCTGGAGCGCCGGGGCCTGGGCCGGGTTTTTGGATTTCAGTCGTATTTCACCCCGGCTGTGTGGTCGTAGCGGACAGGCATGAATGGTCATGCCACGACCGGGAAGGATATTCCTCCCATGGTTATCCAGCATGGCCGCAACAAAATGAAACTGGATGTCCGGTCTGCTACTTGTTGCCAGATCGCTGGTAACGAAACCTCCGGCCTCGGCCAGGTTGGATGTGACCGGACCCTTTTTCCCGAACAGGTATCTTATGCCTGCCAGTACGTGGCTGAGCTTGTCATAGGTGTCGTGGCTGGAGCTTGAAATCAGGGTGCAAATATCCAGGTGATCCTGCAGGTTTTGACCGACGCCTTTGAGGTCGAGCTTCACCTCAATGCCGTTCGCCTGCAAATGATCGGCCTGACCGATACCGGATAGCATCAGCAGCTGGGGCGAGTTGATTGCGCCACCGCAGAGTATGATTTCACCCGTATAAAACTTGCGTGTCTGACCTTTATATGAAACCTCGACACCAGTTGCACGACCGTTTTCGATCAGTACTTTTTCGGTGAGTGCCCTGGTGAGCACGTTCAGATTGGAGCGTTTGAGTGCAGGTTTCAGGTATGCAGTCGCTGAACTGCAGCGCTGACCATTGCGTTGGGTCACCTGGTAGATCCCAAAGCCGGCCTGTTGCCGGGCGTTGAAATCATCATTCAGGGAATAGCCCATTTGTGTACCCGCTTGCACGAATACCTTGCTCAACGGGTTGATATGGCGCAGGTCCTGCACCGAAAGTGGGCCGCCGGTTGCGTGCAGACTTGATTCACCACGCTGTTGGTTTTGTGATTTCAAAAAGTAAGGCAGCACACTATCAAAATCCCAGCCCGGGTTACCCAGTGCTGCCCAGCGGTCATAGTCCTCATGTTGGCCGCGGAGATAAATCATGGCATTGATTGAGCTGGAGCCACCCAGGACCTTGCCCCGGGGCCAGAAGAGTTTGCGCTGGTTCAGGCCATCCTGGGCCTCAGTTTCATAGCTCCAGTTGATTTTTGTATTGGTGGCTAACTGTGCAAGACCGGCAGGCATGTGGATAAACGGGTTGTTGTCAGGCCCGCCTGCTTCAAGCAACAAAACACGATTTGAGGGGTTTTCGCTGAGGCGGTTAGCCATGACGCAGCCGGCTGAACCTGCACCGACGATGATGTAATCATATTCCATCAGAATGTCCCAGATTTGAAGCTGAATCATACCCAATTACGGCGTTCTCAGATACCTGGAAATTTCCGTTTAATGGTTATTTTGTCCCCTAATCGGGCTCTTGGTATCCTGCACCCTGTTTCCCTCCCTTATAATTCAGGTATAGTTGCCTGAAAATGCACAAGAGACACTGATTTGACCTTAACGCGAATATCTTTGGGGAATCCGGTTGCGGTGATTGTCGCATGCATCCTGGTGGTGATTTTTGGCACCCTGAGCCTGGGGCGTCTGCCGATCCAGATGACGCCGGAAATTGAACGTCCGGAGATTTCAGTCCGGACACCCTGGCGTGCGTCTGCACCCAATGAAGTCGAATCGGAAATCATTGAGCCACAGGAAGACGTGCTGCGCAGTGTGCCCGGCTTGCTCAGGATGACATCAACAGCCAGTTTTGGCAGCGGTTCCGTGCAACTGGAGTTTGCCATTGGAACCGATATGAACCGCGCCCTGATCGAGGTCATGAACAGGCTCAACCAGGTGCCCAGGTATCCGGTGGATGCGAACGAACCGGTAATCAGCATCGGCGGTCGGGACATGGGCAGCGCCATTGCCTGGTTTTCACTGGCTACAAAGCCTGGCAATGAAACACCGATTGAAACCTACCAGGACTTTATAGAAGACACGGTCATCACGAGGATCGAAAGGGTTCCCGGCGTATCAAGGACCAATGCTTTTGGCGGGCGCAGACATGAGGTAAGAATAACCTTTGACCCCTTCAAAGCTGCAAATATCGGCCTGGATTTGACCGCAATATCCGGTGAACTGGGTGCAAATGCCGATATCTCGGCTGGTAGCACCGAGGTTGGCCGACGCCAGTACACCATTCGTTTTAGTGGCAAGTTCAAAGTTGAGGCCCTGGGTGACCTGGTGCTGCAGTGGCGCGACGGCAAGCCTATCCGCCTCAAGGACATTGCCCGAATTGAAATGGCCATGGTGGACCCGTCCACAATACTGCACATGAATGGTGGCCCGGGAATCGCCATGAATGTAATACCCGAGTCGGGTGTCAACATCCTGGAGGTCATGGCTGACCTTAAAGCGACCATTGCCGATCTTGCAGCCAACGAACTTGATCGTGCCGGGTTGACCATCACTCAAAGCTCCGATCAATCTTTATATGTCAAAGCATCCATCAGAATGGTACGCAACAACCTGTTGATAGGTATGTCGCTTGCGATCGTGGTGTTATGGTGGTTCCTGCGTAAATTCCGAGCAACACTGATCGTCGCACTATCTATTCCCTTATGTCTTTTTGCAGCGTTTATGGTGCTCAACATAACGGGTCGTACGCTGAATATCATTTCCCTTGCCGGTCTTGCATTTGCCACCGGTATGGTCCTCGACGCGGCCATCGTCGTGCTGGAAAATATCTTCAGGCAACGTGAGGCCGGACTCGACGGCGATGATGCCTCCGAACGCGGCACCCAGCAGGTCTGGGGCGCCCTGATCGCATCGACTGCCACCACGGTTGCTATTTTCATGCCGGTGGCGTTCTTGCAGGATGAAGCGGGGCAGTTATTCAGCGACCTGGCGATCACGATTTCCGCCGCTGTTGTGGCATCTTTGATTGTTGCGGTGACGGTGTTGCCGTCCGCTGCATCCAACTGGGTTAAAGGTGACGCAATTGAGGATTTGCATCGTCATTGGTGGCGTTGGATAACCGATCACATCATGCGTTGGACAGATACACCGGGCCGGCGTCGATCATGGGTGGCGGTTTTAACAATCGTACCGTTGATATTGGTCCTCATACTCAAACCTTCGGCTGATTATTTGCCCGAGGGCAAAATGAATTTCATTTTTGGTTTCATGATTGCGCCACCGGGCCTTGGAATCAGCACGGCCAGGAATGAGGTGCTGGACGTTCTGGATCAGCGTCTCGCACCCTACATCAACGGTGAAAACCGTTTGCAAATGGAGAATTATTTTGCCGGCGTATCCCGGGGTTTTGGTACCTTTCATCGGGGGTCGGGCAACCGATCCGGCCGATGTTGATGAATTACTCGAGGTATTTAATTCAGAAATTCTTGTGGGATTTCCGGATACGATTGCCTTTATCAACCGTGCGGCTATATTCGGAGGCGCAAGAGGCGGTCGGCGGATCAATGTAGACTTACATGCGGATTCATTTGAGTCGCTTATCAGTGCAGGCCAGGTTGGTTTTGGTGCAATCTTACAGGCACTGCCGGGTGCCAATGTGAGGCCAATCCCCGGTCTTGAACAGGCTGAACCCGAATTGAGGTTAATCCCTGATGACCGGCGAATCGCCGAAGTTGGATGGAACCGGTCCCGCATGGCAACTGTTATCCGTGCGATGGGCGATGGTGCGTTTATGGGCGAGTATTTTGATGGCACCAGGCGTTATAACGTCATCATGCGCGCAGAGGAATGGTATACGCCGGAAGAACTGGCGGCTTTGCCGGTGGCAACGGCCAGTGGTGAAATCCAAACCATCGGGGAGTTGACCAAAGTTACACGTACCGCCGGCCCCTCTCAGATTCTCAGGGTAGACCGCAAGCGAACCCTGACATTGCAGGTTACGCCGCCATCGGACATGCCACTGGAAGATGCCATTAAGGCAATAGATGAAAAAGTTGTACCGATAATTCTCGAAAAGTTACCAAAAAATGCATCCATCAAGATGCGCGGCACTGCCGAGGCCCTGGACCAGGCCCTGAAAAGTATGTCGGGCAGCTTTGCGCTGGCTATTGTTATCCTTTACCTGTTGATTTCTGCATTGTTCCGGTCCTTCAAGGATTCATTGCTGGTGATCATGACCATTCCAATGGCCACGGTTGGCGGGATTATCGCCCTGCGCCTGATGGATGTGGCATTATTTGCAACCGGCGGCCAGAAAATGGATCTGTTGACGATGATTGGTTTTGTGATTTTGCTGGGACTGGTGGTTAACAATGCTATTTTGCTGGTTTACCGCGCGCGCGATGGCGAGCGTGAAGGTATGTCGCGCCGCGACGCGGTAGAAAGTGCAGTCAGGTTACGTTTAAGACCCAATTCTGATGAGTACCATGACCAGTGTTTTCGGTATGCTGCCGATGATGTTGATCCCGGGCGCGGGCACGGAGCTTTACCGCGGTATGGCGACGGTAATCGTTGGCGGTATGTTGGCCAGCACAGTATTTACACTTGTTTTGTTGCCCAGCCTTCTGCGCGCAAAGGAAGCAGCATTCCCGGGAACACAGGCCGCAGAAACATGAAGACTACGGACACATACGAATGAACAGGGGCAAAATGAAGAACTTGATATCACTGCTTGGTGTATTCACAATCGGGATCACGCTCCAGGCCGTGGCAATGGCACAGCATGAAGCACCACCTGCCAACGTGCGTGTTGCCCGGGCATCAATACAATCACTGGCAGCAACGACGCTGGTGCCAGGTACCGTTGTCAGTCGAAATGATGCGAAACTCGCTGCGGAAGTGACCGGTCGTCTGCTCGAAGTTGCGGAAGTGGGTACCGTGGCCGCCAGTGGTGATGTGGTTGCGAAGATCGAAGACACGGTTATCCGGCTTCGAAAGGATGAGCAACAAGCTGAAGTCGAGCGCGCTATGGCCAGGTTGAAATATCTTGAAAGTGAGAAACGGCGTTATGTAAAGTTGGCCGAGTCCAATTTGGCTGCGGCCACAAAACTTGAGGAAACCCTGTCAGACCGGGATGTCTCCCGCAGTGACCTGCAGGTCGCAAAGGTCCGCCTGGCACAGATAGAAGACCAGTTGGCCCGTACCAGTGTTAAAGCACCATTTGGCGGCATTGTTGTCGAGCGCTTGATGATGCCAGGTGAACGGGTCGATATCGGC
>PVMK01127448.1_pt1 | contig 33644 bp, 30 predicted proteins | sample 1853481 | NCBI WGS metagenome assembly PVMK01 (sample SAMN08533507, study PRJNA380276) | Marine sediment metagenome, whole genome shotgun sequencing project.
GGCCTAACCGATTGCCAGGGCTGTCATTCGCGGCCGAGTGGCCATTACGCAGGCCAGTGTTCTCAGTGCCACAATTCGAATAGCTGGGGCAACGTCACTTTTAGCCATGCCGGCCTGACCGATTGCCAGGGCTGTCATTCGCGGCCGAGTGGCCATTACGCAGGCCAGTGTTCTCAATGCCACAATTCGAATAGCTGGGGCAACGTCACTTTTAGCCATGCCGGCCTAACCGATTGCCAGGGCTGTCATTCGCGGCCAGGCGGTCATTTCCCAGGGCAGTGTTCTCAATGCCACAGCACGAATAAGTGGGGCGATGCCAATTTCAGTCATGATGGCTTAACCGATTGCCAGGGCTGTCACTCGCCACCAGGCGGTCATTTCCCAGGGCAGTGTTCTCAATGCCACAGCACAAATAAGTGGGGCGATGCGGAATTCAGCCATGCTGGCTTAACCGACTGTCGTTCCTGCCATTCGCCGCCAAAAGATGAAGAAAAACATCCTCCCCCGGTTGCTCAATGCTCCGAATGCCATAGTACGAAAGGTTGGGGTGATTAAAAGTATATGAGGAACAATTTCGAATTACAGTTGAGCTTTTTGGTCGTATTGATCTTGACGACTGTCTATATCGTTTACGCTTTGGTGGCCATGCCGGCCGGTGGCCATCCATTTGGGCATGCTCTGGGCATCCTGGGGGCGTTATTAATGTTAAGTACTGAAGTTTTATATAGTGCTCGCAAACGCTGGCGTATCTTCAAATTCGGCCAGGTGCGCGGTTGGCTATCGTTTCATATCTTTACAGGTATCGTTGGTCCGGCGCTGGTTCTAATGCATACAGGGTTGGTTTTCAGAGGGTTGGCCGGCTTAACCATGTTGCTTACGGTGATAGTGGTTGCAAGTGGATTCCTGGGCCGTTTTATCTACACAGCTGTCCCGCGTACAATGGCCGGTAGAGAGGTCGATCGCAGGTCCTTGCAAGCACAAATGCAACGACAGCAAGAGCAACTAACGACCTGGTCAGCTGGCAAAACGAGTCGAGTTCAAGCACTGGTACAGACAGAAATGGCTCTGACTTCAGATGGCAAAGAACTGTCTCCTGGACAAGTTTTAACAGGAAGATTTCGAGAATGGCGAGAACGACGGCATCTGAGGAAAGCGATTCGTAAATTGAACAAGGAAGAACAAGCACGGCTGGCAGAGATCGCGTTGCTATTACGCCAGCAACAGCGACTGACGCGTCAAATCAATTCCCTGCAAACGGTTCGAAGGATGATGGGTTGGTGGCATACCCTTCATGTTCCATTAGGCCTGACCCTCTTTTCAGCAATGTTCATACATATTTTGGCCGCGATCTATTACGGTTAGCATCAGAATTAAAAGCAACAAATACTGGAAGACTTGTATATGCTAAGACAGTTTTTAGGCTGGTTCAGGAAAGAAGAAACACCCTTGTCAACCATGATCGCCGGAAGCGAATTGCTCCAGGTCACGGCCGACGGCAGTCGTTGCGTACAGTGTGGCATTTGTGGCTACAACTGCCCAGTGGGCATAGAAGTTCGGGAGTACGCTCGCCGAGGTGAGAATGTTACGGATAGCCGTTGTATAGGCTGTGGCGCCTGCATTGATAAATGTCCCCGAGGCACCTTAAGATGGGGAGCCGCGATTCTCATAAGAGCTGACAATACGCTAGAGATAAATCCAAATTCATTACCTCTGAAACGACAACTAAAACCGGGGGAATTGGAATGACGACATATCATTACTTGATTATTGGAAATGGGGCAGCTGGAATGAGTGCCGCAGAGATAATCCGGCAACGAGACAAACACGGCCGGATAACGATCGTCACCAATGAACCATACCTCTTTTATTCGCGTCCAGGCGTTGCTTATTTCATCACAGATATGATTCCGGAGCGACAACTCATTTCTCGTACCCAATCCTTTTATCGCCAGCATCAGATCGACTTACGCTTTGGCCATATCAGCCGTTTAGATCTAAGGGGCCAGCTGGCCTTTCTGGAAAAGGGAGAACCGATCGCTTATGATGTCTTGTTGCTGGCTACTGGTTCGACTGCTACGCGCTCCCCCTTCCCGGGTGGCGAGCTTGAAGGCGTCATAACCCTCGATACGCTGGACGACGCCAAACGAGTGATTCGTTATGGGCGGCGGTCAAGATCGGCTGTGGTTGTTGGCGGGGGAATTACAGCGATGGAATTAGCCGAGGGATTAAGTCACCAGGGAGCACGTACCCATTTATTGCAGCGGGGATCGAGGCTATGGCCTCGCCTATTGGACGAATGGGAATCGAAGATAATCGAAAGGCAGATAAATCATCACGGCATCAACCTTCGCTACAATGAAGAAGTGGCCGAGGTTCTAGGAAAGAAGGGGAAAGTAACCGGCGTTCGTCTTAAGAGTGGTCGGGTGATCAAATGTCAGGTGGTCGGGGTGGCGATTGGAGTACGGCCAAACCGGCAGTTGGTGGAGGGATTGCCAGTGTCCTATGACAAGGGGATATTGGTCAACGAGTTCATGCAAAGTAATATCTCCACGCTCTTTGCTGCGGGTGATGTGGCCCAAGTATACGACCGCTGGACAGGTCATCATCAGTTGGATGTGCTGTGGCCAAGCGCCATCAAGGAGGGTCGAGCAGCCGGATATAATATGGTTGAGATCGTTCAAGGCAGAAATTTATGTTCAAGCTACCAAAAAGATAGTCCCTTTAATTGCGCCTTATTATTTGGTTGCCACCTCACAGTAATTGGCCAGGTCGGCAATCGATCTGAAACGGAACAGGCCGAGATATCTTATCTCTCCCGCGGATCGAGCCACGTCTGGACAGCGCCGTTCGCTTCCAACTACCGGTCGGCCTGGGATAAAAAAGGACAGAATTCACTGCGCATTGTAATGGCCAATGGCCGGATCGTCGGTGCACTACTGTTGGGAAATCAAGAATTGGCCGATCCACTGCGACAATTTATAAATCAGGAGGTTGATCTTAGTATCTATGAATCAGCGCTACTAAGCGGCCAAGAGAAAATGCCCCAGACGATATTAGAAGCATGGCGAAATTGGCACCAAAGCTGGCAATAATGCGGTGAACACCGGACTATTGCGGACAGGTCCGCATGGGTTAAGCAGAATACCAGGCAGTTTTCCTGAGCTCAGGCAACGCTCGTTTGCCTTTCACCAATTCTTTACCGTTTGTGGCTCCCCCCAAAAAAGAAGAAGAGCGAATCATTTGCCCCCTGGTACTGCGCCAAGGGTGCCAGTGCGCCACAAGTAATCAGGGGCAAAAGAATTGAGAACGCGCATATAGTTGGCTCGTTCAAAGGCCGCGGGTTCGGCGCAATTGATCTGGCTTAAACTACCTTGGAGCTGATTCACAGACTCGTACTCATATTCGACAAGCCAGTGTTCCAAGTCAATCAGAATCTCTCGAATCCTATCGACGCCATTTCGCAATAATTCGGAGGCCATCATGGCAACCGAAGCGCCCGCCATTAGACTCTTGAGCACATCTTCGGCATTGTGAACACCCGTAGTTAGGGCCAAGTCAGCTTCGAGGCGGCCGTAGAGAATAGCTATCCAACGTAATGGCAAGCGCAGTTCGGAGGAGGTACTTAGTATCAGATGAGGCACGACCTCTAGATTTTCAATATCCAGATCGGGTTGGTAGAAGCGGTTAAACATGACAATTCCACTTGCACCAGCCTTATCAAGTCGGTAAGCCATATTAGCCAGGGAGCTAAAATAAGGACTGAGTTTCATGGCCACAGGAATGGTAACCGCTTCTTTGACATCACTCAATATGTCCAGGTAAATCTGTTCAACTTCTCCACCGGTCAAGTTTAGATCTGTGGGTAAGTAGTAAACATTTAGTTCCAAGGCATCGGCGCCGGACTCTTGCACGTTTCGTGCATAGTTCACCCAGCCACCTGTAGAAACACCATTCAAACTGGCGATAACAGGAATTTCAAGGGATTCTTTAGCTTTTTGAAGATGATCTAGATATTCAACTGGGCCGGTATCGTAATCTTTAGCCTCGGGGAAATAGGTCAATGCTTCAGGAAAACTCTCTACGCCTTGGGTCAAGTAATGATTTAAGTTCTGACTCTCCAAGGTAATCTGTTCTTCAAATAACGAATGAAGGACAATGGCCGCTGCCCCGCTGTCTTCCATACGCTTCAGACTACTCAGGTTGCGTGAAAGCGGCGATGATGAAGGAACGATGGGATTCTTGAGCTTCAGACCGAGATAAGTTGTGGTTAAGTCCATAAGTTACTCCTTTGTCGCGTAACCGGGCAGTCGGGGCTTCCAGCTCCAATTGCACCGGCAGGTGGTGCGGCTAGGCTGTATCGATGATGGACCGCCGTGCCGCATCTTCCTGAAAATGCCTATGCTTTGCCTTTACCGTTTGTTTTCAGTCCGGCTAGCTGGGCATAGGTCGCCCAGCGTGTTTCAACGTCGGATTGGGCCAGCTCAAGAAGCTTGGCCGCGCGGTCGGGGTGGCTTTGGGTAAGCATGTGATAGCGACCTTCACGATAAATGTAATCTTCCAGTTTTATCTTGGCGGCTTTGGAATCTAGTTGGAAGGGGTTTAGGCCCTGTTCAACTCTATCCGGATTGTAGCGATACAGAGGCCAGTAACCTGAGGTGACAGCTGCCTTCTGTTGGTCCAAACCAAATTTCAAGTCGTAACCGTGAGCGATACAATGGCTGTAAGCTAGTATCAAAGATGGTCCATCATAAGATTCGGCCTCCAGGAAGGCTTTTATGGTCTGGGCATCACTGCTGCCGAAGGCAATCCGAGCCACGTAGATATTGCCGTAGCTAATGGCCAGCAGACCAAGGTCTTTCTTGGGCAACGGTTTACCGGCAGCCGCAAATTTGGCAACAGCGCCTCGGGGTGTCGCCTTGGACATTTGTCCACCGGTGTTGGAATACACTTCGGTGTCGAGAACGAGCACGTTGACATTGCGACCAGAAGCCAAAACATGATCCAGACCACCGTAACCAATATCGTAAGCCCAACCATCACCACCAACTATCCAGACGCTCTTCTTGACCAATACATCGGCCATACTGAGCAGATTGGCCAGCTCGGATTTTAGGGGCTCGATATCAGTTTCATCGCCGTCTAAAAGCTCTTGCAGGCGGGTCTTCAACTCAGCCACCCGGCCACGTTGGGCCTGGAGGTCTGCTTCAGTAAGCTGGTCGGCGAAAAGAATAGCTTGGGTGAGCTTTGGTCCAATCGGCTCGGCCAAATCACGTAACTTCTGGGTGGCAGCCTCTAGGCGTTGATCAAGTGCTACGCGCATACCAAAGCCAAACTCGGCGTTATCCTCAAAAAGCGAATTTGACCAGGCAGGTCCCCGGCCATGGCTATCTTGGGCCCAGGGAGTCGTAGGCAAGTTACCGCCGTAAATCGAAGAACAGCCCGTCGCGTTAGCAATTAGGGCTCGGTCGCCGAACAACTGGCTGAGCAATTTGAGATAAGGGGTCTCGCCACAACCCGCACAGGCGCCAGAGAATTCAAACAACGGGCGCAGTAGCTGGTTATACTTGACCTGATTAAGCGATATCGCCGTCCGGTCTACCTCAGGCAAGGTTAGGAAGAAATCCCAGTTTTCCCGCTCTTGAGTACGCAGTGGGGCCTGGGGTTCCATGTTAATCGCTTTGAATTTAGGCTGACGTTTGTTTTTAACCGGGCAAACTTCAACACAGAGGGTGCAGCCAGTACAATCTTCCGGTGCGATCTGCAAAGCAAACAACTTGTCTTTGTACTCTTTGTAACGAGCCGGAGCTGATTTGAAGGTAGATGGCGCGTCTTTCAGAAGTTCTTTGTCAAAGATTTTCTGGCGGATAACCGCGTGAGGGCAAACGAAAGTGCATTTGCCACATTGGATGCAGATCTCGGAATCCCAAACCGGCAATTCTGTAGAAATGTTGCGTTTCTCCCACTGGGTTGTGGCAGTAGGATACGTACCGTCAATGGGCAGGGCACTAACCGGCAATTCATTGCCCTTGCCTTCAATTATTCGGGCAGTTACAGACTGAACAAACTCTGGGGCTGCTTTGGGTACAAGAGACGGCCGGTCAAAGTCACTGCTTGCTTCTTCTGGTACGGGGACCTCATGCAAATGAGCCAGGGTGGCATCGACGGCAGCGTAGTTTTGCTGGACAACCACCTCGCCTCGTTTGCCATACGTCTTTTTGATGGCTTGTTTAATGGCTTCAATCGCTTCGTCGGTAGGCAGAACACCACTAAGGGCAAAGAAACAGGTTTGCATTATGGTGTTGATACGCCGTCCCATGCCCGCCTCTTTGGCTACGCTGTAACCATCAACAATATAGAAGCGCATTTTTTTGCTTATAAGGGCCTCTTGAACGCTACGGGGAAGCCGATCCCAAATCTCATCAGGGCCATAGGGGCTATTTAGCAGGAAGGTCGCTCCTGGACAAGCCAGATCTAGTACGCCATAGCGTTCCAGAAAACCGAACTGGTGGCAGGCGACAAAATTGGCCGAATCCACCTGGTATGTTGAGTGAATTGGTCGGGGGCCAAATCGAAGGTGCCAGGAGACGGTCGAATACCTGGTTGAACAAGGTGAGAAGGTCGGCCTTCTCAAGGTTCGCCTTTACCGGCCGTTTGCTGCTGAGACTTTTGTAAAAGCCCTGCCCTCCACAGTGAAAGCAATTGCCGCCCTAGATCGTACCAAGGAACCCGGGGCGACTGGAGAGCCGTTGTACCAGGATGTCGTAACAGCGATTGTCGAGGCCATTGCCGACGAAGAAGCACCCTTCAACACTGTGCCCCGCATGATCGGCGGCCGTTATGGCCTCTCCTCCAAAGAGTTCACACCCGGCATGGTGAAAGCTGTATTTGACGAATTAGCTAAAGGACAACCTAAGAGGCACTTTACGGTTGGCATCCATGACGACGTTACTCACATGAGCTTGGAGTGGGACGCCGACTTCAATATTGAGCCAGACGATGTCGTAGGGCGGCAATTGCTTTCACTGTGGAGGGCAGGGCTTTTACAAAAGTCTCAGCAGCAAACGGCCGGTAAAGGCGAACCTTGAGAAGGCCGACCTTCTCACCTTGTTCAACCAGGTATTCGACCGTCTCCTGGGCCGTTTCTGCTCCAGAACCCATTATCACGATAACTTTTTCAGCATCCGGAGCACCTACGTAGTCAAACAGATGGTATTGTCGGCCGGTCAATTCAGCGAATTTATCCATGGCCGATTGCACGATTTCAGGGCAGGCATCATAGAAAGAATTCACGCTCTCACGAGCTTGGAAGAAGACATCCGGGTTTTGGGCAGTGCCGCGAATGACGGGGTGATCGGGCGAAAGTCCCCGTCCGCGGTGGGCTCGCACTAGTTCGTCGTTAATCATCTCTCGCAGAATATCATCATCTAGTAGTTCAACTTTGCTTATCTCGTGGGAAGAGCGAAAACCATCAAAAAAGTGCAAAAAAGGTACCCGCGCTTTTAGAGTTGCAGCTGAAGAAATCAATGCAAAGTCCATGATTTCCTGAATTGAGTTGGAAGCTAGGAGAGCAAAGCCTGTACTCCTAGTCGCCATGACATCGCTGTGGTCACCGAAGATGGAAAGTGCCTGGGCAGCCACAGAGCGGGCGGCGATGTGCAAGACCGACGCGGTAAGTTCACCGGCGATTTTGTACATATTGGGAATCATTAACAAGAGACCCTGGGAGGCAGTGAAGGTTGTGGTTAAGCTACCGGCTTGTAGAGCGCCATGTACAGCACCAGCAGCGCCACCCTCGGCTTGCATTTCAACAACAAGGGGAACCGCTCCCCAAATATTGGTTTTCCCTTCCGCCGACCACTGGTCAGCCCATTCGCCCATCGGCGAGGAGGGGGTGATTGGATAGATGGCAATGACCTCGTTTATCTTATGGGCCACACGCGCGGCCGCTTCATTGCCATCAAGCGTAATCATTTGCTTGGACATAGGCATTACTCCTTCAGGCGAGTGCTGTAATCGATCATGATTTCGTTCTCGATTCATTGTATTTGTCACCGATATCCAAGGGCAGTGACAGATTGCATGTATGTAAATGACAAACGTCATCCATAGGGGGTGGTTTGCGGCGATTGTAGGTGCGTGAAAATATTGGGGAAATGCACAGTCAAGAGGGGAAATTAGGTTAGCATATTTTCGCGTTCCAAGGGTCCTGCTGGTAAGTGGGAATTAGATTTCTAAGCAACGTCTGCACTTGCCAGCCATTAAACTCGTGGCCGCGGCGCCGATAGCTAATCGTGAATCTAACCACGTCCATTGGACGCCATTAGCACTAAATATTCGTTGGCAGGATCTGGGTTACTAGCCACATGTTAAGTCGTATCGTCCCTGGTCTTCCTTGGACTTTATGCCCGATTATTCGGGGCAGTGGAAATCTACTGAGTTGGGAATTTGTTCGTAGACAATATAGGCTTTGGTCTAGAGAGAAATGGTCTAGAATGAGACACGCGGGTCGGCAGATATTACCCTACATGATTATTGAAAGCACAAAAAAAGGCGACCGGCACTTCTGCACCGATCACCTTTGTTAGCCAGCTTTAGAGCGTGAGTGATTACGCTTTGCTGTTCAGGGCCGCATGGGCAGCTGCCAGGCGGGCGATCGGCACCCGGAATGGCGAGCACGAAACGTAGTTGAGACCAATGTTGTGGCAAAGTTCAATACTCTTAGGATCACCACCATGCTCCCCACAAATCCCTATCTCCATGTTTGGTCGGGTCGCCCGTCCAGCTTTAACAGCCATGTCCATCAGCTTACCGACACCGTTGGGATCAATAGTGGCGAAGGGATTCTCAGGCAGGATGCCCATCTGGATATAATCAACCAAGAATCCAGCCTCTGCATCGTCGCGAGAAATTCCAAAAACCGTCTGAGTTAGATCGTTGGTGCCAAAGGAGAAGAACTCGGCGAACTCAGCCATCTCATCAGCTGTCAGGGCGGCGCGGGGGATCTCGATCATGGTACCGAATTTATAATTCACCTCGATGCCATTTTCCGCCATCACGTCCTTGGCCACTGACTCCAAGGTTAACTGCTGCGATCTGAGCTCGTTCACGTGAGAGGTCAGGGGAATCATCACTTCAGGATGCACGTCGTAACCCGCTTTGGTTACCTTAACGGCCGCTTCAAAAATCGCCCGAACTTGCATCTTCGTAAGCTCCGGAATGAGAATACCAAGGCGTACGCCACGTGTGCCGAGCATTGGATTTTGCTCCTTTAATGCTTCGACACGATCCAGGAAGGCTTGCTTCTCTTGAATCTCGTCTAAAGTTCGTTCTATCTGAGCCATATTGTCAAAGTGCTGTAAACGGATTTTCAGATCGGCCAGGTCTTTAACCAGCTCGTCGTGGGCGGGCAGGAATTCGTGTAACGGTGGATCGATCAGACGGATAATTACCGGAAGACCGTCCATGGCTTTGAAGAGACCTTCAAAATCGCCACGCTGCAGAGGTAAAAGTTTGTCTATGGCTTCGTTGCGATCTTCGACGTTTTTGGACATGATCATCTGTTGAACGATAGGCATTCGCTCCGGCTCAAAGAACATATGCTCGGTTCGACAAAGACCTATTCCTTCAGCGCCATATTCGCGGGCCCGCTGGGCATCCCGGGGGTAATCAGCATTGGCCCAGACGCCCAATTCGCGAAACTCGTCAGCCCAGGTAAGCAGTTTGAGCAGATAAGGGTTTTTGATATCGGGCACAAAGGTCGGCAATTCGCCCAAATAGACGTTACCGGTCGTTCCATCCAGAGAGATCCAATCCCCTTCTTTGACAACCAGATCTCCGATGCTCATTTGACGGCTAATGAGATCAATCTCCAACTCGCTAACACCGACGACGGCCGGTGTTCCGAACTGGCGGGCGACCAAAGCAGCGTGACTTGTGCGGCCGCCACGACTGGTTAGGATGCCTTGGGCAGCCAACATGCCATGGACATCATCAGGCTTTGTCTCTGGACGCACCATGATAACCTTCAGACCATCTTCTTTGGCCCAGCGTTCGGCCGTATCAGCATCGAAAGCAACGATACCCACCGCGGCCCCAGGAGAAACATTGAGACCTTCGGCAAAAGATGTGGTGGCCCTTATCGCAGCTTCATCTAATTGTGGATGAAGGAAAAAGTCAACCTGGGCCGGTTGAACCCGGCGCACTGCCTGTTCTTTAGTAATCAGACCTTCTTCAACCATATCGACCGCTATACGAACTTCTGCCTGAGCGGTGCGCTTGCCGTCACGAGTCTGCAAAAGCCACAGGTGCCCATTTTCGATAGTGAATTCAAGGTCCTGCATATTGTGATAATGACCTTCAAGCTTTTGGGCGATATCTTCAAATTCCGTATAGAGTGTCGGCATGGCCGATTTGAGCGTACTCATGGGCTCGGTAATTCGAATGCCGGCAACGACATCTTCACCCTGAGCATTAATCAAAAAGTCGCCTTCAAGCTCATTCTCCCCGGTAGAAGCATTACGGGACATAGCCACCCCGGTTGCCGAATCTTCACCCATGTTACCAAATACCATGGTCTGGATATTGACAGCTGTGCCAAGGTCATGGGCGATACCGGCGGCATTCCGGTAATCGATCGCCCGTTTGCCGTTCCATGACTTAAAGACAGCCTCGGTGGCCATCTTTAACTGGTCAAAGGGTTGGGTTGGAAATTCAATCCCGGCCTCCCGGCGCACAATTTCCTTAAACGTCTGGGTCATTTCTTTCCAGGCATCGGCCGGCAGATCGGCGTCAGACTTCACATCATATTTCTGTCTTTGCGCTTCAATAATATCTTCAAAAAGATGATCGTCTACACCAAGTACGACGCTGCCAAACATCTGAACCAGGCGTCGATAAGAATCATAAGCAAAACGTTCATCTTCAGTGAGAGCAGCCACGCCCTTTACAACCTCATCATTGAGGCCAATGTTTAGGACGGTGTCCATCATGCCCGGCATAGAAAATTTAGCTCCAGATCGAGCCGAGATAAGTAAGGGATTTTGAGCATCGCCAAATGTTTTGCCGGTTGCCGCCTCAATCTCGGTCACAGCCGCCAATACTTGTTCCCACATACCTGGCGGAAATTGGTCGCCAGCATCCAGGTAAACATTGCAAGCCTCGGTGGTCACTGTAAATCCAGGCGGTACAGGGACATCTAGGCGGGTCATATCGGCCAGATTTGCACCTTTGCCGCCCAATAAGCCGCGAACACCTTCCCAATCACCGCCGACGTATTGCTCGGCTAATTCTACTTCTTTAAATAGGTAGACATACCTATGTGTCTCTACCTCTACAGCCTGCGATGGTGCAGGTGCAACTTGGTCAGTCATAAGATTTCCTCCGAAAATTGTAAATATACATCCCATCTATTTTAGAGCGTAGCGCGACTTTGGGCGAGTGACAGATTTCGTGTTTGCTAATGACGTTCGTCAGTGGGCTCTAGCCAGGCAAGCGATACTCTTCTTGATGAGTTGATTTCTCTCGCTTTGGCCAACGGATCGGCGACACAAAAAGGGGAAGAACGGACACCCTTTCCCTTCCTGTGTTTAGGCTATGGGAGTATAAGAGGAGAGTTGAGCAAATGTGAGTTCAAATTTTAAAGACCAATAGCATTCAAACTTCATTTGCTCTGGCAATCAACGGTATCGCTCACTTATTTTTCTAAATGTTTCACCTGTTGATTGCCACTATTAGGAAGAGGATACGCCTCTATTTATATACCGATTCTGTTATCGCCTATTCAACAGAAAGTTAAGATCATGCTATTGGATTGTTAATAAATGTTTAACGCGAATAACCGGGGATTAAGATTCGGCCGTTGGCCAAATAATAGAACACACGGCGACGAATATCGTCGCGAACCGAACGAAAGAGCATCATTTTTTCTTCTTCGGTACCTGTTGCCTCGGCCGGATCAGGGAAGCTAATGTGGACAACCTCGCCCTCCCCTAACCAAACCGGACAATCTTCAGCTGCATTGTCACAAACCGTTACGACTAAATCAAACTTTTTTGAGCGAAAATCATCGGTTGATTGGGAGCGGTTTTTGGAGATATCGATGCCTAACTCAGCTATTGCTTGAATTGCCATAGGATGGACATAGCCGGATGGTCGGGTGCCGGCCGAGTAGGCCTGCCACTCGTCAGATAGATAGTGATTGACCAATCCTTCAGCCATCTGACTGCGACAAGAATTGCCTGTGCATAAGAATAATACGGTCGATTTAGGCATCGTTTACCCTTGAGGTGGAGGGGCTTCCAGTTCGCTGTCAAGCTCCTGGTATTCGCCGGTTGTCATATAAACGATCCATTCACAGATATTGGTCACCCGGTCTGCTGCCCTTTCTATATTGTGGGCGGCCCATTCCAGATGGTTGGCCTGTTCAATGCAGCTTGGGTTTTCGATTACGTAAGTTACCAATTCCCGATAGATCTCGTTAAAAAGGACATCAACTTGGTCATCTTCGGCGGGAATAGCCAGGGCCGTCTCGACGTCCCGGTTACTGGCGGCGACGAGGGCTCTGTCGAGCATATCCCGCGTTTTCTTGGCCATGACAGGCAGCAGGTTATCCAGGGCGTTTGGAATTGGCTCGGGGCCAATCATGATGGTAATACGGGCAATACCTTTTACATAGTCATTAATACGCTCTAATTCACCGTTGATCTCTAATACGCTGGCGATCAAACGCATGTCACCAGCCATTGGTTGTTGGGTGGCTATCAAAGTTAGCCCATCTTTCAAGATCTCGATGCGCTTTCGATTGACATCAAGATCGCCGTCAATAAGCCGCTGGGCAGCAATAAGATCCCGACTGCGCAGAACCTGAACACACTCTACAATGTTATCTCCAACTTCGCTTCCCAAGGCAAAGACTCGTTCCCGTAGACCTTGTAGTTCGCGTTCGAAATTTGTTCGTACCATAATGTCCCTTTCCTTGTAGAGGAAACTTCTTATATAAGAAGGGCGACTCGCCCGCAAGCAGCTTTCAAATCAATTTTGTCCCGGCCAAAACAAACATTGTCTACAAATACAGTTTCAGGTCAGTAGTTTACTAAATTCTGGCCTGTCAGGACAAGATTCTATCCAAAGCGACCGGTGATGTATTGTTCTGTAATTTCATTCTGGGGCCGGGTGAATAGATCGTTGGTCATGCTATACTCCACCAGATATCCGGCTCGATCATCATCCATGTTGAAGAAGGCCGTGAAATCAGAAGATCGAGCCGCTTGTCGCAGTGACTGTTCCACCAAGATATCCATATCACCTTTAAAACCATTGATTTTTGCTCCCCAAGCAACATTATCGTAAATAGTCTTAGGAAATGGATTGGGTTTTTGAAAGACCATGCCAACGTGGCGCCTGACTTCAACTGGCTTACAGGCCGGCTGGCATTCACAATGTCGATATCGGGGAGCGCCTCTTGGCAAAAAAGGTTGAAGCCACCAGTCGTTCCAATACTGCCGATGTCGATGTTATCCTGGAAACCTTAATTGGAATGATTCACACCTGACACGAAAGAATAAAATCGTTAGACACGAGCAAACTTGGTCCAGGATCGGTGCTAACTGTTCAGTTTTTCACAAGAGGGAGATTAACACGCCTAATTTAACGGCCGGTCAAGAGCTTGTTAACGTGATAATATGATTCTGTTAACAAATTATTAACAGGGATAGGGCTCCATCGATGATAGGTTGAGGTCTTGAGCTAGAAAGGCCAGCTCTCGATTGGCCACCAACTTGATTAAGTGAGGTGAAATGGCTCCAATTTATTCAACAATACAGGAAACTTGTTGGACATCGTCCTCATCAAATAGAGGAGTTGTATAAAGCGAAAAAAGTCCCCCCGCCTCATTTTCATCTCGTCCTAGAGGACAGGTAAAACCAACTTGAATTCCTGGCGCCGCCAAAAGCGAGTTGGCCAGGGCATCGCTGAATACGCAGCCAACGCCCGTTTCAAGCACTGAACTATAATCACAGATACGTACGATTTGTGGGTTTGACGGCTCCTCGACAGAACAGGTCATCTGAACGGGTTCACCCGGATTGCAAGGGAAGGCGCCCGCAGGTATCCCAAGATCTGACTGCGGCGTCCTGGTCCGGGATTCGTCCTGGTCATCAGCCAGGGGCAGCTCGAGTCCACCAGATTGGGGCTGGAATCCGCAATTACGCCGGGGATCTAGCTCGCCATTGGCGCAAGGTTCAGTCACTAAGCTACCACTTGGCAGGAGGGTTAAATCGCGTGATTCGTCATTGTTCACGTCCCAATTGGGCACAAATTCGCATTGCGGCCGCCTGATGGGCGTTCCATCCTCACTCGTTAAACCACTTTCTTCCCACACCAGGTTTCCATTGTCATCACGCACCGGGGTTCCCTCACAAAGAAATCCGTCCGGATTGGAGGTAAATCCTAGGGAATAGGACGTGCCTTCTGGATCAACCGGCACATCGGTGATATCAATCCATTGGCAATCTAAGCCAGCCAGATATTCGTCTACCCATCCGGCCTGAACACCTTGAAACCGGCAAGTATACGGGTGGGTCAACGGCGCCAATTCATTATTACTGAACCTATTGGTACTCTCGACACAAAATGCTTGTTTGCTAGAGATGTTCTCTTCATCGCTGGAAAAATAGAAATCACCATAGTCGGCAAAATGGTAATGGGAGTGACAAGAATTGTATTGAAAAAGAGTGCTTATTGGATTCTCGGCAACCACTGGGCCAATAAAAAGTGTTTCAGGCCCTACATTCTGCACGGTCGCATTAAATTGGAGTAACCTACGCCATCCACTATCGCCTATACACTGTTCAACCAGAGCGCATGAATCATCAGGAAAATATCGATAGACGATGCGATGGTTTTCCAGATCGTCGCCCACGGGCATGAGATCTGGCCCAACGGTCTGGGACAGCTGGCCAATGCGAACCGCATCAGCCAGGCTGGCGTCCCATTCCAGACGTTCAAAGTGCACTTCCGTCTCAGTTGTGCCAATATGAGTAGTCAAGGCCTCAAGACAGGACTGGGGGTAAAGCCTGGAACGATGGCATCCGAGGACACCGCCACTATCGCCCTGGCAAGTGTAATCAAAGAAGGCGAAGACATTCTCTGAATCAAAGCTATTAGGTGGGAAGCCTGCTTCGTTGACGCAGGCATTGCCAGTCCGTTGCAACAACAGATCAGGATCGACGGGCAGGATAAATGGTTCATTCCATTTTCCGCCAACTTCTCTTAACGCCGGTTCGGCCTCTCCCGCTGACTCTGCACTTGTTAATAGGGTGCTAGCAAAGGAATAATCGATCACCACCAGATCATGGCCATCAATGGTCACCCGTTGTGGTCCATCTGGATCTAACTGGACCAACCATAATTCTTCGGGAGGCAAGGGTAATTGACCTTTGTTATCGTAAACAAAGTTTCGAAAGTTGAGGCGGCGCTTGGTCAGACGCACCTGGCGCGAGGCCAGATCCTCCCAGAACGAATCCGGTTTGCTAAGCAAAGTTTCAGCTGCCTTATCCCGCTGTTCTTCTGGAAGGGCATCTAACAATACGCCGGCTTGGCTCTCCATTTGAACTGAAATCAGAGCTCCATCGGGCAAATCAAGGTCAGCTAAATCGATTTCTTGCTCCGGGGTGGCGGCCGGCTGGACAGCTGTTACCTCCGAAGCCGGTTGGCTGGTTCCGCTCGGCTTAGGCGAAGGTGTAGCTTTCTCGGCTACAGGTGAAGGCGATTGTTGAGTGGACGTTGGATCGGCCGGGGGTTCAGCTGTTGGCGCTATGGTCGGGAGTTGTACGGTCGTTGCTTCCCCAACTCTGTCAATCGGCTGCTGCTCCGTTTCCTCGGCAGAGCCATCTTGCTGGCATCCAGCAACCACGAGCAGGATTACAAATAAGGCAGTACTTAATAGAAGAAACCCTTTCCTCGACTTATAGCTGATGTCTTTTTTCACGTCCAGACCTTCGATGTAATGGTGCAAAGAAAAAATAAATTGTAATCGCTAATCTAAAGGGATCAAAACCTATTAAGGTCATTGAATGATTGGCCGGGTGAGAGGAACAAGCTCAATAATCCTGCTGATCGAAATTAGCTGGTTTGGGTAATAAGAACTTATGAACATTTGGCATCAACTCAGCCTGCTATACAATTACATCCCATAAACGGGAAAATTTCGACCAGGCCAAAATACTTCAAAAGTATTTGTTACGAAAAGCCCAACTTCTCGACGCAGGAGAATTCCTTTGATTCCCAAAAACATGGACCGGCGCTTGCTCACGATTTTGCTAATCGTATTCGTGCAGATGTTGGGTGCGGCCATGATATTACCCATTTTGCCGCTATTTGCTCAGCGGGAGTTCGATGTTTCCCCTCAACTAATCGCCTTATTAAGCACCTCCTTCTTCGCCGCCCAGTTTATAGCGGGCCCCTTTTTAGGACGGTTATCCGATAATTACGGCCGGGTGCCGGTGCTGATCATCAGCCAGATTGGTACGGCAATTAGTTTCCTGATGCTGGCCTTGGCCCCAAGCATCGGCTTTCTTTTCCTGGCTAGGATTCTGGACGGCATCACCGGCGGCAATATCATCGTCGCTCAGGCCTATATAACTGATATTACCCCGCGCAAGAAGCGCACTGAAGCCTTAGGGTATATCTTTGCCGTGTTTGGTCTTGGTTTCATCATTGGTCCAGCGCTGGGTGGTCTATTGGCGGCCGCCCTTGGCCCGCGCTTACCCTACGTGATTGCCGCCATAGTAGCTATTGCCGTCGTCTTTCTAACCCGGTTTACCCTCGAAGAAACACTTTCTCCCGAACAGCGCCAAGCCAACCAAGCAGCAACCGGAAATAGCATAAGCCCGCGGGTTATCGTGCAAAATAAAGTCCTGCTACTCATTCTGTTGGTGGCCTTCCTGGGCCAATCCGGTCTGGGCATACTGCAATCGACCTTCGCTCTCTATGGCGAGGCCGTCCTATTTCAGGGCTACAGTCCTGAGGCAGTTGTCATAGGTGTTGGCTTGCTTTTAGCGGCCGTTGGCTTGGGCCAGGTCACAACCCAGGCAGTTCTGCTACGACCACTATTGGCCAGGTTTGGCGAACATCGATTGATCGTTATAGGTAATATTTTCCGTATGTTAGCGGCCTTCTTATTGGCCGTGGCAGTCACCCCATGGCTGGGAGCAATCAGTTCCTTTTTATTTGCCTTTGGCATTGGGATCATGATGCCCTCGTTACAATCTCTGGCAACTGGCACCGTCAACGATGAGTATCGGGGTGGCGTATTGGGGATCTACCAATCCACGCTGAGCTTATCGATCATCATCAGTACGGCGATTGGTGGCGTTCTATTTGCTATGAGCGCAACAATGCCCTACTGGGTAAGTGGCATTATAGCGGCGTTAGCACTCATTCCAGCGATAATATTATTGCTCCAATATGGTCAGAAAAGACCAGAAATTAAGCCTGAAATTGCCGCGGAGCTTGACGAATCCTCAGACACTCTCTAATCTGAATTAGAATGGCCGGCTAATGGCAGCGAAAAGTAGAAGGTACTTCCCTTCCCCTCCTTGCTTTTGGCCCATATTTGACCACCATGGGCCTGGACTAAATGCCTGGAAATAGCCAAGGCCAGTTCCGCCACCACTGCGGGCCCGGTCAGCCTTGTAGAAACGCTCAAAAATTCATGGTAGTTCGTTAGCAGGAATCCCCACACCTGTGTCCTTAACTGAAAAAATGACAACAGGATCATTAGCATCCTGAGCCGCAGACACCGTGATTTTACCGCCCGCCGGCGTGAACTTGATGGCATTATGAACCAAGTTACTTACAACTTGCTGAACGCGGTCGCTATCGCTCAGAACCGACGGTAAATCGGCAGCCAGGTCAAGTGTTAGCCTTATATCGTCTCGCTCCGCTTGAGGGCGTAAGCGCTCCACCGGGGGAACGACTACATCCTCTACGGAGGTAGCTTGCAGTAGTAAGGGCACTGTGCCCGATTCGATCCGGGTAAGCTCTAAGAATTCTACGACCATTTGGGTAAGCACGTCCACCTCGTAGTCAGCCCGTTCCAAAAAGCGTTGGGCAGTCGGCGGGTCATTTACGGCCCCATCTCGCAGAGTCTCGACCAATGCCTTAAGAGAAGCGAGTGGCGTGCGCAGTTCATGGGAGATATTACTTATAAAATCGTGACGTACCGTCTCCAGCCGGCGGGCTACCTCGGTCAAACGGTTAATGGATCGGGAGGTTCGGCCGGCGATAAGGATAGCTACTCCGATTGCCGCAGCCGCGGTAATAATGGCGGCTGTAACAAAAGCATTTTGCAATTGAGCGATATTGGCCTCCACCTGTGACAAAGGCAAAGCAACTCTCGCGACGGCCGATTGCGCGCCTTCAACCAGAACACGCACCTCGGCTCTCAGGCTTTCCTCCAAAGCCTCTTGTTGGGCTGCTCGCGTCGTCCGGGAGATATAGATGGTCAAGCCAGCCATCACAACCAAAATGAGAAAAATGTATGGGAGGGCAATACGCCAGCGAAAATCTTTTAACAAAAGGCTATACCGTTGTTTGATATTTTGTGGTTAATGGTTACTCCTAAACTTTCTATATGAGCCTTACTCCTTACCGGTCGGAAGGGAGGGCATCACTTCTGATTCGATTTCAGTCATACTCAAAACTAATCTCATCTTTCTAAAAGATGTTAACGGAGTAATAACTGTTTTTGAATGTAGCTTATCAGGGGGAGATATTCAAGAATCGCGCTATTTTAGGTAAAACCTTGCGGCCAACAAATTGTGGTAGGAACGCGTTTACAGAGCGATTCCTACTCCTTTGCTTGCACAGTACTCGAAGCCAAGGCCGGTTCGCCTTGTCGTTCTCTGGAAATTAGCCTAATAAGCATGAAGGTCACCACAATAACCGGACCTAATGAGGCCCAGGCAGCACCTTGTAGCATCCACCGTCCAGCCCAAGCGTCAGGCCACAAACCGGTTAATGGCACCAGGGATAGCAGTAATAGAAGCACTGCGGCCACCAGCCAGCGCTGACCAGGCACGGCCCTTTTTCCCCAGAGCTGGCGGGCAGCGACAACCAGGCCAAGCGTTACGAAACCTAAGAGTAGCAAGTGTAGATATAAGATCCTTAAGCCGTTTTGTTGAGCCCAGCGGGCTGTTAGCGGCAGAACCATACCCAGACCCACTAAGGCTTTTAGGGTCAATAAAACCAAGGGGATACGCCAGCCAGAGAATTTTCCGGGGACAGCAGGCCACAAGGTCCAGATAGTTAGCAAGAGACCAGCAACAACCAGTAAACCGCCAACACTGGCTATGGCCCTGAGACCAGCAGGGACCAGGTTAACAGGCAGGGCCAACAAAAAGAGGACCGGCAAGCCGACAACGATGAGTTGTTCCCCCCAATCAGCTAAGCGTTCTGACCTGGGAGAATGGACAGCATAGACCAGACCCAAAACGGCTAAAACAAACCAACCTTCGGAAAATAGATCGAGGAAGAGGTGGGTCATAGCCTGGGACCAAAAGGGATCGGCGATTTGCAAGCGACTGACCACAGCTACTCCCCAAGCGCCCAATGAGGCGAGAATCATAAAGATAATGGCTGCATCCCAGAATCTTAAAGCCCGGTTCCGTGTTAGGCCCCTGGTTGCCCGGTAATAAAGATAAGCATACACGTACCAAGCCAGGACATTCAAGGTAGCAGCAAGTACCGACAAGGGCAGGCGTTGGCCATTGATATCGGCCGATTGATAACCAAACTGAATGAACATGACGTAAGCTAGCAAGGCTACGGCCACTGTAAATCCCATCACCCATTGGAAACGAGAGGAAATGGATCGCCCGCTAATCCGGGGCAACCAAGTGATGATGAACAACATTAAGATAGGGGTCACCCAGCCGAAGTACATCAGATGCGAATGGGCATGGCGCACGTTGACAAGGCCTAGTCCGGCCGGCAAACCATATAACAAGCCAAAACGCAAGAGACTACCGGTCGCTCCGGCAATAACAAAACAGGCTAATGCTGCCAGCCAAATCCGGGGCAGCTTTGTTCCAGTATCTATCATCGTTATTGAATAGTGTGTGACATATTAAAGGATCCAAGCCGCAGCAATAAATAAACCGCCTAAAATTTCAAAGCCAATTTCACTAAAACCAAATCGTTTGATGTTGACTACCGGCCGCACTTTGCCGACGGCCCAGATGGCCCGTACCAAATAGCCAGCAAAAGGAATAACCACTAGCCAGGGCAATTGATTCGCTAAAGCGGCAAGCGATAAAACAATCACAACAAGTATATGGGTCCAAAGAATGGGCAGGCGCTCGATCGGCCGCTGGTGAGTATCGGCAATGCGCAATCGAACGTATAGAACGCCAAGGGCGTTTTGCCCAGCCATCAAGAGCCAAAGCGCCCAAGCAATCGAATCTAACTGTCCTGTCGCAGCAATATAGGCGGCCGGGGCCATCGCCGCCAGGCCAATAGCTCCAGCCAGTTCCATCCATAAGGTGCGAATGGCGGTTCGACGCTGGCGGGTAGCCAATAAATAGAAGGCGAAGACGCCAATCATGGGAAGTAGAAGCCATAATAACTCCATCAAGCCCATGGCCAACAAGGCGACCAGGCTAAGTAGAGCGATCGAACTCAAGATCAACATCCAGGCGGCCGGCAGCGACTCGTCTGATTTTCTTCCTTTGCCACTACGAATACGCAAGTATACTGTGGCCGGCTGGCGGATTAGAAACCCAGATAATCCGCCAATTAGAACGACCAATGCCGGAACATTCCACTGGCCGGCAACCAGTAAACCGACGAAATAGGGAACAAGAAGCCAGGACCAAGATCCATGCTCGCTAGGGATCACAACCTGTTTGCGAAATATTCGTCGCTTCTGGGGACTTAACGGTTGGGGAGTTGGGCCGCGTTCCATTCCAGCTCTTTGGCAGTATCCGTATTGCAGGGTTCTGTTGCTATCTGGCGAGGGCGATCGCTACAACAATGAGCCTTAATTCAATAAAAGCAAGAGTAATACCACCGCTGTTTCAGCCCTAACGCTGTGGGGTAAGTGTGCGGGCATATGAACCCATGTGCCCGCTTGGGCCATTGAAACATCTTCCCCCAGGGTCAGGCGCGCCTCTCCGCTTAGGAAATGGAGAATGGCCGGCCGAGCGGCAGTATGCTCGCTCAATTCTTGCCCGGGTGCAAAACCAAACAGAATGGCTTTGAGATGATCGTCGGAGTGAAAAGTACGACTAACAATCGTATCTTTCGGGATATCGATGAGTAATTGGTCCAGATTAGGCAACAGATTGTAAGCCTGTTCGAGGCCCTGCTCTTGACTACTTGCCATCATTCACTTGTCCTAATGTTGACAGTCCATTCTTGCGGTCTCTTCTATTGCTCTGATTGGCCGTCGGCCGAGACCACAGCATCCAGAGCCTCGATCAGGTCTGACAGGTCCATTTCATAAATGCGGGCCACATCATCCATTGTATCAAATGGGGCCATGACACAACCAACGCAGGCTGTTTTGAATTCCTGAAATACCGTAAAGGTCTCAGGCCATTTCTCGAGAACTTCGGCAACCGTCATATTGCTGTTTGGTAACGGTGTTGCCATCGCATTGTCTCCAAAGCCTCATTTACTTTCTATGGGGATCGAGCAAATATGCCAAATATCGAAGAAAGAATCTCGTATCCTTCCCCGCACTTACTCTTCCAATGTGCGCACATAGGCAATAATGTTGAGTATGTCCTCATCCGACAAGGCTGGATTTCCACCTTTGGGGGGCATATCGATATTTGTCGTATTCTCTGGGTCACCAACTGGCCGGCCTACCTTAACAAAATCCAACAATTCCTGATCCGTAGCCTGCTTAGCGAATTCGCTTGTAGTCAGATCCTTGCCCAGAGCAGGCAGACCTTTGGCATCAGGGCCGTGACAGGCCGAACAAGTGCTCTGGAAAAGTGGTTCTCCGGCGACTGCATCACCTTCGGCCAAAGACGATTGGCTACCAGAATCCTCTGAGGGAGAATCAGCTTCTCCACCACCACCACAAGCAACCAGCAACAAACCTAGAGCTAAGGTCGAAATTAATAAAAGTACGAATTTACGGGTCATCATTTCCTCCATTATTTGTAATACTATTGATGTTGGTGTGCTTCTATTTGATCCGCAGCAGTAGCTTCAGACAATAAAGTAGAGAATGACACAACCAGCGCTTCTTGATCAGCTGCCCATGATTCAGCCCGGCTCTCATCAGCGAAGGCCACTATTCCATACCCCATAGGGGTGAGATGGTCGCTCTCTACAAAATAAGCTTGATCTGCTTCTAGCCAGGCTTCGGTTTCAAAATCATGGACCCAGAATACAGTAACATCCTCTCTCATATCTTCAAAATGGGCCAGCATACCACCGATGTCATCGAACAAGCGCGACTCCCCATCCGAGGTCATGTAAGCGGCCGCATAGCGGGCCTCATTTATAATCATGTAGCAGCGTTCACAGGCATCTTCAGCATAAATAATTTCAGGTGGTTGGCTAAAATCGGGCGCGGAACGACATGAACTGAATAGCCAGCCGGCCGACAATAGAATCATAATTATTGGCAAAATCCGCATCACCCGACTCATAGCACACCCTTCTTTTTAAATATCAAGTAGGTGCCAATTAAGGGCAAGACAGTCCAGGCTATCAGAATAGCCAGAAGCAGAGCCAGCAATTGGGAGCCATAGGTGCGGACCGCATAGATGCCGGCCGGCCCCAAGACTTCCAGGTTGCTACGGATTAGCAAAATCGCGGCCATTTTAAAGAGCTGCAACGGATTGAGCATGGCCAGGGCAAACAGTTGGTCAACGTCAATACGCAGCACAATGGCCGTGCCCATCAAGCCCAGGTCGCCGAAAAAAACAAGCAGCAACCACAAAAAGAGGGCGACGCCCACAGCTGTCGCGCTTTTGCTAGTAGCGGAAGAGATCAGAAAGCCGAGACTAAGACTGGCTAAAGCCAAACCAAAGGCCATTAGAACTAAGGCCACATAGTTTCCGGCGTCGGTGGCCCCACCCTGCCAGGCGATTAACAAACCGCTAAGACCAAAACCCAACACCAAGGCCACCAGGATGGCCAGGGCCAGGCCGACGAATTTACCCAAGAGTAATTCGGCCTGGGATATCGGCTGGGTCAATAGATATAGCAATGTGCCGCGCTCTCGTTCACCGGCCAGGCTTAGCGCACCGAGAGTGAGGCCCATTAAGGGAACAACTAGCAGCACCAGGTTCACGAGACTGGCTCCGGTCCGGCCGAAACCAGCCAGACCATAAGTTCCCACTCCCGAAAGGGCCAGCCAGGAAAGAGCCAGAGACAGGCCAGTAAAAGCGACGGTATAAAGAATGAACCAACGATTGCGCCGGGCATCGTTAAGTTCTTTTTGGGATAGGGTTATTACATTACTCAGGTCTATCATCGTATTTACCTAAATTCAATTGAAACCGGACTTAGGCCCGGCAACAATCATTAAAAATCATTCTATCTGAAAATCCCTTACAGGAATGCCCGCTTCAGCCAATAGAGAAATTGGCTTGGCTTTTTCTAGGGGAAGCACTTGTACCCAAACACCAGTGCCATTGCGCTCGGCACTGAAACCATGCCCGATCAAAGCCTCGACGGCCGGGACTATCCATTTTTCACCATCAAAGTGTAGCTTTAGCCTGGCTTGATTGCCCAGATGTTTGCTAAGTTCAGCCGGGGGACAGTCGGCCACCAACCGGCCTGAATCGAGTACCAGGACACGACTGGCCAGCGTCAGAACCTCTTCCAAGCGGTGGGACGAGAAGAGCAAGGTTTTGCCAGACTGGTTAAGTTCGATCAACAAGGCAAGAAAATCATCCCGTGTTTTGACATCTAGATTAGCCGTCGGTTCGTCCAGGATCAGGACTGGAGGATCGGACAGCAAGGCGATCACCAGTGCCAGGCGCTGTTTCATTCCACCCGAAAGTTCGCCCACCCGACGCTGGATATAAGAGATGAGGCCTAAGCGCTCTAGCAAAGCGGCCACATAGTCGGACTTGGTCGTCGTTTTCTTCAAGCGAGCGTAAAAGTAGATGGTTTCGTGAACGGCCATATCATCGTGAAAGTTCATCTCTTGAGGGACGAAGCCCATCAGATGCCGGGCTTTTTTGCTCTGCTTTTTCGTATTGTAATCGTCCAACGTCACCAGGCCTTCATAGGGCATGACACCTAATAGGCAGCGGAGCGCGGTCGTCTTACCAGCGCCATTCTCGCCCCAGAGAGCAACCGACTCGCCGACTTCAATATCAAAAGACATTTGGTCGACGGCCGTAAGCTTGCCGAACCGTTTCGTTAGATTTTGTACCTTTATCATCCATTAACCCCGCTTATGGGAAATCTGATCCTTAGAAATAGATTGGACATGACCATCCTCCAGCCAAGATGCCCAATCGCTAATCGCCCGCTTTTTAATTGTGCCAAAACTCAATAGGATCAAGGCTAAAAGAAGTAAACTCAGCGAAGCCAACCACATGAACTGGCGGCCAACCTCGGGCACCGATGGCAGACCCGATGGTATTAACGGCTCCATACGCGGGGCCTCATCTGTTAGTTTTGGCTGGGGCTTTACAAAGGGAACAGCGCGAGCTGCAAAGTCGAGCGCTTGTTCGGCCGGGCTGTATAAGAACAGTCTTAAGGAGCTGTTCTGGTCCATCAGATTCTCAAATAATCGTTCTGATTTGTAAGGGATATCTCCAAAGCCATCAGCATCGCCATCATAACCAACGTAATCACTCCAATAATTACCTTGTTGGCCAACAGTCCAGCTATTGTTATCCGAGCGACCACCACCGCCGGCAATACCAACTTGTTCTTCGTTGTCGACAAAACTATTGGCCACAAATTCATTATGGCGCACCGAGGGCATTAAATTAACGCCGATATCGTTAAAGGCGAAAACATTACCCGTAAAATGACCGATACTATTGATCTCGCGTGGCGAGTTATCTAGGTGAGCACCAATTCGATTGTCCAAGAACAGATTGTTCTCGACCACAGCATCATCCATATCTTTCAGTCCCACCCCAAAACCACTTGGCCCTCGGTTATGAGCAATCGTATTGCCCACCAGCTGCAAGCGGCGACTATACATCATGAAAGCGCCTACTGAGTTGTTAGTCAGCAGGTTATTCTCGATGGTCGCGTCATCACAGTACATGAAGTGGAGGCCATAACGACCTTCGGAGATTTCGTTATCTTTTACTGTGAGCCTTTCAGAGTACCAAAGCACGACGTCGCGCCCTTTGGTCACTGTATTCCCTTCAATGAGAACATCGTTACTGAACCAAACGCGGATTGGGTCGCCGCGTCTGGGCACAGGCAAATCCATGCTGCTAATGGTATTGTCACGAATGACGCTAGAATGCGCCTCGCGTAAATAGATGCCAAATAATGTATCTTCCAGCCGGTTGCCCTCGATAATCGCCCTGGAAGCTTCGACGGCAATCCCAGAATTCTCCTGAGCCAATGAATCGCCGCTGTTTCGGACGACAAAACCCTTCAGGGTGATGTCGGGCGCTGCCAGGTGCACGACTGTTCCCTGACCACCACCATCGAGCACCGGCCAATCGTAGCCGATAAGGGTTAGCGGCCGGTTTATGACTATCGGACCTTCATGGACGCCACCATAAACTTCGATGGTGTCACCATCCTGGGCCTGGGACAGGGCTGCTTCAAGGGAAGCGAATTCACCTTGAGGGGTTACAATCCGATTGCCTTCTTGAGCCTCAACCGGAAAAAACCAAGCCAGAATGAGCAACAAAGTTAGGCTAATAAGTAGCCGTCTAAATAAGCGATTCAGCATCTCTAAACGCCTGCGTCTCTTGATTGACCGGTGCAACTAACATGGGTCGGTGGCCCCTCATTCGCTCTCGCTCTCACGGGTTGCTTCCATAAGAGGTTTGTATGCTCGACGGTGATAATATAAGCCGACGAGTATTAAGATAGAAGCCAAACAAGCCAGATAAAAACCGGCGCCGAACGAAGCGATAGTCTTAAATTGACCAATCATTCCCTCGCCAAATAAGGGAGGTATAAAGGGTTCGATATAACTACTAAGCGCGGCCGTCGGATCCAGATTTTGCCCGAAGTTGCGCAACCAATAATACATGTCGGCCAGGAAAATGATGGGAAAGAGCAAGGCGGGTAAGGCCAAAAACGCCGCCCACTTAGTATGAACAAAGATGGCGCCTACAACCAACAGCCCGGTGACAAATATCATGATGATGCTCAAAGAGCGCTCCAATTGAGCGGCTTCGGCCAACGGACGCATACCAATATAGTGGTTTAACCCGTCAATCTCTTGCACGTCCCCTTCCATCCGGTTCACATAGGTTTGAATGCCCAAGCCTTTGGGGTATTGGGGCGCCTCCAGATTCATGTTCCAATAGGGTAGAAAAATCGATATGAATAGACTTAAGGTGGCCAGTCCGAGAAAGATCGTCGGCAACTTGTAGTCGAGACTCTGTTCTTGCTCGCCTTCAACCGGTGCTCGTGGGCCAACTAAATTTTCCCATGTTTTGGACATCGTCATATTTCCTCAATCTGTTTCTAATCAGTCCTATTTTTCAATAAAAGGCTTATGTTTTGCTTTAACAATGGGGTGATTTATGGTGTTAAGGAGGACATGAAGGCAGGTCTATTTTCCTGCCCCCATGTCCTGAGGCGAGCGTTATCCACTCACCATCCATCTTTACTCCGGCTCAACAAGCAAGTAGCCTGTCATCTCCAGATGCAAGGCAGAGCAAAACTCTGTGCAGTAATAGGAGAAGACACCGGCCTCGGTGGCGTCGAATTCAAAACTCGCCGTTTCACCAGGTTCGATGCTGAGATTGATATTGTATAGCGGGATAGTAAAACCATGCGTGGCATCGTACGTCTGTTCAACATTGGTAACATGCCAGAGCACATGATCGCCTTGTTTAATTTCCACGTGTTCAGGTGTGAAGTGGCTACGTATGGCTGTCATGAAGACTTCCACGTTGTCGCCGTCGCGCTCGATGCGTTCTTCGCCAATCAACGTCGCGTTCGGATCCGGTGACTGGGTATGCGAGTTCCAAACCACTTCAGGATACACTTCCCAAGGATCGAGCTTATCGGCTTTGATGATTTGGGCATAATGCGGCTCGCCAGAAGGGAAGGGCATGTCATATAAAAGCTGCAGGTTATCTCCCGGCTGGGCGATATCGATCAGTTGGAAGTTCTGAGGCAGCAAAGGTCCCACATTCTGGAAGCGATCGATGGCCCATTTGTTAAGCGAGACAAGGTATCGGCCATCAGGGCTAACCGTATCACCCTCGGCGGTGGCAATGTGTCCCACATTGTAATGTACGGGGATCTTCGATACGAGCGACCACTCAGGATCATCATTTAGCTCGGCATAATCACCACCGAGCGACCAGCGGGCCACAGATGGCTCAAGGAATAGGCTCGTGTAAGCATATCCCTGGTTATCAAACTGACTATGTAGCGGGCCAAGTCCCAACTCAACCTGAGCTTCCATTACGTCATCCAGATTGAGAATTGGTACACCGAATTCGTCCGTCTCCCAGTTTCCGGCAGCAATGGCCGCCTGGATCTTTTCGAAACTATACACAGTGACATGGGGGTCCAGCTTACCGGAGACGACCATGTATTCGCCACCTGGGGCGACATCAACGCCATGCGGGCTCTTGGGTTCAGGAGCGAAGTAAAGCAATTCTTCTTCAATAGCGGTATCCAGAGGAATAACAGGGAATCCGTTTACCTCTATCGTGTTACCACCCTGAGCTACTTCAATAGCCTTGTCCAGGTTGATAATATGCATGTAATCCATGTCTCGTTGCGACGCGCCGGCTTCAAAAGGCGGTTCGCCACTTTCGACACCGCCGGTAGCCATTTCGGTGTTAAATGAGTTGCAGAAGATCCAGCCTTCGCTCACCTTTTTACCGGCATCACATAAATCTTGCCAGTAAGGAGGTAATTCCATAGCAAAGGAATCTTCAGGCACAATACGTCCGGCCTCCCGGTCAAACTTCCACAAGGTAACCATGCCCCGGTAATCGTCAGCATAGTTATCGAGAGATGAATACCCCCAACCTAAAGGCGCAGCATATTGGCCGCCTTCGATAATCCACTCCGAGTCAGGGGTAACCATGGATCCACCATGATCGTTTAAGGCTATCGGATTCTTTACGATTTGTTTGGTTTCGAAATCACGGAGGTCAATGACAGCCAGACGAGCGTTGGCTTTATCATTAATGAACAACCACTCGCCGTCATAATCGCCCTCTGTTTCGCTCAAGGCCGGGTGATGGGTGTCACCCCAAGTGAGCTCGTGTTCGCCAATATTACCCGATTCTAATACCTCCATCGTTCCCAGTTCGCCGAAGCCCCAACCTTGCCATGGTTCTGGGGTGAAGACGGCAATCTCCTTCAAGATACGCATAGAAGGCATACCAATGACGAACACCTGGCCCGAATGTCCACCAGATGCGAACATGATATACTCATCATGCACACCTGTGGGTGTGTAGGTTTTGAGTGCGGCGGTGATATCGTCTGGCGTCAGTCCACGCTCTTGGGCGATTGCCGCCGCATCGCCAGAAACGGCCGATTGGACAGCAGCCGATTCGTTGCTCCCCTCTTCACCCTGATCACTGCAGGATATGAGAAACACCATGGCTAAGGCCGCCAGGAGCAAAACAGCTATCGCGATTTTGGTCCAGTTTCTTGTTTTACCTATTTCTTCCATTTCCTATCCTCCTAAGTTATCTCCAGAAAACATCATAGGTCCATTGCCTTCTAGAGTAGGTCAAGAAATAATAAATTTTGTACCCTTTCATGATGGAAGAGGATGGTGTAGCGTGGGTACTGATGGCAGTATATCTGAGAGGTTGCTAGGCTTCTTTGCGCTAGAGCAAATTTGCGATGAGGTTAGGCAGATGTGGGTTCAACTTTAATATTAGGAAACGCCTTTTCAATCCGTATTTGTTTGAGTAATTAATAGTCGAAACCACCTTGCAGCCTTTTTTGGGCAATTCAAGTTGGCATCGGGTCAAACGACTGGTGAGGGCGCAAAACAGATTAATCAGACCATCTGGCGCATAGCGCGCTCCTGTTATCATAACTATTTAGGAGAAGGTTCGTTTAAATTAGGGCGCTGATGCAGGCTTAAATAGGGAACGAATCTTGATAGGCTCCAGACCTGGTCGGTAATATGGGAGGGGGTTGGCTGGTTTGATTGGAATTCGACGCCTAAGATCGCAGCTATCTTTTCGGCAGGTCCTCGGCGATGGTCACTAATCCATGGGGATCTTTGATGACGATCCGCTCTCGCCCGCTCTGGACAAATCCTAGCTGCTCCCAATTACTGAGGATGCGGCTTACGGTGTAAAGGGTTGTTCCAGTCATTTCACCCAAATCCTGTCTGGAAAGGGGTAAATCAAGCAATACCCCTTCGTCCGTTCGCCGGCCGGTTTGACGGGCCAGACGCAATAATGCCCGAGCCACCCGCCGCTCAACCCGTTCCGTTGCCAGCTCCCGATAGCGATCTTGTAACTCCTGGAATCGACCGGCCACCAGGCGCAAGCCATTCAGAGCCAGGGGCGGGAATTGTTCCATTAGTTTAATGGTTGAGTCATAGTTCCAGCGAAGAGCCAAGGAATCAGCCACAGCCTCAGCAGACAAGGGGTAGACAGTATTACTCAGAGCCACAATGATGCCCATACCGTCGGACGGGCCCATGAATCGAATAATCACCTGGTGACCTTCAGGGGTGATCTGGCTGAGTCGCACACGGCCTTCGACGATGATGAAAAAAGCTTCGGCCGCCTCGCCCTGATGGAAAAAGAATTCTCCACGAGATGCCCGTCGCGGCTGGGCAGCGTCAAGAGCCACCTCAAGTTCGACCGGATCAATTCCCCGAAAAAGGGGCGACTCAGCCAATAATTCTAATAATTCCAAGGTCGGGCTGATTTGCATATCTATATAAATCTTAGCACGTATTCGATCGAGCCCAAATTCCGGTATGGCAACTGAAATGCTCGAACCTCCGAATTGTAACATGGATCGTTTGGCCAGGATTGTTTATCTATTGGCACGTTGCCAGCTAGACAGGGTAGAGGATCATAAATGAATACACCCAGCTGACACTGTGATTGCCCAAGTAGAGAATGTTTCGAACGACGTCCACTGGCCTACTGGGGTTGACGAAGCTAGGTTACGATCAGGCCAATCTATCGCCAGGATTCGTAAAAAAAGCGAGGCTAATACGTTCGCCGTTATCAGCCAGATCCACTAATTGATACTGTAGATACTTAAATTAGGGAGAAGTCCTCATATCGATCTCAAATCCTTGACTGTCCCAGGGAAAGGTGCCTTCCAAATGGTAACAACTCAATGGACTTAGACCGTTCGGACAACGTGCCTACGTCACTTACCAATGATTGCCTCATAATAGCACAAAGGTTCAATCCAACATCAGAGATATTATTAGGATTTGTCGCTCACTTTGATACCCGTGGCATAAACGGCCGGTCCGCGCTCCAGGGATTCGCAAGTGAAGTCTGCCTCACGAAAGCCGGCTGCTGCAAGCTGCGCTACCAGGTCAACGCCTCGTCGCCTTACGGCCGCTTCAGATTGAACGCCGTGAGGCTGTTCCATAACAGCAAGCAATCCGCCCGGCTTCAGGACCCGCCTGCATTCAATCAGACTCGCGGCCGGGTTAGGCCAATGATGAAGAGAATTGATGACGAAGAGCTTGTCAAACATGTCCCGCTCGTAGGGCAAAGTGGCAACATCACCTTGCCGTAGTTCAATGCGTCCCTCGCGAATACCGTGGGCGTTACGCTGGCTAGCCTGCCGGATCATCCTCTCAGAGTGATCGATACCTGCCGTGAACCCCATTTTGGCCCTTTCGGCCGCCTGCTCGATTCCCAGGCCGGGGCCAACGCCAATCTCCAGGAGCCTATCCTCAGGCTGGATAGCAAGCTGTGAAATAGTCCAGACTATGCGTTCCTGATTTTCATAGGCCATGATCTGGCCTACCAACCAGCCTACAACCCCACGAGGATGGCCAAACTGGGAAATAAGATATTGTTTCACTTTTGACCTCTCTTTGTCGAAAAGTAAGCTATCAGTTCCATGCGTGATCTCGTTCATCAGTCACCTGCAGACGAGAGAGCGTGTGACGGCGAACCCAGACTAACTTGGGAGGGCACCGCCAGGCGCAGGATAGGGATTGTAAAGATCAACGCGACGACCGTCAGGCCCGCTGCTACCAAGCTTGGCGCAGCCGTATCGATGTTCAGAAGTAAACCGGCCAGAAGCGGACCCAGCACCAGCGCCAGACTATTGGTCGCCCCGAGGATGCCCAACAGCTGCCCACGCATGGTCGGTGGCGCAAACCGGCTGAGCAGAGATTGCTGCGATGGTTGGCCCAGCCCATTGCCGAACGCCATAGGAACAGCCCAGAAAGCGAGTAGAAAGGGACTATAGGCTAGCGCCATGCCAACATATGCTGGAATACGCAGCAGCGAACTGACCGCCATTAAACGCTGTTCGCCAAAGCGCTTGACCAGTGGACCTAGTAATCCTCCTTGTATGATTACCAGGAGTACGCCGACCCAGGTGAACATGAGCGCCATGGCCAGCTGAGTATCTTCAAGACCGCTTTCAGAGAAGACGTTGCGAGCCATCACCAGGACAAAGCTGGCCTGGAAGATGGTGAAAGCCAGAAAGCTCAGCAGTGCGTGGGCCAGGATAAGACGCACGGAACCTAGGTTTAAAACATCGCTCAGATGGGCCCCAGATTTTACCCGACGCTGGCCCAGCGGCAGCCTCTCTCCGGCCGGCAGGCTTTCAGGCAGCCAGAAGAAGGTCACTACAATGGATATCAGAGAGAATATAGCCGCCAGCAAAAAAGGTGCGCCCTGACTATAGGCTGCCAGCGCTGGAATATCACTGACGATACTGGCGACCAGGCCGCCAATCACCGGCCCCAGGATGAACCCTACCCCGTAAGCCGCCTTCAACATACCAAATCCTCTGGCCCGTTGCTCTTCGTTGGTCACGTCGTTGACGTAGGCTTCGGCCGTGGTGATATTGCCTCCTGACGCACCATCGATGATTCGACCCAGGAACAGGGCGAACAGCGAGCCGGCCGTGCCCAGGATTATGAATCCGGCAAACGTGCCGATCTGGCTCAGGATTAACACAGGCCGCCGGCCGAAGGCATCGGATAAGCGACCCATCAACGGGGCGGCGACTAGCTGTGCAGCGGCAAAGGCGGCCAACAGCGCCGTCGCCTCGAAATTACTGGCGCCAAAGCGCTCCTTGGCCGAGAGCTGCAAGATTGGAATCATAATCCCAAATCCGATCATGTCGATCAAAACGATTAGAACGATAGGTATAAGTTTCCGTTTCATTTTTATCCTCACTTATGATATACTATGTCTTATATTGGCTATGATATATCATAAAGTCGAGACAACCCTGGTGTCAACCAGGAAATCTCCGAGGGTGACTCATATGAAACACAATTGGCAAAGTTGTATCAAAACGGGGAATGAAAATGGATAAAATCGACCGCCGCATTGCCCGGACTCGCCGGCTGCTAGGCGAAGCGCTGCTAGAACTGGTTCAGGAACAGAGTTTCGACGCGATCACTATCCGTGACATCACAGAGCGGGCGGACATTGGCTATGCGACCTTCTTCCGTCACTATGACAGCAAGGAAGAACTGCTGGCTGAGCAGCTAGAGGGCATTATCCGGCAAATTGAGGGCTTAGCGGGAGACCGAAGCGGTGATTACTTTCAGCGGGAGGGGGCTCTGCTTTATGAACATGCGCGGGAAAACGAATTGCTATACCGGGGTCTACTGGGTGGTCATGTCAATGCCCAGGTGATCCGGCGATTAAGAGACGCCCTAATCAAAGTCATCAGACCTCATATTGAGGGTCATATCAAAGAAGAGGAACTGCTCGTTCCCCTTGAGATCGCGGTTAATCATGTGGCTGCTTCCGCCCTGGAGATGGTGGCCTGGTGGCTGGAAAACGATATGCCCTACCCGCCCTATGACATGGGCAGTTACTATGAAAGGCTCATCATCCAGGGCACATGGCAGGCCATTCTACCGTCCGGCGCTGAAGAACATCTTCCTCAATAGGGCCAGGACAATCAGATTACTATTACAAACCCAGCCGGGTTTGAAGCTCGTGTTCGATCTCCTCGACCGTAAACAATCCTTCCAAACGGTAGACGATGGTTCCCTCTTCGTCAACGAAATAGACCCAGGGCTCGCTCTCCAGGCCAAAGGCGGTCATTGCCTGGGAAGGCTGAAAACCATTGACGGCCGGATCGGGCAGACCGCTGAACGCCTCTGAGTAGACGAAATTCAACCGGTCGTCGTAACTCGTTGTGAGTTCGCCGATCATCTCGTAAGCCGGACCGCAGAAACGGGTCTGGCAAAATGCGGGCGTGGCCAGCAATAGCAATGTCGGCCGGCCGTTATTTAATGCCTGGGACAGGCTTAGCTTGTGCAGTGCCGGATTCGGGTCAACGGCGCTGGT
>PVMK01156415.1_pt1 | contig 33636 bp, 32 predicted proteins | sample 1853481 | NCBI WGS metagenome assembly PVMK01 (sample SAMN08533507, study PRJNA380276) | Marine sediment metagenome, whole genome shotgun sequencing project.
AATTGATTAAGTTATGGCTCCAATGTTATTAAGGTGGCATGGACTTAAATGTATATCATAAAAATGAAAAGGATTTGCCCTTTTTGAAACAATGACATTCCAAATATTTTACTAATATTTTAGGGCCTAAAAAACCTGTCGTTTATAGTAAATAGTGCAGTATGTCGATCTCCTTTCTTTATTTTTTAGAAAGCATTTTAACTTCATATTTTTAAATAAGAATGGGATAAGACCGGATCGAGTCCAGACCCCGATACCTACCATAAAAGATCCACACCCATAACACGAGTCTGATATCCGGTCCGGTTGTAGGTCAATTAAAATAATAAATAATGTAGTAAGCAACAACCATGCCAATATAGTCCGATTGTATAACTGGCTGTTTTTAAAAGGAACGGCCTCAAGCATATGTCTCATTAAAGGTTAAATGAAACACTTATGCTTCATGTAAGAGCAAATCCGAACATTTAAAACATCGGCCTCTTCTTGATATTAAAGTATAAGTGCCTTCATTTAATAATTAAGGTAGTGAAATTTTGATGTTCCACATACTGGAAGGAATCAATGGAGAAAAAAATAGGAGTGGATCCAATAAAACATTTATAAAGAGGGTTTATAATGTGGTGATACCTTGCAACTATCTTTGTTCACTCGTAATTGTGATACGGTAATATGATATCACAAAAATTGAACCCTGCTTTTTTCTTGGAATATCTTGCCATAAGCACAACCTGAAATGGCTTAATTTAGATTACATATATCGTATTTCTTACAGAAATGCAAAAAAGGCAAACCCGGTAAAAAGGATTTGCCCAATGACGAATAAATCACTCAGATTGGATTGCTTAAAATTCGTAAAACAAACAGAACGATTTTCAATTCGTTCAAAAAGAGATTCTGTAACTAGGCGCAACACATTGACCTGTGGGATGTGAAACGAAAGCCGCGGCCAAAGGCCAATGCCCCGCCTATTGTTGCTTTCCCAACATATGACGAACAGCCGGGGCCCAGTACGGATCGTCAACAGACGAATTTTTTCAGATTTAGGATACCACCTCATTTATCAGGTTGCCACCGGCCAATACAGTGATTAAGTTTATTTTTATGATAAAGAGGTCGGGAAAATTGTCACTGACATAATCCTTCCTGGATTTAGTCCGGCGGCGTCGGAAATCCGCCCCGGAGGCAAGGAGGTTATCATGAAAAAAAGTAAGAAAATCCGCGAACCAGACTACGGATGCGATAGTCGCTGTGTAAATGAATATGTCGAATGCATTGAGAGAGAAGACGGGGCATCCATATGCAAGACCCGCGAGCGAAACTGTTTCGACGAGTGTGTGTTATAATGCGCAACGGTACCAATCATAAAAGGGGGCTCACTAAGGGGCCCCCTTCGTGCTTAACGCACATCCACAATCCGCCTCAAAAACCTCCTTGCCAGGATAAAGGCATGGTTACCGTTTATTATGATGGTGCTTGCCCAAAATGTGTCAAGGACAGGTATAGTTATGAAAAGCTCTCTGGTCGTGCAGGAAAAAAGGTATGTTGGTTTGATATTACTGGTCAAGAGGAACGGTTGCGTGAAATTGGCATCGATCCTCAAAAAGCCTTAATGGAGCTTCATGTAAAAAATGAGAATCAACAGATCTTATCAGAAATCGATGCTTACATCCTGCTTATGAGTAAAGTGCCTTTGTTGAGACCTTGGGCATGGCTCATCGGTCTTCCGTTGATTCGCCCGATGATCTCAAAAGTTTATCGCCGGCAGGTTAATCGCAGATTACGGCGTAGTGGGCGGCTGTGAGAATCATTGATTGTCATCGAAAAAACCAAATCCTTGAACTCGAAAATCAGGTTCGAAAACGAAGTCGATCAAATCCCATTTACGCTCCTCATATTTTGTAATGTTATTAAAATCATCAATTTTCTACAGATTTGTTCCATATCTGCACTTCTTAAACATTTCATATATTATCTGGGCATCCCAAATTTTATTAATCCGCCAAATATTGCATTAAGGCAGGTAATCTGTAATTTGAATTTTTACTAAATACGTGGTTGACAGCTTCGACCGTCAATGTGCCGATACTTAAGGTGAGAAGAGGCAATCTTCATAAAGTCTTTAGATTTTTTAGAGATCGATTCCTCGGAGATTTGTCCGACAGAATCACCGAAGAAATGAATCAAGATTGTACTGAGATGTTTTCGGAGTACGGAATAGGAATAGTGCTGGGTTGCCACTTCATAATTATGGTCGACCATATTTCGTCTACGCTCCGGTAATACCAGGATTTCCTTCACTTCCCGGACCGTCTGTTTGGTAAGAAATCCGTCCATGACTACCAGATCAAAATCCTGGGGCTCGATATCACGGACAAATGTGGCGTAACGATTGATCAGGATTGGTTTTTTAAAATAAATAGCCTCGAGAAAAGCATTACCGAAGCCTTCATCCAGGCTGGGATACGTAATGAAATCCGCAAAAGGATAAATATCCCATAGTGAATATGTATACTCGAGATTCTTGTGGTCAGACCAGGGGCCCGATATTTGGGTATTTAGCAGGCGCAGATCAACGTTGTGCTCACAAGCATATTCCTCTATCCATTGGGCATACTCAAACCCCTCATCACCGGCTTCATGGGAAATAACCAATTTATAACGAGGATCTTTTAGTTCTTTAACCAACTCAATGGCGTGTTCAATACCTTTCCGCTTCACAATTCGTGTGGGCTGCAGAATCATGAAATCATCTTGTTTTAGCCCGATGGATTGTTTGAATCGTTTGGTATGATCAGTGTCCTTAATGGGCGGATTCGCAAAGTCAAGTACATTGGGAATTATTGTCGATGAGATGCCCGTGCGAAGCGCCAGTTGCTCCCTTGCAGCCGAGTTGATCACTACATGCTCGATGTTCGGCAAATTGGGCGGAAAGGCCAGACGAAAGTAATCACTGACCGCGTTAACTGCAAAACGCGTCCTTTCCCAAAAAAAATCGTGATGGTGCGCGATTGTAGCAATCTGAATTTCAGCGATGATTTCCGCCAGTGCCAAACCCAAAGGAATATGCATGGGAATGGTGAGCGCATTTTCGGTAATCAACAGATCAAGATTGAAGGTTTCAATAAATTTATAAAGCTTGGCTTTTAAAAACGATCTCAGTTCATGAATCGATTCGGTGACACTACTTTTTCTGCCTTTTCGTCCCAGAACCTGTTCATTTATCAACTTGTTTTGTTTATGTTTGAAGTGGGCTTCGGGGACCAGCAAACTCCTTGTGGCATTCCGATCCGATTCACCGGAGAACCAGAAACAATTGTGGCCGCTTTTTTCAAAAACCTCCGCCCACTTTCTCGATTCCAGACTCACGCCGTCGGTGCCTGCAAAACGGGTGGAAACAAATCCGATGTTTTTAAGCATGATTATATCCTCTATTTAAATATCCATACCGGATGGGGAATAGCATAGTTTCATTCGTCTGTAATTACATTTCAAATACTCTATGTTTCTTCATTTTTTTAAGATCAATGAAAACGAGATCTTCATGTAAGCGCAGGCAATTGTATATTATAAGGATCTTTTCAGGAAATACAAGGCTGTGCTAACCTAGATTTAATATGATTTCGAAGGATTTTTATTGTATGGGCAATCCTTTTTTAATGAAGCTAAGCTTTCCATTACAAAAGAAGATCGGGAATTGTTGTGATGCACTTGAAGCTCCCCGCATCCCCGCTGGCGCTGGATTTCGGCCGTGCTCCAACACGCTGCGGGGAATGCGCTCGCTGTTGCAATTCAAAAAAATAAACTTTCCTCATATAATAACTTTTGTAAGGTAGTTGTAAAGTCTTTTGGAATTAAGGGTATGCCCGATCAAACCGGGCCAATAAGTGCAAAATATATCCAATAGATTTATACAGCAGTACCGATTTGACTCAGTCATAATCTGTATTATATTAAATTCATAATTAAAATTTTTGGATAAATACGAAAAAAGGAGTGTTGACTCATGTATGATTAAAATGAATTGTTCAAAAAGATCACAGAATTATATCCGGATATCGGAGAATGCGGGATCGATGTAAACGTCGGTTATGATGCAGAACAAAAAACGTGGGTCGTGGATCTTAAAAAGGATCATCACAAACTTAAAACGTTTCTCGAAGACAATGACGCTGAATTGTGTATGGAAGGAAAGCAATGTGTCAGTATCGGCATCGAAATCGCCCAACTAAGAGATAACATAAAATTATTATAGTGATCGCATAAAAAAGGAGAAGGACCATGGCATATGCGTGTAAAAATTGTGGAGCAGTAGCAGACGAACCGGGACATTTGTGCAACCCCTGCGGAGATAAGTCCCATTGCAGTTTTTGCGGAACCCCTGAGGTGGAAACCAGCCATATGTGCAAAGATAAACTGGCAGCCATGAAATATGCATGTGATGGATGCGGCCGCGTGGCCATGGAAGAGGGCCATCTCTGCAAGCCGTCAGCTATCAGCTGATTGGACAGGTAGCTGTTGCACCTCGACATGAGGCGGAAACCTGTTTTCCAGATTTGTGAGAATTTCTACAGTGGTGTGCTATGAATTCAACGTGTGTCATGATGTCGTACTGTTCGGAGCCCAAGAGGATATTTGAACTGGTATAGCGAACGCATTAATAATTGTCAGAATTCCTTACAGTCGAATCCCGCCGGTGCGGGACTGCAGCTTGTCGAAGCAAAGACGGAGATCCCGTTTCAACGGGGCTGCTGGGAGCTTTAATACCGTGGTGTGTAAATATAGACTTGCTTTTTTGAAAGGAGTTTGAGTCATGAAAGATAAAGGGAGTTTACATTTGAAAGTTCAAGAACTGTGTGATTGCTTCGCAACCACAGATCCACTCAAAGAGATGTCAGTCGTGAAAAATGACGCAGATAAGGAGGAAGCCGCATTAAAATGGATGGCTTTAGCTGCTCTGCACGGTGTCAATAACAATGCCGAAAAAATTTCCATCACAAGATCGAATGACGGAAAGGTGAAGGTAACTGCTGAATACCGTAAAACGGACCTTCCATCTCCAGGGCCCGAAGTGGCCGAAAAAATCATCGAAGCGATGAGCGGAATTACTCATATCGAGGAGGATGAAGGAAAAACCCAGCTGGCGTTAGGTATCCGTGATAGCAGTATTGATCTAATTGTCAAAATGAAAAAAAAGGGGGATGAAAAAAAAGTCACCATAAAATTTCCAGAATAAGATGCTTCCTCATCGCTTTATACATATTTTTCCCGTTTGCCTTCTCTTGAACTCCGAAAGACAGGGGCCTCATAGCCCCTGTCTTTTTAATCGTATAACAACAGTTAAAAAACGAAACTACCGGCCGAGATTCCCTGATCTGAGGACATGTTCGAATTCGTCTGGGCTGCATCCGACATGAAATGGTATATTTGCTTTATCGTCGGATTCAGAGTGCCCACCAAGGGTGATTTCGTTTTTGAGCTGGTCAATGGGTTCTCTCAGTTCAGTTCGCAAAATGTGAAGATTTTCTATGATCGGATGCATTCTTTACTTGGTCTTCCTAAAACCCTTTGATATATACATTCCATTCCAAAAGTTTTGATTTCTGATAGTGCGCCACGAGCGCACTTTTAAATATATAAAGGTGTGTGTAACTGCACAGAAGATGAGGGAAGGCCCCTCGGAGCCGGCTTGCAGGAGCAGGCTTCAAACCACCTAAAGCTGCGTTGGTAAAGAGCCAGGGTGGTGAGCGTTTAGGAAAAGTCACGGCTTAGGATCGTGGCAGGTACGACTCAGAGAGACGAGCGCAAGCGAACCACTCGATGAGGCGTCGAAAGACTATGGACGAGGTCAAAACTGGGCTTCTATATTGGGTTCAGGATGAGTTTAGGGGGAACCTGCTTACTGCCTAAGCGGCCTCCGGCGTAAAGATGGCGTGACTCTGAGTTAGGCTTTTGTGCGGAACGTGGGAACCTGTCGCCTCGATGTTAAGGGAGAAATTCAAGTGGAGATCCCACGAGAATGAGAGTACCGATGCGAGGCACAGGGGCGGATCATTCTGTAGTAGTGATGAAGTCTCTGTAATGGAGATGGAGCGAAGGGGATGAGTCAGCTCGAAGAAAGATTCAGCCAACCAGAAACTGGGAGGAGCTAATTTCTTTCTGCGTCGGCTTGGAGCCGAGAGGTTTCAAGAGAATGGCTGACAGGAGCCGTATGAATCGAGAGGTTCACGTACGGTGCTGTGGGGGACTGGAGGTGAAATTCCTCCGGTCTACCCGACACACAGGTCTTTTCTTTAATAAAATCTTGCTTTACATTACCAATCGCAAAAACTGCCATAGCGCAGAAGGTTTCATATCAAGAATCTGCGAAATCTCAACACAGTTTGCGTAACCACAATTTTTACAAACTGATGTATTATCCACGTCATGACAGCATTTAAAGATGTGTTCATTTGTTCCTAATTCAATCTGGGGAATTGGCCGTTTCCAATTATTTTTACGCAATGCGACATAAGCTGCCCGAGATAATACAATTGGATAACCATCTCTTTTTAATTTCCATATTCTATCAAGTAGTTTAATACGTTCATTTCCCTTTACTACTACCTTATGGTGGTCAAGGCGGCCTACCTGTTGGAACCTGCAGAGGATGCCGGATCTGAAGATATCTCCATCAATCAGGGTACTCACCGGAATATTAATCAGTGTAATGATCGTGGCGGGAATCTTTCCCACCCACCTGATCGATCTGGCAAAAGCGGCTGCCATGGTTTTGATGTGAGAAATCTCGGTTCGGTTCATCTCTTGTTTCGATGCCATCCCCAGTTTTCATAGTATTCCCAGCTGGCAATCTTATTCAACTCTTTAATCTGACGATCTTGATCTATCAGGGTGGCCCTAAGGACATCACCAATGGAAAGAAGGCCGATATAGTCGCCATCTTTTTCGATGAGAATATGACGGATAAACAATCCCAAAAACATTTCCTTGATTTTGAGAATAGATGTATCTTGTCGAGCTGTGTGGAGTGAGGTGGTCATATAATCGCCAATCAAATGAGTATCCGGATCAAAACCGGGCTGATTACTATTGTACAAAAGGTCGCGCTCTGTCCATATCCCAACAATTTTATCTTCCTTTTTTACAACTATCGCCCCTATTTTATTTACTGTCATCAACCGTATTGCTTCACGGATTGCCTGGTCGGGAGAAATAGAAACCGTTTCCCTATTTTTTTCTTTTATAATGTCTTCTGCGGTTTTCATTTTGGCTCCTATAATGGAGTAGTGTTATAATGTTATTTGTCATCAACCCAGTTGCTCATGTCCTAAGTCTGTGAAAACATATCACCGATTTATTTGATAAGGATGATGGAAATCTGGGTCTTTGAAATCAAACTTATTCAAGAATACACTGCCTAGAATGCTGACCACTTTCCCGTGCTTCATTTCGATAACAATTATGCCGTTCCTCAGAACCGGGGGACCATAGGTCACAGGTTCTTAGGGTCTTTACGAGTCGCTTTTTTTCTTTCAAGCAGCAATCACGCGATTTTATGGGAATCGAATTTTTCATGTTTTCATCTCTGTTTAATTTTATATTATGTCTACACCCCTATTGAGCAAAAAGATCTATATGAAGGTGAATTGTCCCTCGCTTTCTAAACAGTTGGACAAACCCATTATTCTTTTTTCTCTTTGAATAGAGTTTTATATGATAGTAGAAATCAATCTCTCAAATCCCTCTCGATCAGTCTATGCTCTAAATTTAAGTTATATCTGTGATTCAAAATGTCAATAGCGGCAGTAGCGTTTAGATAAATCTATGTTACATTTAGATTGGATGTGTTTTCCCAGAATAAGGATAAATGGCAATATGCCTCATTCGGAAAAAATAAGGTGGATAACATATATTGTGGTCCGCCTTTCAGCCTTCAAGCTTTTGATATATTGAGAGTACTTTATAGAAATATAATTCATATAAGCCTGTTGATATCTTGCAAAGAAAGCAACTGTCTGATCTGAATGATATTTTGACGATATCTTTTGAGTATCACATTAATTCGGAGAGTTGATAGTCGCACTTCATTGCAGTTATCACCATCCCGGGAAATAGTTTATGAACATATGATAAAAGGAGATTCTCAAGTTCTTTTTAAGTTCTTTTCGTGAGACGACAATAGATAAAATATTGAATCACTTTACAGGATGAAAATTAGCTCCTCGGCCAATACATGATAATGCAGACACCGATAAGTGCGATAAAAGCTCCTATCAAGTCAAATTTGTCTGGTGGTATCTTGTCTATCTGCCAGCCCCACAGCATCGACATAACAATGAAGATCCCGCCATAGGCAGCATAAACTCTGCCAAAGTGTGCCGGTTGGAATGTTGGGATAATGCCGTAAAAGATAAGCGCAATGGCCCCAAAGAATGCCAACCACAGGCTCTTATTTTCTCGTAACCAGAGCCATACTAAATATCCACCGCCTATCTCGCATAATCCAGCTAATACAAAGTAAAAGAGTGATTTAGCGACTACCATTTGCCGATTTCCTATAATTAACGTTTCTTGCTGTATCCAAAATTAGTTAAGATTTCATTAATGATAATCAGGGGTTTTCGAATCAAAAAAACAACGTTAACTCTGCTTTGCTTTCATTTTGGCAATAAATGCTTCCAGCTCTTCCGCTTCTTCAGAACCGAGCTCACGCAGGATTTCCAACTCCTTTTCAGCTAAATCGAATTTCCCTTGCTCAGCATAGGCTTCGCCAAGATATTCATGAGCTTCAGCCAAGTCAGGGGCAAGCTTAATGGCTTTTTTGTATGCTTTTACTGCCTTTTTAAAATACCCCTGTTTCCGGTAAGTATATCCCAGGTTGCTCCAAGCCTCGGCATATTTGGAATCCACTTTAACCGCTTTTTCGTATTTCTTTGAAGCTCCCTTGTAGACCCCGGTCTCCTGAAGTTTCTCACCCATTTTAAAATACACATTAGCTTCTGTGCGTTTTTCAGCTGCAGATTTGCTGGGTTTTGCCGGAGCACCTGCCGCATACGCATTCCGGCTCACAGCCAAGAAGACAACCAATGACAATAATAATGACATTTTCATTATATTTACCAGATAAGATCTGGAGTGTACTCTTGTTTTCATATTCCCTCCGATAAACTGCATTGTAAAAATCTGCCTGACAAATATGAAGTTGATCCAATAAGATAAACGTTAAGCATTGCACAAAAAAGTTCAAGGTTCTGATTTATAACCGGGAGGCACACTTTGACATTATAAAAATCATAATTGAGTACTATAGAGAGAATCCAGGTGAGTTCTTGGGATTCGTCTCCCAACAAGGGTAAAGGACCTCCTCCATGAGAAATGTATAAGACCGAGCTTGATGATGTATTTGATTTATTGCTCATAATTTTTCCAATTATTAAGTTTAGCGCTAACTTCTGAGCTAACCCGCCTAAAATCAAGTGACCATAAACTTGGGTTTGTCAATAAACATTGTTGCAATTAATGAAACACAATGAATCGGTATGTGTTTGCGGTCATTCTAATCGAAACTGGATTATCCCAGCACCTGGTTTTGTTATTATGACTTCAATATAAATGGATTTTATAAATTCAGAGTGCACGCTTACCTTTTCAGATTGGAAGCAATGGTGGCAACATGCTTTCCTTGAAAACGTGCAGCATCCAGTTCATTTTCGCTTGGCATCCTTTCACCAGACCCGCCTGCAATTGTCGAGGCGCCATAGGGAGATCCCCCTGTTATTTCATCAATTCGCATCTGCCCCTGAAATGTATAGGGTAGCCCCACAATCACAAAACCATGATGCAGAAGCGTTATGTGAAATGATAATATGGTTGATTCCTGTCCCCCGTGTTGTGTTGCGCTACTTGTGAAAACACTTCCGACTTTACCTACCAGCGCACCTTGAGCCCACAGTTGGCCAGTGGCATCCAAGAATTGGCGCATTTGCGCACACATATTGCCGAACCGTGTTGGCGTCCCGAAAATAACGGCGTCCGCTGAAGCAAGCTCTTCTACCGTACAAATCGGCACATTTGACATGGATTGTTGTGCTTCAACTGCACCCATCTTTTCAAGCACTTCCTCCGGAAGTGTTTCGGGCACACGACGCAGGATTGCCTCAACGCCTGCTATTTCCCTTACACCTTCTGCAACAGCTTCTGCCATTTTATGGACATGTCCATATGTCGAGTAATATACTATTAACACTTTCATGATAGCTTTCTCCTTTTCGTTGTTTGAATTTATATTGTGAAATATCATTTAGCTGATGACAAGCTTATCAGCATGAAGTCCGATTTTCTTAAGAAGCCTAACCAGTTCCTTTCTTTCTTCATTTGTTAGAATTTCAGCAATCTTTTCAAGATTCAGTTGGTGGTTGCGATAAGCCTCTCTTATGACTTTCCGGCCGGATTTCGTCAAATGTACGTAATAATAACGGCCATCAGATTGATCCTTGACCCTCTTCACAAGCCCGCCTTTTTCCAGCCTATTTATTGCAGCCGTCATTGATCCGCTGGTTAAAAGTACCTTCTCGCCTATTTGGTTTATGGGTAATGGGCCTTTATGCAGTAAAGCCTCCATTATGGCGAAATCTGACAATCCTAGCTTGGTTTGAGCAATGCTTGCCTTATCGACTTTTTCAACAGCTTTAGCAGCTTTCCATAATACCAACCGTATGTGAGGTCCGGTTTCCATGAAATAAAACTAATGCGATAAATCTTGATGTCAAGATATGGGCGTCCTTTTTTGGAGAATAGGCATAAAATGAATTTAGGTTTTTACCGGCAGGTAATGGACTGGCATATAAAACGTGGATTCACACACTGTTTGTAATTTTCTGCGATGATGACAAAAAAATAATGTGGATAGCGACCAATAGTTCTCAGACGGAAAAATATAGCTTTCACAACATAGTATGATCTGTCTTATATATCAAACTTACGGGAAGATTGAGTCTACTTTATAAAAATCAGGCGTAGAATGTGATAGAATGTGATAACTTGTAATGCCCCAACATATCTTAATCAATAGATGTTTTGACGATATGTTTTGGGTATCACATTAATTCGGCGGGTTGATAGTCGCACTTCATTGCAGGTATCACGAGCCATACCTATTCAACTACTTGTCGGATGATAGAACTTTTTGAGGTCTCAAAAGGTGCAATTAGATCAGTCGTTTTTTGTCATTTCAACTGATCCTCAAGGAATTTTAGTTTTTGTTTTAACTCTTTTTCCTGCTTCCAGCCTTCTGTCACATCTCTTATAATCGCTGCTGTACCAATAATTTCATTCTGATGATTCCTAACAAGCAATATGGTAAATTCTACTGATATGGTACTTCCATCCTTTCGTATAGCTGGCACTTTAAGCAACTCACTGCCGTAACGGCTTTCACCCGTCTCCATCACTCTTAAGTAGCCCTTCCAGTGCCGCTCACGCAATTTTTCCGGAACGATAAGATCTAAACTCTTACCAATTGCTTCTTCGCGCGTGTAACCGAAAATTGTTTCGGCACCCGAATTCCATAGCTGTATATTTCCATCTTGATCGGCAAACAAAATACCATCTTGGGCAAAATCGATTATCTGTTTGTATATCCACTCTCGATCGGATAAAGTCATTATGGTTTTACTCCTTCCATATAATTTCTATTGCCCTTTAAAAGACCAGCAATAATTCAGCAACAGTTCTTTATACATGCACAAAATATATTTCATGTAATATCAATAAGATAAACTAATTTACAGCCAATAATGTGTATAAAAAATTAATGCACTAACCTGTTTTAACGAAATTGATAAAAAACTTCTAATGGCTAAAACCCTTGAAAACACTGAGTTCAAAGATTGTTTTATCTACAAAAACTTCAGTGAAAATAATTGTGGGTGCATTAATTGAATATACATAAATAGTATTTAAATGACCAATATATAGTGCTATATCATCAGTTAGCGGGTGTACGCCTGATATTACGTCTGAAATTCGGTAAAATGTTGCTCAATGAAGTACGACCAATATTTTTCCCAGCGATTGCTTAATAAAATGGAACGAAGGGTCAGTATTGTTTGTCCTCCATCGACACTCCAGCGCATTCCGGACTTCTTCATTCGAGCACCAATCAGATTCTTGCAGGCGGCCTCCACTACGCCACTTCCTATAGGAAGGTTTTTCTGTCGTAATTCGAAGTAGTTCATCCGCTTTCTATTGTTTTGGAGATACTTGATTTCCGACTCTATTTCCGGGTTCTTTTTTATAAGACTTCGCCGATAACGGGCAGCCCGAATCAACTTAGAAGCACCTTGGGGATCTTCCTTCAAAATAGTTCGGTATTTCTTATACCAGGTCTTTGCTTCTGACCGTTTATCGAAGAACAAATCAGAGAGCTTTGAAAGGTGCTCACAAACATGGAAGAAATCAACCACGTGAATCGTATTGGGATATTTTCTACGGAAGTATAGCCACAGGTCACGCGCGCCATCTGCAATGCAGACAATGTGTTTAAAATTCTGTTTCGCCATTCTGGCTGCCACTTCCTTTTCTAATAGGCGCTTTGCCTTAAGCTTCCCCGTTTCAGGCATACGGCCAACATAGACTGTATCCAATCGATTGCCATTTATATCGTATGTGCTTAATGTTGCTGCTGTGGCATGGCGCCACCCCTCGCGCCTGATGTTAACACAGGTGGAGTCGATGCTCATGGCCATGGTAACAGCATCTTCGGGTACCGTTTCTTCAGAACGAATCATGTCAAGAAAGTTGCTTGTTTCTAAAAAACGGCCAACGTAATCTAAGACTCTTTTGACAGTACCTTCAGAGGGTTTCATAAGTGCCCATTTCTTGCAGTGTTTGACAAATTCGCCCAGAGTCATGGAAGCCATGCTGTAGCAAATATATTCAGCAGCCGCAAAGCTTACATAGTCATTGATGAATCTCAGCTTCAGCTCAAGGGGGCAAATGCTGCGCTTTGCCTTGTTGCTCTGGTAAACTCCTCGTTTGAGCGAAATCTCACCCAATAAAGTCAAATACCGCCCCATTGCAAGATATTTTCGGTAATGTTTCTGGCCATTAAAAACAATAGCTTTGCGAGATTCATCATTGCAAGAAAACAATTTGCTTAATCCATGTGTACCCGATTGCCCGATTGTTTCAATGAATTGCTTTTCAACGATGTGAATACTCGCACCGTCAAATGGGCGTTTTGCAGCACCGGCAAGTTGATTGGCTACGCCAGCGCGAACAGCCGATAGTATTGAGGATGAGACACCTTTTGTTTTCATATATGACAATACTACTATCTTTTGTCATATATTGTCAAGTAATATTTTTAAAAGTCCCATATTTAGGGTATATTTTTACGTAATATGGAGCGTGCACCCCAGTTAGCATAGCAAGATTGTATATTTAATATGCCCTGAATTATTGCTGAAGACTGTTTCTTTTCTGTATAACTATATCATAAAAATCAAAAAGGCAAACCTTCCCAAAAGGATATGCTCTATTGATAAACGATATCACAATGTTTTAGGGCATTAAAAACCTGTCTGATATTGCAGTAGTCGCCACAACTATGGCTTGGTGATATGGTATTGAGGTATCACTAATAAATCAGATCGCTGATAGCTTTTTTTTATTGCAGATATCTCAAGTCTGTTAAATTGGATATAGTTGTATCGCTATCATAATTTTTTCGTTTTTTTTCTTGACATATTGTTTAGCTGCTATACTATGTTCATATGGATAGAAAAAATGCCACCAGTGAGATAATGGAGCTCTTCATACGGATTGTGAATAAATACAACTCTCTTGAAAAGATCCCAGTGAGCTATGGGAAAAAACACAATGTATACCATTCGGAGAAGCACATGCTTGATAAGATTGGAGACAATCCTGAAATGAACATAACAGAGTTCGCTCATAGTGTCGGTGTCACAAAAGGGGCCATCTCACAGACTGTAAAAAAACTTGAAGCCAAAGGAGTCGTCAGGCGTTACAAAAAAAGTAATAATGACAAGGAAGTTTTCATTGAGCTTACCAAGGCTGGCTTGGACTTCTATCAAAAACACAGAGAGATAAACGAAGAGACAATGAGGCCTCTATACGAGGAATTAAAAAAATATCCTGCAGAAAAGGTCGAATTCCTTGTTACGATTTTTAAGTGGCTCGACGGGTTCCTTGATATGAGTAAAAAGAAGATGAAGGAGCATCGAAATAAAGGGCATTAAATTTTTTTTGCACTAATTGTTTAGTAGCTAAACGAAAGGGGGTGAATAATATGACGAAAGAGTTTTTAAACAGACACATCAAAGGCGATGCAACGTACAGGAACGGACATAAGCTTATTGGTATCTGCCTGTCTCTAATCGGGTTCTTCTGGTTTGCCAAGAATGTCGGCTGGATACCTGCTGCTGCAGGCGGTTCGACGATTTTCTGGCCAGCAGTTCTATTCATTTTTGGTGTTTTCATTATATCCGGCAAAAGTCACAGAAGAAAAAAGCATGCCGAATGAGTGATGCATCATGAAAACAGGAAGGGGGGGAACTTTTTTTAGTTAACCCCCTCGATCAAAATATTTCAATTAAAAGAAAAAAGGAGAACAATTATGAAAAGAAAGAATAAATACAGAATAATTATCGTTTATTTTACAATAAGCCTGTTGATGTTAACAGGCTGTTATCGTCATAACGATAGATGGCATTCATCAGAAAAAAATTCTGATAGGTTGACGAATTATATCGCAAAAGAACTTGAGCTAAATGAAGGACAGAAGACAGAATTAAACATGACAATTACCAACTTAATGACAAAAAGAGAGGAGATTCTCAAGGATAACTTGCTGAGAGATGAAATTTTCAACCAACTGAGTAGCGAGAAAATCAATGAAGCGAGTCTCAGCGCAATCATTTCAATCCAAATGAAAGAAATCGAAGTTCTGGCCAAGAGTTTTGTTATCAATCTTACTGAGTTTCACCGCACTTTGACACCGGAACAAAAGAAGAAATTTGCAAGCCTCATGGAAATGTACCAGGATCGAGGATCTAAACATCGCAGAACTTATTCGTATAAATAGTCTTAGAAAACTGTTAGTACTCGATAAAGCTGATCGTGCTTTTGAAAATCTTTATGGTTAACTAGAAAATAAGAAAGGGGTGATGTAGTAAAATCATTCACCCCATTTCCATGGGGCTAATTTCAAGTTAAAAAATACATAACATAGATTACCACAACTATCGCTTGGTGATACGATATTATGTTATCACAGAAAAATCAAGCACTTGATACTTGTTCGTTATTGCAGATATCTGTATTGAGGTATTTTTGCAACATTGGATATCACCGGTTTCACACCAACCCCCTAAACCCCAACATATTGTGTTACTGTTTAATTAAGAAACCTGAACATCAACGCTTTCATTCAGGATTATGGCAATCAGGCGGTTGTAAAATGCAATTCCTTTCAAACTCCAATAGTGGGACCTAAGGCGAAATCGATCGCCTTTGATATCTCACTGGAGGAGTAAGGCTTAGCAACAAGCTGATCTCCGCTTCGCAGTAGCCCACCTAATTCTTTTTCTTCCTTCTTGGTTATGATAGAGGATGTAAAGATTACGGGAATACCCTCAGTAGTGGGATTCTCTTTTAAACGTTGTCGAACTTCTCCCCCGTCTATCCCGGGCATCATAATGTCACTCATAACAAGGTCCGGCCTGTGCTTCTCTGCCAATTGGACTCCTTCCTCACCACTGCTGGCTCTGATAATATTTTGAAAACCCAGCTGATTTAGGATGGATTCCAGAATATCCAGATCAATCTCAGCATCGTCGATGATAAGAATTTTCAAAGTTTCTTTCTTACTTTCCATAACTTTCTCCCTTTTGAACTGCCAAAGTGAACGCATCCCCCGTAAATTCTCATTTTGACTATTGTCAAATTACCTTTATCTTCTTTTCTATCACAATCCGTCTCTTTTAGCACAGATAATGCTTGCCAGCTTTTTCTCCAATACATCTATTTCAAACGGCTTCAACATGTACCCGTTGAACCCTAAGGATATCGCGCGTTCTTTTGTTAAATCAAAATCGCTTGCTGTAACGGCAAGAATAGGCATCGGTTCTTTAGAGTTCTCTTCAATTTGTCGGATTTCAGCAGCTAGTGCATATCCATCCATCTCGGGCATTTCAAGATCTGTTAAAATTATATCATAATTTTTTTTCTGAAATTTGATCAACGCTTGTTTACCATTTATGGCAGTGTCAACTTGGTACCCCAGGGACACCAGTTGGCTTTGCATGATTTCCAAATTAATCTCGTTGTCTTCAACCAACAAAATTTTCTCGATCCGTTTGCAGTCTTTAGCTTCAATCGGTTTTCCACCTTCAAGCATCTGTCGTTCTTCCTCGAAATCTGCGAAAGTCAATGCAATGTTGCGAAAGGTGTTTTCCAATTTAATGAAAGCATCGACGATATCAGGATCAAAATGGGTTTCTTTTCCTTCCATAATGATACTGACTGCTTTTTCATGAGGAAAAGGCGGCTTATAAACACGCTTACTGATCAATGCGTCATACACATCCGCCAGAGCCATCAAACGGCCAGAAATTGGTATCTCATCTCCCTTCAACCCTTGCGGGTACCCCGATCCGTCCCATTTTTCCTGGTGCGAAAAGGCAATTTCTCTAGCATAACGCAAAAAGGAACTTTTCCCTAATTTTTGTTCAGTAATATGTAATGCATCATGACCAAACTTTGTATGCTTTTTCATTATTTCAAATTCTTCATCTGTCAATTTCCCCGGCTTCATTAAGACATGGTCTCTTACGCCTATTTTCCCCACATCATGAAGCGGAGCCGATATGTATAACAACTCGATAGTTTCATCATTCAATTCATTTCGAAATCTTGGATGATCCTTCAAATGCTGGGCCAAGGCTTTTACATAATTTTGAGTTCTTTTGATATGTCCCCCTGTTTCAGGATCCCGATATTCCGCCAGAGTTCCCAGGCTCTCAATCATAATGGCCTGAGTCAGCATCACTTCCCGAGTTCGTTCCCCCACCAATTTTTCCAGATGATCCCGATAACCTTTTAACTCCAGATGATTTCGGACACGAGCTTTGACAAGTTCTGGATTAATAGGCTTGGCAATATAATCAACCGCGCCCAACGCAAGCCCTTTGGCTTCATCCTCTTCTTCGCTAAGCGCAGTGATAAAAATAACCGGTATGTTTTTGGTCTTCTCATTGTTTTTAAGCCTGTTGCAAACCTCATATCCATCCATACCGGGCATCATAATATCCAAAAGGATTATATCGGGAAACGGAACCATTTCGGCCATTTTCAGTGCTTTTTCACCGTTGATGGCTGCGACAATCTTATAATCGTCTTTTAATGTCTCCATTAGTATCTGAATATTTTCTGGAGTATCGTCTACAATAAGAATTTTCTGTTTATTGGTATCGTCAACCATTATGCATCCTCCTCCAATGAAATATCCAAGATTTGAGCAATATTTTTAAGGCATTTCAAAGCATTGTCTGTGTCAAATCCTTCAATGTGGCTTTCAAGTTCCGCAAATTTGTCGCCAACGATAGAAACATTAAGGTACTGTTCCAGAACTTTCATGCGATCCATGGCCTGTATAAGATCAGTCTCGAGTAACACCACCAGTTCAGACATGAGCGGCTGGACTGTAGATAGGTCAAGAGGGGAGTCCTGATCCAGCAAAGGCGCCTTCTTTTGTTTTTTGACATCATCTTGCTGCTGCATATTTTCTATGGATTCTATCACAACATTGAGATGTGACTCAAAGCTATTCAGGATAGGTTCCATTGAATCCTTATTTCCTTGTTTGATCTCTTTTTCGAGTTTGCCGGCAGCCTGAAACAACTCATCGGCACCGAGATTTCCGGACACTCCTTTGACGGTATGGGCCAGCCTCACAGCCTGTTCTATATCACTGTTTCTCAGAGATGTTTTAATCTCGTTGATAACATTTTTGTAGCTGCTGAGAAATTTTTCGAGCAGTTTTCTGTAGAGTTTCCTGTTCCCCCCGACCTTTCTCAGACCGGATTCGATCGAAATTCCAGGAAGATCAGGCAGAAGTATATCATCCGGGCCTGCCAATTTCTCGCTTGTCTTTCTAACAAGGTAGACCGGGACCTTGCGATCTTTGGGCTCAATCCATCTTATCAGGGCTGTGAAAAGCTGGTCTGGATCGATCGGCTTGGTGAGATGATCGTTCATCCCTGCCTCTAAAGATTTTTCACGGTCCCCTGCCATGGCATGCGCCGTCATGGCAATAATAGGTGTTGGATCGGGTGGTTGTTCATCTTTGAGATTCTCCTCCCATTTTCTTATCTCCCGCGTCGCCGTCATCCCATCCATGACCGGCATCTGAAGGTCCATCAGCACCACATCAAATTCAGCGGCCTGAACCTTTTCCACGGCTTCTTTGCCGTGGTTGGCAATCTCCACCACAAGGCCCGCATTCTCCAGAATCTCACTCGCCACCTGTTGATTGATTTCGTTGTCCTCAACCAGAAGAATCCGTGCGCCAAAGATCGTGTTAAGCACTTCACTGTCGATCCCCTTTTTAATTTCCCTAACCGGCTTTGTTTCTATCTCTTTTCCAAACACATCCATGATCGTATTGAACAATACCGAGGCATTTACCGGCTTGATGAGAAACCCCTTTATGCCTGCATGCTTGGCACGCTCCATCACCTCCTCGCGGCCGTATGCCGTGACCATAACAACGGCGGGCTGTTCCGACTCCTTAAAACTTTTGTTGATCTTTCCGGCTGTTTCGATCCCGTCCATGTGAGGCATTTTCCAGTCCATCAGAACCAATTGATACGGATTTCCCTTAACTATCGCCCGATCCAGCTCTACCAAGGCCTCTTCACCGCTCTCCACCGTCAACACCGCGAAGGTCATGGATTCGAGCATGTCCTTGAGGATTTCCTGCGAGGTAATGCTGTCGTCCACTACCAGAACCCGCATGCCGCGAAGATCTCTATCAGGACGAAGCCAAGCTTTAACTTCTTCGTGTAATCCGAATACCGCGGTAAAGGTAAAGGTGCTACCTTTACCTGGGACGCTTTTCACACCAATCTCGCCGTCCATCATCTCCACCAGACGCTTGCAGATGGTTAACCCCAAACCCGTGCCGCCATATTTGCGAGTGGTGGACGTGTCGGCCTGGATGAACGGCTGAAAGAGCTTTGAAGCTGCTTCTTCCGTCATGCCGATACCGGTGTCGCTGACCGAAAACTGTAAAACAGCCTGATCCTCCTTCTTGTCCACCAAGTCGATGGAAATAACGATTTCCCCCTCTTCGGTAAATTTTATTGCATTATTGGAAAGGTTTAACAGAATCTGACCGAGCCGCAAGGGATCGCCCACCAGTGAACTAGGAACGTCCGGAGACACCTTAAAAAGGATTTCAAGGCCTTTTTCCAGTGCTTTGATGGGTACGATGTTGGCCAAATTATCGAGAACGTCTTCCAAGTGAAAATTTGTTGATTCCATATCCAACTTGTCAGCTTCAATTTTGGAAAAATCGAGAATATCGTTGATGATCCTGAGAAGTGACTTGGCCGATGTGTCTATCTTTTTGAGATAGTCCTCTTGTTTGGGGGTTAAATTCGTCTGCAGGGCCAAATGGGCCATTCCTATGACAGCGTTCATAGGCGTGCGGATTTCATGGCTCATATTGGCCAGAAAATCGCTCTTGGCCCGGGTGCTTTCCTCTGCTGCTACCTTAGCTTTAAAGAGGTCTTTCTCCATCTGCTTACGTTCGGTAATATCAAAAAATACTCCGTCTACATGTTCAATCTTACCACTGTCATTGCAGATGATATGTCCTCTATCCTGCATCCAAAGAATATCGCCAGCCTTGGTTTTAATTCGATACTCCCTAATGTACGATTCTTCGGTTTTCATCGCTTCAATGAATTTTTCTTTTACGGTTTCAAAATCCTCATCTACAATCAAGGCTGACCATTTCAGTTTCCCCGAGTTGAAATCGAGCATGTTATAGCCGGTCAACAACTCTATCTTATTATCATAGAACTCGGCAGACCAGTCGGCGAATCCTCTGTATACTACACTTGGGAGGTTTTCCACCAGCAATCTGTATTTCTCCTCTCTCTCCCGCACTGTCTCTTCGGCACGGTTGCGATCAATGGCTACTGCTATGGAATCCGTCACAGACAAAATGGTGTGTATGGCATCCTCTTGGATGGCCTCCCGGGAAAAAACGACCAATGCACCAACCGAACGGCCCTCGACGATCATGGGAATACCGGCAAAGGACGTGAGCCCTTGTTCCCTGGCCCAGTCTTTATCCTTAAGGTAAGGACTATCCTGAATGCTATTGGAGATATGGGGCCGCTGTTCGAACACCACGCGGCTGATTTTGGAATCACCCCCGATGGGCATACTTTCGTGTGCGCCCTCAATATGGGTGTACAACCCGGAACTGGCATACAATTTGAGAACATTCTCCGTTTCATCAACGATCCAGATGCGGGCGAAGGCCATATTCAGCTCCCTGACAAAAATCTCCGCGATAGACAGGAGCGTTTCTTTAAGCGTGTCGCCCACCGTCAGCGACTGGCTGATTTTCGCTCCTAACATTATCAACTTTTCCTTTTTCTTGCGTTCAGTAACTTCCCGGACAAGGGCCCTGTTCCACTTTATGAACACTAAAAGAATGACTCCTCCCGCCATGAGAATGGGAATGACGATTTGTAATACGAGCTTCCAGGCGAAACGCTGCTCAAATCGGACGTTTATCCAGTGATTATGGATTTTTGTTTTTTCGGCATCCGAAATCGAATAAATAGTCTTATCCAAAATATTGACCAGTTCCGGCCAGTCTTTTCGAACGGCAAAAGACAGCTCCATTTTGTAGGATGTCGTGGCTCCCACTTTCAGATTGGTTAACCCCATTTTTTTGGTTGCATATGTGATAGAGGCCAGGTTGCCGACAAAGGCATCGACTTGTCCATAAGATAAATCCCTAAGCGCCTCGTCGATATTGCCTGCAAGATAAAACTGCTGGTCCGGATAATCCCGTTCCAGTATTTCTTGGTGAGCATAACCCTTAACAACTGCTATCTTGTTCTTTGGAAAATCATTTAAGCTGCTAACAAAAGGTGCATCCTTCCTTGTTAGAACAACTATCGGAAAGTTAATGTATGACCGGGTAAACAATAGGAACTTGGATCGATTCGGTGTTTTGGCGACACATGGTAGGACATCGATTTCTCCATTTCTGGCTTTCTCCATGACTTCAGGCCAAAGTAGCCCTTGAACCGGCGCCATATTAATACTGAGCCTCTTGTTCAGGTGCTGGACATAATCTGAGGCAATCCCAGAATATATTTTGGTGGCGTCAAAGTACTCAAAAGGCGGCCAGGACGGATCCACACCGAGGCGGATATCCTTGTGATCGGCCAGCCAAGCTTTTTCTTCTTTTGTCAACGCAAGCTTCTTTTGTTTATTCTTGTCAAAGCCGACAAGGATCCACTTATTGATTATTTTCAAACGTTCGTTTTCCGGAATCGAATCCAATACCTTGTCAAGGATGGTGGCCAGCTCCGGCCAGTCCTTACGGACACCGAAACGCTGGCCTTCCATGCTGTCATCGAATATAGCAGCGATCTTAAGGTTTCCAATGCCATGTTTGCCGATCAAATAAGCGGTCGTGCCCTGAGACCCAACATAGACATCAGCCTTTCCAAGAGACACAGCCGTCAGGGCATCAAGCTCTTTAGGAAACCAGAGTTGTTTTATTTTCGGATATTGATTAACAACCATTTGATGGCTGGCCCACCCTTCAACAAGCGCAATATTTTTTTCAGCAATATCGTCACGGCTTTTGATGTCTGTATCTTCTGATCGGGTAATAATGATGAGCGGGGTTGGAATATAGGGTTGCGTGAAATTTAAATATGTTTCTCTATCTGATGTTTTTCGTGCTGGCGTAATAACGTCTAACGTGTGGTTTTTAACTCGGTCTAGAATACCAACCCATTTCAATCCTGGCACCATTTCCATGACAATGCCCAATCTTTCACTAATGATTTGAATGAAATCAGCGGAAATACCCGAATACTCACCTTTTTCATTTGCAAAGCAGTAGGGCGCAAAGTCAGGATCTGCGCCAAGCTGGATGATTGGGTGTTTTTTAAGCCAGGCTTCTTCTTCAGGCGTGAGTTCTAGAGGTTTAATCTTTGTTGAAAGTTCTGATAAATCATTTTGAGACGCGGACCGAAGGTCCTTTGCTGGTAAAGAATTTATCAGCAACAAGATAGATAAAGCGAATAAAATTAAAGCATAACGTTTCATATGGCCTCTCAAATTGTCAGTTTTACAAAGACATGAATGTAATTCAAGGCATCGGTACCAAACCAAAGTATCTTGTAGTCGCTTTAGTAAACAAAAGGTGCGGAATTTGAGCCAACAATCCACAATTTTCACCTTAATAGCGACTGAGGACTATACTAACATTGAAATATTTTAAACAGGTTAGGTCATCCTGAGTAAAACATATTTGCGAATACTTGCATGATGCTTAAATCTTAATATGTTTAACAATACTGATGACATTTTTCAATTAAAACTATATAATAAATTCGCTCAGATTGGAGCCGATAGTCCTCATTTGAAAAAAAATAAAGCGGATGGCATTGTTATGTCAGTGGGCCTTTGCCACCAGGAGGGCGACAGCGTACGAAGTCAAACGTAAGAAACGAAAGGAGCACAAATCTAAAATGTGGACAAGAAGACCCCTCAATTTTTTTTGTTTTTTAGCCTGCACGCTAGGCCTTTTTTTCCTCAACGGATGTTCTAAACCCTATGGATTGGCGGAAACAAATTCTCAAGGGAGCGCCAAAGTTATGGTTTTTGAAAACGTCCCGTTTAATGAACTGCTTAGGGCTACATACGAAACCCTCGACTGGGCTGGGCTCGAAGTCGTCGAGAAGATTGAACAGCCAAAATTCAATGTGCTCGTCATTATCGCTCGTGGTGAAGATGTAGATACTATGAAAGTGCGAATTAAGAGTCTTTCAGAGACGGCACATGAATTGATACTATTTTCTTCTACTGAAAGTGGTACTTCCAAGGAACAATCGTTCAATCGTGATTTTCGTCAGGAGATTGAAAAGCGTTTATCCTATAATTTGGAAAAAATTAAGTAGACCACAAGATTTTGAGATTTTATAAGAGGCTATTCGAGTACAGATACCTTGCAAGTATCTATGTTCAAGCGATATTGTGATACGGTAATATCGTATCACAAAAATTATTCACCCCTCTTAATTCCTGACATTTCTTACCAATATCGATTTCATTAACAACAATCGATTTCAAGATATCATATTTTTCAGGTATCAGGCCAAGTAAATCTTTTTTTAGACAATTGTCAAATCATCTCCGTCCACGGACAATTTAAATTTAACATCTTTTTGTATTGTGGTTGAAATATCTTGACTTTTGTCCGATGTTTTGATATTATTATTTTAACATAAAATAAATCTAAATCATGTGGAGTGATGCTTTGAGCATCCGGCAACCGGCTACCCTGCACGGTGCCTAGTCCAACACGGAACATGAGGTCGTTATGACAAAAAGGGACAGACCTCACCATTGCGTGAGGTTTTTTTGTTTAAGGTCAAGATCTCCGCCAAAACGGCCTAAAACATCCAAAAACGGATAAATCAGGTGGGCAGATTTGAGGCTATTGCATCCCACATAAATCAATGTTGCTAAAATGCCAGAACAGATAACCCTGTTGCTGAATATTGGCAACGGGGTTTTCTTTTGGAATCTTGAAAGGGAAAAAGCATGGATGAAAAATAGGGCCAACTTTTTATGGCGAGCTTACCTTTTTTCTATTTTTTTTGGCATTTTCTCTTGACAATGACACTCTTAATGTATAGAATAGGTGTCATGAAAAATAATAATAAAGTATTTAATCTCGATGAAATTTGCGCGCTGGTGGAAATGAGCAGGCGAAAAGTACGTTACTACATCCAGAAAAATCTGGTTGATAAACCAGAAGGAACTGGAAAGGGAGCCTATTACACCCACCACCATCTTGAACAGCTGTTGGCAATCCGCAAGTGGAAAGATGCCGGAGTTTCTCTTGAACGTATTAAGGAAATCTTGAGAGATGATAAGGATGTTTCCCAGAAGGGCAAACCTCTCCCTCCACCACGCATAAAAAAAGAAGGCTCTGTTGAAGTTTGGAGCCATCTTCATATAAGCGACGGCATAGAACTTCATATCGAGCCTAAACGTTCAGGGTTAAGCCCAGATCAGGTTCGAGCATTGTTTCGGAAAGTTATAAAACAATACAAAATAATCAAGGCAGAGGAGGATTAATATGTATAAAGGTATGATAGCTCCGCTTTTGGAGCCAATTGGTGATGCAAAAGTTGCCCTTAATTCTGTCAATGTTGATGCAACTTTAGAAAACCTCCTTAGCAAGGTGACTATTAGGCAGATCTATGAAAATCTTGAAGACAAGAATATTGAGGCCGTCTATACGTTTCCACTTCCGGTGCATGCCGTTCTTTTAAACATGGAGATAAAAATCGGCTCCCGTGAACTTAAAGGTGTTGTTGTTGAAAAATCCGAAGCTGAAGAGAGATATGAAGACGCCATCACTGATGGTGACACTGCAATAATGCTTGAGCAAATTGAGCCCGGGCTTTATACAATGAATGTCGGCAATCTTATGCCGAAAGAAAAAGTTGAAATCTCTTTCACTTACGCTGAACTTTATCGATGGCAAAACGATTCCTTACGCTTTTTCCTGCCTACAACCATTGCTCCGAGATATGGCGATCCTGAACGTGTTTGCATTGAACCACATCAAATCCCTGAATATGACCTAATGGCTGATAATCCGTTTCAGATACGACTGACCGTTCACGGATTTTTAAAAGACGCTTCGTTTGAAAGCCCTTCTCATAAAATTAAAATCCAGAAAGATCCCAAAACAACTGTTATTGCTCTGGCTGATGGGGAAGCGCTTATGGATCGGGATTTTGTTCTTAATATGCATTCTGATTCAATTGAAAAGAATTTTGCCATTATTGATAGGGACGTTGATGGCTACGCAATACTCACTTCTTTTAATCCCACATTTCCAGTAGTGAAAAAAGAATTTCCCAGGAGTATAAAGATCGTAGTTGACTGTTCAGGGTCAATGGGAGGGGATTCCATAGCACAAGCTCGAAACGCACTCGCAGAAATAACCACGTTGCTCCGTCCTCAAGATTATTTCAATATCATAAAGTTCGGCAGTGATTATAAGATGCTCTTTAAGAAACAGGTACAAGCTTCAGAAAATAACCTCACAAAAGCTAAGCGATTTGTCAGAACCCTTGACGCCGATATGGGTGGGACCGAAATGGAAAAAGCTCTTTCCGCAGCAATCAAATCCCCTTCTCCTAAAGATATTTCAAAAAAAATCTTCCTTATAACAGACGGAGAAGTCTGGGAAGGGAAAAATATCGTTAATAGACTTCGAGATTCCAAACACCGATTTTTCACAGTTGGCGTTGGCAGTGCGGTATCGGAAGGTTTACTAAAATCACTTGCTGAAAAAACCGGTGGAGCCTGTGAGCTCGTCTCTCCCAAGGAGGAAATGGCCGAAAAGATTGTTCGCCATTGCAAACGAATTTTTTTGCCCAAAGCTGAAAAGGTCACAGTCAGTTGCCAAAATTCAACTTTTAGGATGATCCCACAAAACATCGATCCTGTATATGACGGTGATACCGTTATTGTTTTTTCACGACTAAAAGAAAAACAAGGCGGGCCGATTATTATTAATTACATGTTGGAAGATGGTCAAACTTTCTCACAAACCACAGACATTCAGGATCTAACAACAGATACATCGGAGTCAGCATACGAGAATTATCCTGGGACTATTGCACGGTTAGCAGCACATGAAGAATTAAAGTTTGAGAATAATAAAGAAAAGATTGCGGACATCGGCGTTAAATATCAGCTTATAAATGAATATACAAATTTTATAGTAATAGATGTTCGTGCTGAAGATAAGAAGGCAAAAGATTTGCCTGTTCTTAAAAAAGTGCCGCAGATGTTGGCCGCTGGATGGGGTGGAACAGGAAGTGTTATTGCTGATGCACTTCCCTGTTACTCATTTAAAATGCCTTTTCCAGATTCTAAATATTCAATTGAATCCGTTGATTCAGTTCGACATAAAACTGATCGGTCGGATAATTTTTTAAGAGATTTTTATCAACGCAGAAACAAGGAATATACTATATTTATAGAGAACGTGTTTCAACGGAGAAAAGAAAGACAGAGAATTCTTTTTGATAAATTATTCCAATGGGAAAATCATGTGCAAAATATTGATATAAACAATCTTTCCAATGGCAAATTAGAAACGCATATTAAATCCATAAGGAAACAAGCACGTGAGGATATTTCGACATATATGGAATTTGTCAACGAACTTGCTCAACGAGAAATCAATGAGCAGTATGAGTTCATCGAGGATCTTATTCATAGAGAAATTGAAAACTACAGGAATATTTTAGAAGAAGAAATTCGCGATCAGGACAAATTTATCCATAAGCTTATTCATTATTTCAGCAACCCGATAGGAAAGGAAATAACTTTACCGACTCTAAATACACTCAAATCCATGGGGACTTGATCCAGAACTTGTTAGAAATCTCTCGGATTTAATTGATGGAGAAAATAACACCAAGGATGTCATAACAGCCTTCTTATATGTTTTGTTAAATAAACCATTTGAGTTTGTTATGCCAAGGCAAGTTAAGAGGATTATCCGAAAAAAATATAAGGAGAGTCCTCAAAATCAGGATCTCTTTATATCAGTGAAAAATATCCTAATAAATGCCAACAAGATAGCTTAACGAAGCGAATACTTGAGATCCTGGCTATGTTCCTCCTGGGCTAAACACAGTTAATAATTGGAGAACAAGTGTATGAGGGCATATATTTTGACTTTAAATAATATGTTTTTACCAGAAGATTATTCAGAAAATAAACCTGTGCAGGCTGCCTTTTTAGAGAAAGATGAAGCATTAATTCAACTTATTTTTCGCTTTGACGAGTTAGAACAGGATTTTGAATCTTATAATCATTTTGATAAAGCAGACGATGCCCGAATTTCAGTGACACTTGATGTGGTTGAAATTACAGATGACAAATTTAACGAGATTAATTCAGCAAAAAGAACAGGCACATTTTTTATTTCATATAAACCAATGGATTGAAACTCGTCCACGGGATAGCCTACTATTGTTTCGAGCACTCCCGGTTCAGCATCAAATGGGGGCTCCATACACCAAAAACAACCGCCGGCAAATGTCGCCATAGCTTTTTCTTTGCTTTTATCAGAATCTTCTACTGTCATTGTTAACTCCAAATGCAAGAACCGTTATAAAAATGTATTGGCGTCATGCTTCCTGTGCCTTCTTTTCGTCTGCATCGAAAATAAGCGCCGCACCATTGTTGCAATATCGCTTACCGGTAGGAGGCGGTCCATCATCGAAAACATGGCCGTGATGGCTCTCACAGACAACACAATGGTATTCGATGCGCGAGCGGAATAGCTTGGAATCTTTTCTCGTTTCGAAAACCCCGGGCAACGTTTCGAAAAAGCTGGGCCATCCAGTACCACTTTCAAATTTCATGTTTGATGTAAAAAGCGGCGTACCGCAGCCTGCGCATTTGTAAACCCCCCTGTCTTTTTTTTCATGTAACGTACTTGTGAATGCACGTTCAGTCCCTTCTTTCCGCAAGATACGATATTGCTCTGGCGTCAGCCGCTGGCGCCATTCATCTTCGGTAAGATCAATTTTTTTCATCGTTCCTCTTTCTTTTACAGGATCGTACTATGGATAAGTATCAGCAAAAGCCAGCAAAGATTAACCGTCAAGAAAAAAACATCTATTTGATAAAATAAATCGCAACATTACCAGTTAACAACAATATACATTTCAAACCCACTCATAATATAATGTTTTTCCAGGATGATTCAATGACGATATTTTTCAACCATTGCACCACTTCAAGCCGCAGAACTCGTTGCTGATGTAAATGACGACGGACTATTGATACAGATACCTTGCAACTATCTGTGTTCACTCATAATTGTGATACGGTAATATCGTATCATAAAAGTGTACCCTGTCCCTTCAAAGGCGGTTAATATTTCAAAATAAGATTATCGAAACCAATCCTCCTGATTTATCCTTTCCAGATCTTTTCTGGTTTTTTCCTCTCTAATCCTTTGTTCTTCTCTCATTCTTTCTTCTTCTTGCCTTTTTTCTTTCTCTCGGTCTTCTTCCTCATTTCCCTTAGCTTCTACAACGATGATATACTCATCACGATATCCACCCCGTGTTCCCCAATAATTATTTCCAGTATATTTCCTTTTTCGGTTTCTCCGACATTTTTTATCAGTACATTTTTCTTTTTTTCTTCGCCAATGCTTATTCCCGGGGTATTTTTCTTTTTTTCCAATCGCACCCTTTCCTGCAAATTTACTGTTAATCTCGATCGAGCCTGCTGAAGATGATATATCCTGAACCGTCCTAACATATCCCCTGTGGTTGTTAAAATTCCTACCCCCGGCTGCCACATCCGTGCAATTAAAAGAAATTATGGGTGTCACTACAATTGCTATTGCAATGAGAATTGTTTTGATCTTGTGCATCTAATCCTCTCCAATCATTTATCCATTTCTCATCTCTGATAATCTACCCGTTCCTTCAACTTTTTTCCAACCTTAAAAAACGGCAGTTTCTTAGGTTTAACCCGGGCCTGTTCACCCGTCTTTGGGTTCCTCCCTGTGTATGCTTTGTAATTCTTGACATAAAAGCTGCAAAGCCCCCGGATTTCAACCCTATCACCATTAGTAAGGGCACTGGATATCTCATCAAAAAATAGGTCGACCACATTTCTTGCTTCACTTGTAGTGAGTTCAGTTTTGTTCCTCAGTTCCTCTATAAGATCCAACTTGTTCATGAAAACCCCCTTACACCATCTTGAAATATTAAATATATCAAAAGCATATAAGATTATAGGGTGAATGTCAATTCTTACAAATGGCATCCATGTGCACATAGCCATGTGCACAGATGCACAGAAAAATAGGCAAGCCAGTTCTGATGTCACTCATCTATAAACACATAGCATGAACCCTGAACCCAGTGCTGACAACACTTCACAAAGGTTCCCATCCATCCACATAACCCCTTGGCATGGATCTTGGATAATAGATTTGGAAAACTTTACCGAATGGGGGGATCTTATTATATGGAAGGATTAAAAATGATGATGTTTGATGAGGGAGCTGATCATAAAATCAGATACAGGTTTATCAGCGATTGGTTTAAGATAGATTCTTATAGGTGTTCTGGAAAGTTGAGGGATAGGATTAATAGTCTATAAAAATTGATTCATAATAAGGATAAGTGAATAGATTACCTGGTTTGACTGTTCTATTTACCAAATTGAAGTTTAATGACCTCGGCCCCCTTGCTCCTTGCCTCAACACCAGGGGGAGGTTTGTCTATTATCGGATCGTATATTTCGGGGAAGCCATAAATTTCACGCACAAGCTTTTTGGCTTTACTGGCGGTCAAAGTGGCAGATTTGCTAGAAATCATCCTCGCTGTTGGGGCATATTTCATATCATTTTTTTTGAACGCTTCTAAGACTTGTTCAGGAGAGATTTTAAATTCACTGCAGGTGTCTATAATCCATTCTTCCTTTTTATGTAAAAAAGTTTCACGTTTAACTTCTTTCACATTTCGGATACTGCATCCGATAATCTTGTTACCATAAATTCTACCTTCATATTCAAGATACAGATCTGTTACCTTCTCGATATCCAAAAAGCGATCTAAGAACGAATAAATTTTATTTGTTAATTTTTTAACAGCCTCAAGGATATATTGATCTATTAGATTGTATGTTTTGTTTTTCCGACCGCGCATTAATGAGTCAAAGCCTCGTATCATAAAAACCCGATTGAACGGTAGGTGTGTACCGCCGATTGGCCATTTATTATCCCAGTGTGTCCAGTCCCACTTTTCTTTTGCCAATCCTGGGAAATTGGGATTATATGGATACCAATCTAAAGATAGATTGCCTTTTGAGGTTATAAACAACTCAAAATAGGCTTTAGGATTTCTAATGTTCGATTCATAATGCATTTGGCCACGAACATATCTATCAGGCTTTTCAAGTACTAAATTACCCAGATTCCAGTTTCTAACATCCATCAACTCCAAAACACCATATTCCCAAGAGTTAAATTCGTCTGCTATTTCCCTAATGATTTTATGCCTCGGATACCTATCATTACGGATTGCCTCTAGCGTCATTCCCTTTTTCATTAATTCTTTGTATATTTTATAGATAGAAAAGTTCATGGCAAATTTTCTTTACGATGAAATCAAAAACAATATAAATGATAAGCCGATTTTATTAGGCCAATCAAGAAAAATAAAGTTGCTATGAAACATTTCTTTTTACCCTGAATTACTTCAAACATGTTGGGTATAGCGTTGGGTATTGAAAAAGTGGGAACTAAAAAGGGAGCTATAATATATTATAACTCCCTGTTTTTATTATGGTGATCCCACGGGGAATCGAACCCCGGTTACCGGCGTGAGAGGCCGGCGTCCTAACCGCTAGACGATGGGACCAAAAAGAACAAAAATTTAAAGGAAGAATATTAATTTGTCAAACATTATTTGCTGATTCCTCATCGCTTCCCGGCTTCTTCCCCTTTCTGAACCCGAATATCAGATAGATCAGCCACCCGACAAAGGGAATCAAGGCAATGACTCCCCAAAGCGCTTTCTTCCCGATGGTACCGAAATCCTTTCGCACAACGTCGATGATGGCCAGTATCGTGAGCAGGTAAAAAACGACACTGATTTTAATCCATACCATTACCGTTGCGATTTCCATGTTTATCCTTTCACCCTAATTGATCGTAAACAAACTGGGAGAAAAATTATAAGCATATAGTTTTTTACTTTTTACGGAACTATCAACAGGTCCGAAACTTTTAAAATGGTCTTAACATACTGACTGCTGTGGTTGTAGTGATAAATGACCTTGTAAGCCTTTTTCCGGTCTATTCCGGAATGCCATCCGTAATGTTTAAGATAACTGGCGATACTGGTTATGGCATCTGCATGGTTAAAAACATCGATACGGCCGTCACCGTCACCGTCTCTGGCAAAAATAATAACGTTGCTCGGCATAAACTGGGGAATGCCCATGGCACCTGAATAGGATCCGGAAACGGAAGTGGGATCCATGTTCACCTGAGCGGTATAGGTTAAAAAAGCCTTGAGTTCATTGTAGGCCCAGGTCGATTTTCTAGCCACCCACTTTTCCAACTGTTCCCGGGTAACCCCTTTTGATTTCGAAACGTTTTTCCAAAACATATCCCGCACATCAGGGTCTGCAAGGGCAGCTATGGTGGAGAGGGTATTCAATATGGACGGCCCGCCGAGAAAGGTCCCCAAACGAGTTTCCACCAGAAGGATGGCCGTAATAATTTCTTTGTCGACACCGTATTCCTTTTCGGTCCTTTCCAACGCCGCTTGGTGGTTTTCCATATATTTCAATGCACGCTTGATGGATTTTTTACGGGCAAACTGATCGTAGTTCAGTCGCGACTCCCGATGAACCAAAAAACGGGAAACCCCTTTGCCTTCAAAATAAACCCCGGGCCTGTCGTACAATTCGGTGATCCCGGCGGAATCGAACCCGTCGCTTATCAATCTTTTTTGGAGGGATTCAAAATAGCGGTGTTTATTTTCCACGCCAACCGCGTTTTGCGGCAAAACAATGGAATTCAGCATCAAAAAACTGAAAAAAAAGGCGATGTATTTGCCCCAATTCATCTTATTTAGAAGCATTTGAATCCGTCACTTCGTTCAAGTTATGAATGTTTTCTCTTTTCCTTATAGGGATCTCGCTACGTTTTCGTTTTGTAAATGTCGCCAGGTGCCTGTAGCCGGCGGACAGGATCATGGGCAATGCCCGTTCATAGTGTTGTCCTACATCTGCCGGTTTATGGGCATCCGAACCCAGGGTAATACTGATCCCCTTTTCATAACATCTTCTGATTATATCCAAAGACGGATACGGTTTTTGGATCGGATGGTTGTATCCGCTGGTATTGACCTCCACGGTCAGATCTTTTTCTTTTATTTTTGACAGGATTTCATCCACCGCCTGATCAAAAGATCTCGAAGGTTTTCGACCGAATTTTTTTACGAGATCGATATGACATATCACATCAAAATAGGTATAATCCAGCATCTTTTCAAGCTGTTCGAAATAGAGGCCATAGACATAATCGGTATCTTCTTCTCCGAAACACCAGGACGAACGGCGGCTCACGACGTCCATCCCCCCCGGAAAATGCAGCCCGGTTGCGATAACATCGAATGCATAGGTCCCGACAACCTCCTGAAAAAGGCCGGTATGATCCGGGTTAAAATCGATCTCAAGACCGACCTTTATATTTAGGGCATGTCGATATTTTTGCTTTAAAACCCGGACGGCCTGGAAATAATAAGGAATTTCTTTAACCGTCATGGAAAGCCCTTTTTCCGCCGCCTGAACGGTCAGGTGATCCAGAAAACAGATCTCCCCAATCCCCGAATCGGCGGCACTTCGGATATATTGCTCCATACTGCCCGAAGCATGGTTGCAAAACAAGGTATGTAAGTGGTAATCGATCATACGGTTATCGGACCGGTTAAACAGGACACGGGTTGATCCGATTTAAATGACATGGTATGAATTCTATTGTCAATCAATAGAAACCGATTCAAACAAAATAAAACCACTGGTACGATGTTATTTAATCTTGAAAAACCTGCTCCTCCCCCGCATTGCGGGAGTCAGAAACAGTTGGCTATGTTGCAAAAGCAGTAAAATTGAAAGTGACTAAAATTTGAAGTGAACTAAAGTTAAAAAAGGTTGTGCCCGTAGGCCCGTTATGCCCGTTAGCCCGTAATTTAATACTGGACAACGGACTAACCGGTTAACCGGCTAACCAGACATAGGCATTTGATATATGATATAACAATCCCCTTCCAGGGATGAAACCAAAACAGGGTCTTTTGGCCCTGCCTGCCCCGCTTAGCGGGGGATTCTTAATTAATTTAGTTCAGGATAGTGAAAAAAACGTCAAAAACAGTATTTTCATGTCAGGCATGCGGATATCAAACGCCCAAATGGATGGGCAAATGCCCGAATTGCGGGGAATGGCAGTCGTTTGTGGAAGAAATCCGGTCCGGCAAACCCGGGCAACGGGGTCGCCGGGTTTTATCTGCTTCGCAGCCAAAACCGGTCCCCATCGACGCCGTTGAGCTGGAGCCGGAAGATCGCCTTTTAACCGGAATCAGAGAATTCGACCGCGTCTTGGGCGGCGGCCTTGTTTCCGGAACCCTTGTCCTCATCGGCGGAGATCCGGGAATCGGCAAATCTACCCTCATGATTCAGGTACTGCACGGTATTGCGGAAAACGGTCGT
>PVMK01132187.1_pt1 | contig 33635 bp, 40 predicted proteins | sample 1853481 | NCBI WGS metagenome assembly PVMK01 (sample SAMN08533507, study PRJNA380276) | Marine sediment metagenome, whole genome shotgun sequencing project.
TACTTCATAAATTGTGCTTTCTGCAATCAGTCTATGCCAGATTCCGCCATCATCGTTGCCACAATGCAGGGCCGGTTCCCTGGCTGATCCGTATACCCCTGCAGACTCCTCGTCAACAGAAACCAGCCCGCCTGGAACGCCGAAGATCCGAAATCGATATGCGCTCGGACAAATGCTGTATAAAAAACGCAGAACGCTTTCGACGAATAAAATAAAAAATTTTTTCAACAACTCTGCTTCACGAGTTGATATGCCCGAAACCTAATCTGGTGCGACCATGACAATTGCTGTCCTCAGGCCGCGCGCTGGATTTTACGAATGTATACGAGCAATAGTGATATGGCGGCAGGCGTTATACCGGGAATGCGGGAAGCCTGGCCAATATTTTCGGGACGGGTTTCAGTCAGTTTTTGTATCAATTCGGAAGAAAGCCCCTGCACACTGTGATAGTCGATCGCGTCCGGAATTGCAACGTGGTCGCTTTTCCTGAGGCGTTCGATTTCGGCAACCTGCCGGTCAATGTAACCGCTGTACCTGACCTGGATTTCGATTTGTCGAATGCTTTGTGAATCCTGCAACGGTGATTCGAGGTCGGCCAGATCAACCAGCGACTGGTAGTCAACTTCCGGGCGCCTGAGCAGCTCAAGTAGATTTGCTTCACGCTGCAGCGGCTGGCCCAGTATCCGCTGTACTTTTTCCGGGTCGGCTGTTTCGGGTCGTACCCAGGTTTTCTCCAGCCGGGCTTTTTCACTTTCTACGTCGTGTCTTTTGCGTTCGAAAGCAGCCATTCTCTTCTCATCGACCAGGCCAAGCTTGTAACCGGCTTCGGTTAACCGCAGGTCAGCATTGTCTTCCCTTAGCTGCAATCGATACTCGGCCCGGGATGTGAACATTCTATAGGGTTCCGCGGTTCCCCGGGTCACCAGGTCATCGATCATGACTCCGATATAGGCTTCATTGCGAGCAGGACACCACGCCTCAAGCTGCCTCGATCTTCTCGCCGCATTCATTCCGGCAATCAAGCCCTGCCCTGCGGCCTCCTCATACCCGGTAGTACCGTTTATCTGCCCGGCAAAAAACAGGCCTTCTATGCACTTCGTTTCCAGAGAGCTCCTTAGGCCGCGCGGATCAAAGAAATCATATTCAATGGCATAGCCGGCCCGGGTAATCAGGGCATTTTCAAACCCCTTTATCGAACGCACATACTTAAGCTGCACATCGAATGGCAGGCTGGTCGAAATTCCATTCGGGTAAACTTCAGTGGTGTTCAGCCCTTCCGGCTCAATGAAAATCTGATGGCTTTGCTGATCGGCGAAACGAACCACCTTGTCCTCAATGGAAGGGCAGTAACGCGGACCGACTCCTTCGATATCACCGCTGTACATGGGTGATCGGTCAAGGGCCCCGCGAATTATTTCGTGGGTTCTGGAATTGGTATGGGTGATATGGCAATCAACCTGCTGCGGGTGTTCACTGGCATCGCCGATATATGAGAATACCGGCACCGGGTCATCGCCGGGCTGCGCCTCAAGGCCAGAATAATCAATGGTTTTTCCGTCTATTCTTGGAGGGGTTCCGGTTTTCAGGCGACCCACGTCAAGGGGCAGTTCACGGAGGCGGTGTGCCAGGGCCAGTGACGGCGGATCCCCTGCGCGGCCACCACTGGAATTGTCGAGGCCAACGTGAATTTTACCGTTAAGAAACGTGCCCGTAGTGAGGACGACATTGGGGGCTTCAAACTCGATTCCGAGCTCGGTTCGAACTCCAGCAACCCTGCCCCGCAAACCACCAGGTCGTCTACCGACTGCTGGAACAGGGTCAGGTTTGGCTGGTGTTCAACGGCCCGGCGAATAGCCATTTTATAAAGAGCGCGGTCAGCCTGGGCCCGGGTTGCCTGGACTGCCGGCCCTTCCTTGAATTGAGTATCCTGAAGTGAATTCCCGCCTGGTCGATTGCCTGCGCCATGATGCCGCCAAGGGCATCAATTTCCTTGACAATATGGCCCTTTCCAATGCCGCCGATCGCCGGGTTGCACGACATCTGGCCAACGGTTTCAATGTTGTGGGTAACCAGCAAGGTCCTGGATCCCATACGGGATGATGCCAGTGCGGCTTCTACCCCAGCGTGCCCGCCACCGATTACGATCACTTCAAATGTTTCAGGGTATTTCATGGCTGCTATTTTACTACGGCATCAGGCCAGGCGTAAGAAAATTCAACACGCCAGCGAAACCGGGGCCCACTATGCTGCCGGCCAGAATTCTACTGGAAGTAGTAATCGTACTTCTGGTGAATTTCCTGGGTGAAGTCCCATGCTTCGTTGTGGCTTAGCTCGCTATCCTCGCGAATAATGATCTTGACGTAGAGCGTTTTACTGTATTGCTGCTTGAGCTGAGCGAGGGCATCATCAAGCTGGGGCTTGCTGACGTAAACCGGTTCTGGCTGTTCCGGACCACGAATCCGGTATTGAAGTCCTGTTGCTGCTTTTTCAATATACACGCGAACCACCTGTTTGCCGGCGGTGCTGCGTGCCGGGCGAATCAAGTCACGATACTTCTCGTCCAGAGATTCATATTCCTCCTGCAACGATATAAACTCACTGGCGGAAGAATCTGCCCTTGCCTGCAAGGCACTGTTTTCTGCATCACGGACCCTGATTAACTCTTTCAGGGCTTCGATCTGTTCGGCAGCAATGCTGTATTGCTCTCCTGTTCGATAGACTGCCGGGCCAGTTCAGAAATTTCTTCGCTCAAGTCACGATTTTCCAGGCGTGTTCCCCTCAGCAAAAGCTTTATTTCTCCGAGCTGCAGGGAAACAGTATCGAGTTTTTCTCCCAGGGTTCGCTTGTTTTCGGTAAGCGCCGATATTTCCTCACTGGTTGAAGCTGCAGTGTGGCCAGCTGGTCGCTCAGCTGGCTGATGCGGTCAGTGAGGCTTTGTTCGCTGGCTATCAGCCCCTCAATCTCCGACTGGGCCGCCAGTTCACTGACGGTGAGATCTTCAATTTCCCGTATCGCCGACTGTTCCCGGACGGCCAGGTCTTCAATTTCCCGTATCGCCGTCTGTTCCCGGGCGGCCAGGTCTTCAATTTCCTGCATCGCTGCCTGTTCGCTGGCGGTCAGTTCGCTGATTTTTTTCAACGCCGCCTTTTTCTCGTCACTGAGGCTGGTATTCGCGGACTCCAGCCTCTGGCGCAGCAACACAAGGTTGCCCAGCTCATCTTCCAGCTTGGCCTGGTCGGCGGACAATGCGGAAATCCGGGCAAGTTCCTGCTCCAGCTCCTGGCGCAACTTGTCTCGCTCCGTGGTGGTTTCCGAAAGAAAACCTTCGAGTTTGATATTCTGCCTGGCCAGGCCTTCACTCATCAATGAGGCCTGCTCCTTATCGGAAATAGTGGAAATAAGCTGGCGGTCGAGTTCGAAGTTGCGCACCATGATTACAACCAGGGCCATGAGAAATATCATGACGATGACCGTCATGATATCGGTGAAGGATGGCCACACACTGTCGTCCCCGACGCCCTGGGCACCGTGGCCTATGCGTATATCAGTGAAACCGGTGGGGTCAGACATAACCTGGTGCAGGGGCGTTTATTTGTCTTCAGATGGCAGGCGGAAACCGCGTTGCAGCAACGACACGACCTGGTCCATGTTGTTCGCGCTGGTCTGGGCGGTTTGCTGATGTAGTTCAACCACCTGCTTCACCAGCGCCAGCATTTCCTTGTTGTCACTACTGGCCACGGCAATAGTCTGGAGCTTTTCCGCCAGGTCCCTGGATGCTTCTTCGAGGGTCTGGGCAGAATCCGCGTATATTTTCTGGGACTTGTCCAGTTTCTGAATCAGCTCATTGGCGAGGTGAATACTCTCGGTGTAATCACGCACCACGGCATCCTGGTTCATCTGCAGATGGGGCATCAATGTTGTTGTCGTCACCTCCTCAATCTTGCTGATAAGGAAAGTCTGGGTATCGGTCAGTTTGATGTAGAAATATCCAAAAAACAGGTAAGCAAAGATGGCTGTCAGTGTAGTGGATAACGCCGTTGACATACCGCATATCATGGTGCCGAGGCCGCTGGCATGGTCAGGTACTGCGCCCCCCAGGCCACCAGCTACACCACCGCTTTGCAGTATATCTGACGCGCCCAACAATGACATGGAAAGGGAAATTATAGTGCCGAACACACCGGTAAGTATCAGGACATTATGAACAAATTTCAGGTAGCTGTTGCGGCTCGATTCAGATGCCAGCAATGTCGCGGCAAGAGCGCTCTGGTTTATATTGGCCCGCTTTCGGTTTAGTGACTTGAGGATCAGGAAACGCTCGGCCACCATACTGCCTTCGTGTATTCCCAGCAGCGGCTCCTCGTTGTTATTCACGTTGGTCGTAAACCGGTTTATCGCCTGCTCCTGGCTGCGATATTCATAAAACCGTTTTATCAGCTGCGCAAGCCCTGAGGCAAACAGGATCAAAATACCGCCATTTACCACCCAGCCGACGGCGTTAATCTGGTTGGCAATATAAATCTGGTAAATCACCTCCCACTGCCACGCACAGGCGGCAGCGACCACGGCAAGCACGGCCAACATCTGGATAAGGATGTTGCGGGTATAGTTATGGGGGGTACTATCAGTCATGAGGCTGCCCTGGTTCTGGATTAGCGGCTTCGATTTGGTAATCTACCGGATACATACAAGCAAGGGGGTTGAATTGGGTTTTTAAAGCTGTAGCACGTTATAGTAGCAGTATACGACCCTTCGAAAAAGGGAATTTTCGCCGAGCTCCCGCTCTGGCCCGGGGCTCTGGGTCAACCCGGTATCATATTTTGTGTTATTTGCCGATACAAAAAGAGCCAAATATCAGCCCAAGCAGATCATCGCTTGAAATTTCTCCTGTGATCTCCCCAAGGGCTTTCTGGCAGGACGTCAGGTCATCCGCCAGCAACTCACCGGCGCGGTGAATCCTTTGTTGCTGTAACCCGCTCCTGAGATAGTTTTCTGCTCTCTCCAGGGCATCAATATGCCGTTGCCTGGCCAGGAATGGGCTGTTTTCAGTGTCACGATACCCGGCGGTAATTTTGAGCTTTTCCCGCAGGGCACCAAGCCCTTGTCCAGTCAGTGCGGATACGCTGGCTTCGTTTTCGCCGTCGATAGCGGTCCGCTTGCTCAGGTCAATCTTGTTTCGGACCAGCAACGTGGGTGCCCCGGCCTGCTCCTGCAACAGCTGGTCGATCCTGTCCTGGCCGGTTTCAAAATCATCAACAACCAGTACCACGAGGTCCGCCTGCTGCTGGGCCAGTTTCGCCCTGCGTACCCCTTCTGCTTCGATTTCATTGGTTGTGTCCCGGATTCCTGCGGTATCGATTATGTAAACCGGTAATCCGTCTATCTCTATAGCCTGCTCAAGCACATCCCGGGTTGTTCCTGGAATCTCGCTGACAATTGCGCGCTGTTCATCAGTAAGCGCATTGAGCAGACTGGATTTTCCGGCATTGGGAAGGCCTGTGAGCACAATCTTTAGCCCTTCCCTCAGGATTTTCCCTTGCTGGACCGAGCGTTTTATAGATTCGAACCGGGTGGAAAGTGTTTCGAGCTGGGCCACCACATTGCTGTCTTCGAGAAAGTCAATTTCCTCGTCCGGAAAATCGATTGCTGCCTCGACGAAAATTCGCAGCTGGGTAACCGCTTCAACCAGTTCATGAATCCGTTCTGAAAATCCGCCCTGCAGCGATACCATCGCAGAACGGGCAGCAGATTCAGTACCGCTTTCAATCAGGTCGGCGACCGCTTCTGCCTGGGCCAGGTCCATTCGCCCATTCAGGAATGCGCGTTCACTAAACTCTCCCGGACGCGCCAGTCTTGCCCCGAGCTGCAGGCAGCGACGCACCAGGATTTGCAATACCACCGGGCTACCGTGGCCCTGTAACTCGAGTATGTGCTCGCCGGTATAGCTGCGCGGTGCTGAAAATAGAATGGCGACACCATTGTCAATAGCCTTGCCGTCAATATCAAGAAAGTCTGAATGCCGAATCCTGCCCGGCCCGGGAACTACGCGGAGTATTTTGCCAGCAATTTGCGGTGCCAGCGGCCCGGAAACACGGACAATGCCAATACCCCCCCGGCCCGGAGGAGTAGAAATCGCAACAATGGAATCAGTGCCGTTCAAATCGACCCTGTGATCACTTATCTGCGTATTTTCGGGTTATGTAGTACTGCTGGCTGATGGAGAGCAGGTTGTTGACAACCCAGTAAAGTACCAGCCCTGCCGGAAACCAGAGGAAAAATATCGTAAACACGAAGGGCAATGCCATCATGATTTTTTTCTGTATCGGGTCAACAGGGGCCGGATTCAGGAAATGCTGGGCCAGCATGGAAACACCCATGACAACGGGCAAAACAAAATAGGGATCGGGAAGGGAGAGGTCCTGGAGCCAGAGCATGAAACTTGCCTGCCTCAATTCGACACTTTCAAGCAATACCCAGTAAAGTGAGATAAAAACCGGAATCTGCACCAGGATCGGCAGGCATCCACCGGCCGGATTGACCTTTTCGGCTTTGTACATCTTCATCATTTCCTGCTGGAACTTCTGCTTGTCGTCGCTGTAACGTTCCTTCAGGGTAGCCATCCTCGGCTGCAGTTTTTTCATTTTCGCCATGGACTTGTAGCTGGCCGCAGAAAGGGGATAAAAAACCATTTTTACCAGCAGGGTCAGGAGAATAATCGCCCAGCCCCAGTTCTGGGTGTAACTGTAAATATTCTCGAGCAACCAGAATAGCGGATTGGCCACGGGCGTCAGCCAGCCATAATCAACCGTCAGTTTCAAACCCTCTGCATTTTGGGCGTCGAGCCTGCTTTGCTCCTTGGGCCCGATAAACATCGCACTCCTGATCTCACCGGACGCCCCCGGCTGAATCTGTACCGGCTGGGTCGATTTATAGCCTATGCGGTACTGGGGCTTTGGCGTATCCTCGTTGACCCCCGAGTAGAACTGGTAGTTTTCCGAATCCAGCGGCAACCAGGCGGCCACAAAATAGTGCTGCAGCATCGCCACCCAACCCACTGGAGTGGTTACATTAAGCGCGTCATCGCGAATTTCACCGTAGTCGATTTTCTCGTACTTTTCTTCCTCGGTATAAATCGCAGCCCCGTTATAACTCGGCAGCCTGCCCAGAATGCCCATGGATCCTTTTGCTTCTATTTCGGTTTGTTTGAGCTGGCCGTAGGCAAACCCGGTCCATGGCTGATCGGTATTGTTGGCGATCCTGAAAACGGTATCTATGCGGTAGCTGTCACGATAAAAAATGAACACCTTTTGATATTTGACGCCATCCGGCGCGGTCCAGTCCATCACAACTTCGAGGCTGTCTGCATCGCCGAGCATATACTCTGTCTGGCCAGCATTGAACAGGACATTGTGATTGGGGTATTCCCTGTCCTTGCCGATGATACCGTTTTGCGCAACGAACAGGTCCTGGCCGGTTCGGTGCATCAACACAAACGGGATGTCAGGGGTTTCCACGCTGACCGGGTGTTTGATCAATTCAATCCTTACCAGGTCGCCGCCGTGCGTGTCGATTTCGGCATTAACCAGGTCCGTCGTAATCTTGATTATCTTCCCACCCGTTTGTGATTCTTCAAAAACCGGGGCAACATCCTGCTCAGCGGATCCCGACACAGCAGCACTCGATGTTACTTCCGGCGCATCCGGAACTTCTGTAAGGTCCACACCACCCTCGGGGGTCGTGGTTACCGAGACCGGGCTGTTTTCTGCTTTATAGCTTGCCTGGAACTCAATCCATGACTGCCAGATCATGACCAGGGTCAGCCCCAGGGCAACAAAGAGCATAATTCTCTGGAATGGCATGTTTATCATATAAATAGCGTATTTTTAACTGTGGCGTTAATGGAAAGTGTCGAGAAGGCTGATCAGTCCGGCGCGTAATCCGGGATTAATGCGATTCAGGCACGGGATCGTACCCGCCCTCGTGCCAGGGGTGGCAGCGGCCGATTCGCCTTGCGCCAAGCCAGAATCCACGAACGGCACCATGTTTCTGTACTGCTTCAATCATATAGTTGGCACAACCGGGCTCAAACCGGCAGTTACGGCCAAGAAAGGGACTCAAAACGATCTTGTACAACCGTATCAGCAAGACCAGGGTATTTCCGGGTAATCTGGTCAGGAGCTTCATGTTAATCCTATGCTTGTGCATTTCTGGTTGGTTCTGGCCCACATGTTCTGGCCCACATACTGTCTATTTCTTCACGCAGTACCCGGTTATCCTGCTGTGCCCCTCCTGCCTTGCAAACGACGACGTAGTCGAGGGCAATGCCCATTTCAGCAAATCTTGCCTGGTTCAACCGAAATGATTCCCGTATTTGCCGCTTGATTCGATTCCGTTGCACTGCTTTCTTGCTTACCCGCCTGGAAACCGTCAGCCCGAGCCTGCAAAACCCCAGCGTATTACTGGCAGCATGAACACTGAAATACCTGCCATGAACAGTTGTTTTGTTACTGAAAACAGCCGTGAACTGGGCGCTATCCAGTAATTTTTGCTGGCGCCCCAGCGCCGCCGCCATATGCGGCATTATCCTGGCTGTTACTAGGCGCTCAGGCGGGCGCGGCCCTTGGCTCGACGGGCATTGATGATCGCACGCCCACCGCGGGTACGCATACGCTCACGAAAGCCGTGGGTTCGTTTACGCTTGATTACACTTGGCTGGAATGTACGTTTCATGATATTACCGGATGACCGTCAAAAGGGGTGCCGAATTTTACCCATTTAGCGCAAAAATTCAAGTGAAATCAGGCCTTTTGCAATGATTTATCCGGAGTGAATGCAAGCCTGCTCGGTGCTTGCCTGGCTCAACCGGGTTGCCGGATCCCGAATAACTATGTATCACAGGGTTTATTTTGAAAACAGGGGTGATGTTGTCGCTCTACCCGGATTGAGTGAAAACCCGGAGCAAATGGCCGCCGCCAGGCTTAAACCTGGAAACCGCAGCTGGATCACAAAAGTCCTGGGCGCATCCAAATACATTGCAGATATTGTAAAATCCGCATTCCGTAATCGTTTCCATGCACAGATGCCGCTGATTCCCGACTTTACCGACGCAGAGCTTCACCATATCCGTGAAATGCTAACCCGGCGATACCGCAAAGACGTCGAGATCGAGCTGGCAACCTGTGAACTGATCCTGGATAAGAATAGCGATGACGCCGTCGCATACCCCACCGTTTTCTGGTACCAACGTGGGTCGAATTTCGTCGTTTACAAGACCGGGATGTTCACTTTCAGGGCCCGGTTCTTTTACACGCCCCATGAACAGTTCGGCACCGGGAAAGACGAATACAATCAACTCGACGAATGCGTGGCCGCAGTGCTGCAGACCCAGGCAGACCATGAAAGAGGGGACGAGGGAGTCGAGCCTGATACCTCCGCAAAGACCCTCCTGTAAAACTATTTCACAAGGCATCAAATCAAACAATGAGCAATACCAAAAACGCGTTCTATGCGCAATCGGGTGGTGTAACCGCCGTAATCAATGCATCGGCTGCAGGGGTCATCGAGACAGCGCGGAAACATGACACCAGGATCGGCAAGGTTCTTGCCGGTCGAAACGGCATAATCGGCGCCCTTACTGAAGACCTCATAGACACATCGAGGGAATCGAAAACCGCAATTGCAAAACTGCGCCATACCCCGTCAGGGGCCTTTGGTTCGTGCCGGTACAAGTTGAATAGCCTCGAAGAAAACCGACGCGAGTATGAACGGCTTATCGAAGTATTCGCTGCCCACAACATTGGCTTTTTTTTCTACAACGGCGGTGGGGATTCTGCGGATACCTGCCTGAAAATATCCCAGCTGTCGCGCACTCTCAAATACCCGATACAGGCTGTACACATTCCCAAGACGGTGGATAATGACCTGCCGATTACTGATAACTGCCCCGGATTCGGCTCGGTTGCCAAATATATTGCAATTTCCACCAGGGAGGCCAGTTTTGACGTTGCCTCGATGGCAAAGACCTCTACCAAGGTGTTCGTGATTGAAGTAATGGGACGCCATGCGGGATGGATTGCCGCAGCCGGAGCCATGGCTTCTGACGAAAATACCCCCATTCCCATCATCGTGCTTTTCCCGGAAATACCGTTTAACCGCAAAAAATTCATTGCCGAAGTAAAGCGAAAGGTTCGCCAACATGGATACGTTTCCATCGTGGTATCTGAAGGTGTGGCAGATCGTAACGGGCGCTTCCTGTCTGACCAGGGGCTGGTCGATGCATTCGGTCACGCCCAGCTAGGCGGCGTAGCCCCGGTAGTCGCGAACATGGTGAAGCAGGACCTCGGCTACAAATGCCACTGGGCAGTTGCCGATTACATGCAGCGGTCAGCCCGCCATATCGCATCGAAAACGGATGTCGACCAGGCCTACGCTCTCGGCAAGGCGGCGGTACAGCTGGTGCTGAAAGGAGAAAATTCGGTAATGCCAACCATTGTCAGGGTCAGCAACAATCCCTATCGATGGAAAATCGGCAAGGCCCGGCTCAGCCGTGTTGCCAATGTCGAGAAATTGATGCCTGCAAATTTTATTTCCGAGGACGGCTTCGGGATCACCACGAAATGCCGCGACTACCTGCAGCCGTTAATGCAAGGAGAAGATTATCCTCCGTACAAAAACGGCCTGCCGGACTATGTCCGCCTCAAAAACATTGCCGTTAAAAAGAAACTGAATACTCAGTTCAAGCTATAGCAACCAGACCACTGTGATGATGTTGGATAAGCTGGCTGATCGAGGTGCAGGCGGGTCCTGCGATGGTCATTGTGCCTGGCAGATTCTCACCGGGATAGCCCGGGAACAGGGTTGGAAAGCCGCCCACCAGCTCATCTCCGGGTTCAGGCTGGGCCCCTGTCTGCTTCCTGCTTCCTGAGCTTTCGTTTGTTGGCGACCACCATGGCCTGGTAGCGGCTTCTCATGAAACAAAACTTCAGTCCGTGCTTGCCATCAAGAAATCCCATCCGGAGAATATAGCTGTAGGTAAAGTATACAAGCGGGCGCAACGGCATGTTCCAGCTCAACTGCTTGAGCGCCATCTTTCGTTGCAGTGGATCTGTGCCCAATAGCGCGGATATTGTGGGGCTGCTGCCTGAACTGGCCAGTTCATACTCGGCATCCTTGAGAGCATATTTCCTCTGCCGCTGGTACCAGTGATCCTCCCCCTTGTGGTTTTCATCGACCAGGTCGTTCTCCAGCGCGATGGTTTTACCCTCGACCTGCTGGGTCTCAGCATGGCCGCGGTTAACGTAGCGGACCCGATCGCTGCGGATCAGCCGCACCACCCATGTCGGGTACAGGCTGCTGTGCTTGAGCCATTTTCCCCACATGTAAAAACGGCGGCGAAGCCGCGCTGCAGATATGGAGACATCAGCGGATGACGCAACCTGGTTAATTTCTCTTGCCAGCTGATCGGTCACACGTTCATCGGCATCCAGGATAAGGATCCAGTCATGTACCGGTTCGGTATTATCTATTGCCCAGTTGCGCTGGCTGCCAAATCCGTCAAATTCCCTGGCAAACACCCGGGCTCCAGCATCCCGGGCAATCTGCACGGTCCGGTCCGTACTGCCTGAATCCACAACAATTATATCGTCACACCATTGCAACGAGGCAAAACAATGGGGCAAGTTGACCTCCTCATCGAGGGTAAAGATTATCACGCTGACGCTACAGGGGCGGGCGAGGGTCATGATTCAAGAATTCCCCGGTATAAAGCCGTCATTTCACCTGCCACCACAGGCCAGGTGTAGCGGTCCTGTACCAGCTTACGGGCATTTTTTCCCCGGGTGACAGCGTTTTCACGATCACCCATCACTCTGCAAAGCAGGTCGGGCAGGCCGGCTTCATCTTCACAAATCCACCCGGCATCCCATTTCTCGACTTCCGGATAAATGTATACCCCCCTGTTTACCAGCACCGGCGTACCCGCGGCCATCGCCTCAACTGCAGAAATACCGTAGTTTTCGTTTTCCGATATCAACACCTGCAGGCTGGCACCCTGGAGCAGTGCATGCTTTTGGTCGCCCTCGACCCAGCCCTTGAACTTAACGCGACCCCGGCATCCACATTGGTTTGCAAGGGATTTGAGTTTCTCCTCATACTCTGAATCGCCGCTGCCTGCGATTACCAGGCTCACATCCTGCATCGCGGGCTCTTCCATCACCCGGGAAAACGACTCAATCAGCAAATCAAGTTTCTTTTTCCTGTGCAGTCGCCCCATGTACAGGATGAAGGGTTCATGGCTGCCACGTTCCTGGACCAAAGCAGGCAGGGATACCGCATTCGCCACAACCCAACCACCCTCAAGCCCCAGGGCTGATTCGGCCGCCTGTTTTTCCAACGCCGTGGTGTAGTGGATGGCGGCCGCCCCTTTCAGAATCCGCATCAACCCCAGTTTCAGCAGCAGTGATTTCATCCAGCCATTCTGTTGCAGGGACCACGGATCCAGCGAACCCAGCGGCCTGACAATGAAAGGCACACCGGCCTTGATACAGCTCCGCCCGCCCGCGATGGTGCTATGGGAGAAAATGGCGTGTATGTGGACCAGGTCGAAATCGCTGACATGGCGACCCAGCCACCTGGCCATGGAGTGTGAATACTTGAATCTCTCGTTCCAGGTTTTATGGAAGAAAATTGTCCTGATGCCGGAATATTTGGTCCAGGCATTGGTTTCAACATCGAGGCTGCAATCGCCGTTGGCGTTGGTGCTGGCAATGCAGCAGGAAACACCCTGTTCCTCGAGGGAGCGGCACAGCTCAATTACAAGCTGGCTCGGACCACCATAGCGGGGAGCAATGGCAGGAATGACATGGAGGACGTGCAATGAAAATCCACTGGCGAATGGTTGTTCGCTATATTAGCAAAGACCGGGCCGGTAATCTTTACATCGGCTTAGTTGCATTCGGGAAAATAGGCTTTGTTCGATAGTCAGCGGCAATGGGTTATAGTGTTGTCCAGGATAATCTTCGGTGAGACGGATATGAGCCATCCCGGAAAGGCTTTTCGTAATCTGCACCAGCAGGAAGGCGCCTTTATCATTCCGAATCCCTGGGATGTCGGGTCTGCGCGGCTGCTCGCTTTGCTGGGATTCAAGGCGCTGGCAACAACCAGCTCCGGCATGGCCTTCGCTCTTGGCCTCGCAGACGGAGCAGTGTCCCCAGAGCTTGTCCTCAAGCATTGCCGCGACCTCGCTGCCGCAACGGCTCTGCCGGTCTCCGCCGACCTTGAAAATGGATTTGGCCATAGCCCCGAAAGTGTTGCTGAAACGATCATAGCGGCTGCGGAAACCGGCCTGGCCGGATGTTCCATTGAGGACCACACTGGTGATCCCGAAGACCCGATTTATGATTTCGACCTCGCCGTTGAGCGAATCCATGCAGCCAGCGAAGCCTGCGCGGAACTCGACCACGATTTTGTCCTCACCGCCCGCTGTGAGAACCTGCTTTGGGGTCGCCCCGACCTTGACGATGTAATATCGAGATTGCAGGCTTTCGAATCCGCCGGCGCCGATGTATTGTTCGCACCGGACCTGCACACCCTGGAGGCCATTCGGCAAGTGTGTTCAGCAATTTCCAGTCCTGTCAGTGTGGTCGCTGAAATGCCGGGCAAGCCCTTCAGCGTTGCTGAACTGGCTGGTGCAGGAGTGAAGCGGATCAGTGTAGGTGCCCTGCTCGCCCGATTGGCTTATGGCTCACTAATCAGCGCGGGCCGGGAAATGCTAGACACCAATTCGTTCGCATTTGCTGAAACCGCGATTGATTTTGACACACTGGATACTCTGTTCCGGCAGACGAATTAAGGTAACTGTCACCTTAATTCTTTTGTCCCGTGAGTGCCGGGGGCAATAAAAAACCCGCACTGCCACCAGGGCAATGCGGGCTTCCAATTTGGCGGATTACAGCAGGGGAGCGATTACCAAACTCACGATTGCCATAACGTTAATGAGGATATTCATGGACGGACCTGAGGTATCCTTGAACGGGTCGCCGACGGTGTCGCCGACAACCACTGCGGCATGAACGTCTGAACCCTTGCCACCGAGGTTGCCTTTTTCAACGTATTTCTTGGCATTGTCCCAGGCACCACCGGCATTGGCCATGGTCAGGGCCATGAGTACGCAACCCAGCAATGCCCCGCCGAGCATACCACCCAGTGCGGTGGGACCCAGGCCGAAGCCTACGACGGCAGGTGCCGCTACAGCCAGAACACCGGGCAGGATCATGCGCTTGAGCGCGGCCTTGGTAGCGATATCTATACAACGGTCGGAGTCCGGTTCCGCAGTCCCTTCCATGAGGCCGGGAATTTCGCGGAATTGTCTGCGGATTTCATGAATCATTTCGAAGGCCGCACTGCCCACCGCATTCATGGTAATGCTGGAAACCAGAAACGGAAAAATACCTCCCAGGAACATGCCTGACATTACTCTTGGATCACTCAATTCCAGGGAAAACTCGGGATTCAGCGCCGATACGGTTTCGATGTAGGCAGAAATAATAGCCAGCGCAGCCAGTGCCGCTGCACCAATAGCGAAGCCCTTGCCGATGGCTGCAGTGGTGTTACCCAGTTCATCCAGTGAATCGGTGATTTCACGGACGTCTTCGCCGAGGCCGGCCATTTCGGCAATTCCCCCGGCGTTGTCTGCGACCGGGCCGTATGCGTCAATGGCCATGGTGATACCCACGGTAGCCAGCATGCCGACAGCAGCGATGCCTACACCGTAAAGGCCGGTCAAATGAGTGGAAAGAAGAATGATGCCGCTGATGATAAGCAGGGGAACAACCACGGATTCCATGCCAATAGCGAGTCCGGCAATCATAACCGTAGCCGGACCGGTTTCACCGGCCTTGGCAATATCGCGCACCGGTTTTCCTCCGGTGTAGTACTCGGTTATCAGGCCAATGCCGATGCCACCCAGTGCGCCAACAGCGACTGCGCCCCAGACGTTTGTATTGATATTGAAATATTTTATAACTGCATACGCAGCCGCCATGAATATTACCGTTGCGCCAATGGTGCCGATTCTCAATGCCAGTTCCGGCGATTTGGCCGCATTCATCTTGACGATGGCAATGCCCAGAATGGAGCAGACTATGCCCGCTGATGCCAGCGCCAGGGGCAGGAACATCAGCGTTGCCTGCTCGCCGATCGCGGCAGTAGCAGCCAGCGGCAGGGTGGAGGCAATGGCAATGGTAGCGATGATCGAGCCACAGTAGGATTCGAATATATCCGATCCCATGCCGGCTACGTCGCCCACATTATCGCCGACGTTGTCCGCGATAACACCGGGATTGCGCGGATCATCTTCAGGAATACCGGCTTCAATCTTACCGACGAGATCGGCGCCCACGTCGGCGCTCTTGGTGAAAATACCACCGCCGACCCTGGAAAACAGGGCCACGGTTGAAGCGCCCATACCAAATCCATGAATAACATGGGCCGAATGAGGGTCGCCACCGTAAATGAGGTAAAGCGAACCAATACCCAACAGACCCATTGCGGCGACGGTCAGACCCATTACCGAACCACCATAAAACGCCACCAGGAGAGCACTCTGGGCACCTTCCCGGGCGGCAGCAGTGGTTGTCCTGACGTTTGCGTGGGTTGCCGCATACATTCCGATATAGCCGGCTATTGCGGAACAGAAAGCCCCTACGAGAAATGCTAAAGTCGTGTTTCCGCCAAGATCAGAGATAAAGATAAGGACCGAAACAACAGCAACAAAAATCAGCAGGTAGGTATATTCCCTGCGCATGAAGACCATTGCGCCACGGTAAATCTTGTCCCCGATTTCTACTACTTTCCCTTCTCCGGCGGGATACTTTAAAACCATACTGTACACCAGCAGGGCGGCTGCAAGACCCACCGCTCCAAGGATGACAGGCAAATAAATAATCATGGGAACTACTCCGTTGAATCTGCTAAATAGTGACTGGAAAAAATTTGGACGCGAACTATATCCGTGATGGCTTTAGATATCAATGTCAAAATCAGCCTGAATATGACGGAATTTGACAATGGAATCAGGGTTGTGAATGGGTATTCCCGTAGACCATAGGTATCTGGCCGGTCCCCACCAGCATCTTACCCTGGTACTGGCCGCCAGGTTATTTCCTTACCTTGCGGGCTCTTGGGTGGGCTTTATCATAGACCTTGGCGAGGTGCTGGAAATCCAGGTGGGTATAGATTTGGGTCGTGGATATATCGGAATGGCCCAGCAACTCCTGCACCGCCCGCAGGTCACCGCTCGATTCAAGCAAGTGGCTGGCAAAGGAATGACGAAGCATGTGCGGATGGAGTCTCCTTCCCAGTCCTTTTTCCCTGGCCCACCGGTCCAGTCGATACTGGATTCCACGCACGCTGATTCTTGTGCCCTTTTCGTTGACGAATAGTGCGGTTTCCGATTCGCCAACCAGCTGGTCGCGCCTGGACAGCCATGCAGTTAACGACTTTACTGCCTTCCTGCCCACTGGAACCATCCTCTGTTTATCCCCTTTGCCGGTAACCATGAGCTGGTTCTGCTTGAAATCAATGGAATCGATATCGAGGGATGCGAGCTCGGATAATCGCAGGCCAGAGGAATAAAACAGTTCAAGCATGGCATGATCCCTCATCGACAGGGTCGACCCATCATGGTCATTGAGCAAGTGATTCAATTCGTCAACGCTGAGGGTTTGCGGAAGCCGTCTTGCCGATTTCGGTGCGGTAATGCCGATAAACGGATTGAGGTTGGCTTCGCTGTTTTTTAGCAGGTAGACGTAGAATGACCTGGAGCTCGATAGCATGCGCTGTATACTTTTCCCGGACATTCCCTGCTGGTTGAGCCTGGCTGGAAACGCCCGGGCATCCTTGCTGGTGAGCTCACACCAGCTCTCTATCTGCCGTCCCTGGGCAAAGACTTCAAGCCGGAGCAGATCGTGGTGATATGAATTGATAGTATTTTTCGCAAGCCTGCGTTCCTTTTCCAGGGACTGGATAAACCTGTTAACACTGTTAACCAGTTCAGCCACTTGCAACTTTCCTGCCCCGAAAATAGGCGCCAATCAGGCAACCGATACGATCGAGAAAGAGTACACCCATTCCCGGCTGGAACCGTTCCCTGTCTGTTGACGCGAGGGCAAGTATCCCGGTTAGTTCGCCCCTAGCCTGAATGGGTACAAAAGCACAGGATTTGATTTCCGGTGAATTCTCTCCAAACAACGTCTCCAGCAGGGAAGACGGCAGGCGGTCGTCACAGACGCTTCCGCGGTGCGCTACACGTTGCCTTACTTCATCGTATTTTCCATGGCGGGTCTCGATATCCCCGGAATCGATCAGCACCGCGGCATCCCGAATATTGAACTGTCGGACCAGCATGTTTGTCACTGCCTGACCCGGATCCTCGGCTTGCTGGCCTTCTTGCAGCAGGTAAACAGCCATTTCGAGCAACTCGCCTTCAAGTTTCTGGTTACTCCTGGCACTGTCTACGATCAGATCGATTTTGGCATTTTGCCTGCGCTCCCTTTCCTTGAGCACCTGGATCTGCCTCGCTGTAAATGGACTGGAAGCAGAGGTGTCACCGTGTACCAGTTGTGACAGCAGGGTTTCATGTTTTTCCAAGAAATCCGGATGTTGTTCCAGGTAACTGATTACTTCCTCGGGTGTTGGCATTGTCATTGCAGGCGTTATAAAGATTGATGGAAACGATTATACCCCTTGCGCCTGGCGCCACGGGAAGGCAAGCCTGATTGGGACTGGATAAGGGGTCTAAATGGAAATTTCCCCCTCAAATACGCTGTACACCGGGCCGGTTAACGTGACCTGGGCCTGATCAGATGGCCAATGGATGAGAACACTCCCCCCTGGCAAATTCACCTTCACCCGGCGCTCGAGTATACCCCTTCGTATGCCTGCGATCACGGCGGCACAGGCGCCACTTCCACAACCCAGGGTCTCTCCTGCACCGCGCTCGAAAACCCTCAGATTGACTTCCGTACTTGAAATATATTCACAAAACCCGATGTTGGCGCGCTCGGGGAAAAGAGCGTGACGCTCTAAAATCGGGCCATAAGTTTCGACCGGGGCATCATCTACACCAGCAACAGCAATTACACAATGGGGATTGCCAATAGCGATGGCGGAAAATTCCAGCTCCCTCCCATCCAGCTCCACCTTGTAAACAAGTTCTTCGTGATCCACGGCCAGTGGAATTTTCTCTGGGTCAAACTCCGGCCTGCCCATGGCAACGGTAACAGTACCATCATCATTTCTATGCAATTCCACCGTAGTTGTCATGGTTGTTACCTGCAGGGATTTTTCGCTGCTTAACCCCTGCTGGTCGAGGTATTTCGCGAAACAGCGTACGCCGTTACCACATTGACCAACTTCGCTGCCGTCGTTATTGAAAATTCTCACGCCGAAGCCACCGTCCGAATTTTCCTGGGCCAGCAAAATCTGGTCGCAGCCAATGCCGAGATGACGATCAGCGATTTGACTGGCGATAGCCCCGGTTATTCTGATATTCTCTACAACCCCGTTAAGCATGACAAAATCATTGCCAAGCGACTGCATTTTTGTGAACTTATAGCGCATACCTATATTCTAAGTCAAAACAGAATACGAGTTTCCACGACGAGACTTAACTGAATAAAACTTTTGCGATCCTCAATTGGTAGTACACCGTAAACTAAGACCCGCCTTTGAGCGAATTAAATCGATGCCCACTATTCCCAGACTTATCCTGGGAATCCTGTTGTTGCTGGGCGGATTGCTTGGCGCCCTTCCGATTCTCGGTTTCTGGATGATCCCCCTGGGATTACTCGTTTTGTCCGTTGATTTTCGCTGGGCACGACGGGGTTACCTGTCGATGATATCCTGGCTGCGCAAGTGGCGGGACCGCAACAAGCCTAAAGATACCTCTAACCATTAAACCTGGATACCGCAGTTGCAGCGGCAGGCAGTTAGTCCCCGGCTTGCTGTGAGCGCGACTTAACCAGCGACATTCCCTTGAGCAGGTTGAGGGCTTCACGCAACTGTAAATCTTTTTCCAGCCTTTCCCTTGTGGGATCAGTTGCGGTGGATTCCTGCTGGCTAGACCCATCACCATTTTCCAGGTGCCCGGTGAGATCAGACTCGCTCACCTGGCTACCATTTCCGGATATTTTTTTCAGTTCGCCCTGTTCGGTTACGATATCGGGGATGATCCCCCTGGCCTGGATTGAGCGATCTGACGGCGTAAAATAGCGGGCAGTTGTCAATTTCAGTGCACCGCCGTTATTCATCGGGATTACCGTCTGTACTGAGCCCTTGCCGAATGTTCGAGTTCCCATAATGATGGCACGCTTGTGATCCTGTAGCGCGCCGGCAACGATTTCTGAAGCAGATGCCGACCCACCATTTACCAGCACAACCAGCGGCGCATCACCGCTGATATCATCAGGCTTGGCACTGAAACTCTGGTCTGAGGTAGATGTCCGGCCCCTGGTGGTCACGATATTCCCTTCGCCAAGAAACATGTCGCTAACCTCTATTGCTCCGGAAAGAATTCCGCCAGGGTTGTTCCTTAGGTCAAGCACCAGCCCCTTGAGTTGGCCGCCGTTTTCTTCGATCAGATTTTTTACTCGGGTTCTCAGACTCTCGGCTGTCCCACTCTGGAAGCTTGACAGCCTGACGTATCCATATCCCGGCTCAATTATCTCCCCCCGAACACTGGTGACCTTGATGATGGCGCGTACCAGTTCGATTTCCAGGAGGCCTGGTTCTCCCTCTCGATCAATTGTCAGCTTTATGTGCGAACCCGGATCACCTCGCATTTTCTCAACAGCATCATTGAGATCTATTCCCCGTACAGAAACATCATCAATTTTAAGAATCAGGTCGCCCGTCTGGAGGCCTGCGTCGTATGCCGGAGTGCCGTCTATTGGCGCAACGATTTTGATCACACCGTCTTCCGTTGTTACTTCGATTCCCAACCCGCCAAATTTTCCATCGGTGGTAATCTTGATTTCCTGGAAATCCTCGGGATCGAGGAATACCGAGTGTGGATCGAGGCCCGAAAGCATTCCCTTAATGGCATTTCTAAGCAGGGTTGCATCATCAACCGGGTCTACGTATTCGCTCTTTATCTTGCCAAATACCTCAGAAAATATCTGCAAGTCCTCCAGTGGCAGTGACTCGGTAGATTGCGCCTGGGCCTGGAGCGAAAATACAATACCTCCCGCTGCCAACAGGCTGGTTAAGAATCTGAATTCAGTTTTCATGGTTTTATCTCAAGCAATACCGGTTTAGTGACCTGACTGCAGTTTTAGTTTCATGCTGGATTACAATTTACACCATTTTAAAGGATCATCGGGATTCCCGTTATGCCTGATTTCAAAATACAGCGCCGGTCGCAACAGTCCCCCGGTAGATCCTGCCGAGGCGATTTTCTGCCCTGAATCAACCATGCTACCAATACTCACATGGAGCAACTGGTTATGCCCGTACAGGCTCATATATCCGTCGCCGTGATCCAGCACGAGGAGCTGTCCGAAACTGCCGAACCAGTCGGAAAACACGACCTGTCCGCGAAACACCGCTGAAACCGGCTCTCCTTCCTGCACCCCCAGCAGTATACCGTCCCATGCCAATCCACTCTCAGGACGTTTCTGGCCAAATCTTTTCAGGATTTTCCCATACGCGGGCATTTGCATACTTCCCCTGCTACCACCGAAATCCCTGCTTCCAGCCCCGGATACACCGGCATAAATGGCAGCGGTACCCGATGCGGCGAGACCACTTTCATTACTCGATGGAGTTGCAGTTGACACTTTTTCCGCTTCCCGCCTGCGCGCAAGACTGTGCAGCAATTGTTGAAGCTCGGCCTCCCTGACTTCATACTGACGCACCTTGTTTTCGCCTTTCGACAGTTCCACATTGACCAGGGCAAGCTGTTCGCCACGTTCCTGTTCCAGCTCCCCCAGGGATTGCCTGTTGAGCTCTAATTCCTGCAGTAAATCGTCTATGGTGTTTTGCTGCTTTTCGACCCTGCTGGCGGTCTGCCTGTAGTTATGGTGCACTTCCCTTGTGTAGTCGACCAGGCGCTGGTGGGCCTCAACAAGATACCTGTACATCTCCATGGTTGTTGCTATTTTTTCCGGGTTAGCCTGTCTCAGGGCCAGTTGCAATCCATCTTGCTGGCTCAGCATATAACTGGCCACGAGCAGGTGCCTGAGTTTTTTCTGTGTACGGTCCCGTTCCAGCCCAAGATTATGTAAACTGATACTCACCTCCATCTTCTCGACCTGGAGGTCTTCAAGCTCGAGTGTACGGGTTGCGAATTCGTCATCCAGCTTTGAGCGGTCGCGCTCAATGGATTCCAACTGGTCTGTGATGGATTGCTGTCGGCCTCGATCAGCCTGTAGTTTGTTACGCAGCTCGCGAATACTGTCCTTGAGTTCTGCAAGTTCCTGTTCTGTGCGAATTTGTGCAGCCTGGACGTGGTCGGCGGAAAACCCCGATACAACCAGCAGGGCACACATATAAATTGCAATTCGGTAAAGATTGATGCTTGGCAAAATTCTCTGCAGGCTGTCCAGCTGGACATCTCCGGGGTTGGTTTCAGTAACCTTGATGCTACGCACCCATGGAAGTTCTAGCATGGGATATTAGTGTATAATCCGCCGCTTTTATAGCAATGCTTTTCCCCGAATCCTGATCCCCCAGTTCCGGCGGATACCAGCCCCGGCTGATAAAGGACAGGCTTCCTACACAACCAACCCAGATTCCAGATATGTATATCGATTTCATGACAGAGTACTGGTACCTGTTCGCCATGCTTTTTGTCACCATTTTCATGCTTGGCATGGACCCGGCAAAACGCGGCGTCGGTGGCTCAAAATCCCTGGCCCCGGGCCAGCTGCCCCAGCTGCAGTCTCGTGAAAAGGCAGTAATCGTTGATCTCAACGAGAAAGACAAATTCAAGCAAGGTCATATTTCCCAGGCGATAAACGTGCCTTTTGGCAGCCTTGCAGATTCGCTGGGTAAGTTGAGGAAACACAAGGACAAGCCGGTTGTACTGACCTGCGAAAACGGGAACAACTCCCGCAAGGCCGTTTCTATACTGAAGAAAAACGATTTTTCCAATATATATACCCTTGCCGGGGGCCTTGTGGCCTGGCGCAAGGAAAGCCTGCCCCTGGAAAAAGGCTAGGCAGACTAACTGGTTAATTAAATATGACTGAAAACGAAAAAGCCTCCGATGCTGCTGGAGCCGGTGCCGAAAAGGGCGATGCAAAATTCGAAGCCCTGAAAATTTATCTCAAGGATGCCTCCTTTGAGGCCCCTTCAACACCCGGCGTGTTTACCCAGAAACTGGGCCAGCCCAAGAACGAAGTGGAAGTGCTCCTCGACTATTCCTCGCTTGACGATGAGCGGGGCCTGGTGGAAGTGATTCTGAACATAACGGTGACTTCAAAGAATGATGACGGCACCCTGTACCTGGTCGAAGTTCACCAGGCAGGGGTGTTCCAGATCCTGCACCCCAAACCTGACGCCCGTGAACTGGTACTTGAAGTAACCTGTCCGCACATCCTCATGCCTTTTGCCCGCGAAGAGATCAACAGCCTGATCACCAAGGGCGGATTTACTTCGTTTTTGCTTGCGCCGGTGAATTTTGACGCAATCTACCGGAGTAAAAAAATCCAGCGGGAAGAGCAGGCAAAGACTGCCGGCAAACCGGAGACGCTAAACTAGCAACAGGCTGTTCTGATCCTGACAATGCTGCCCAATCAAGTTACCGTAATCGGTGCAGGATCCTGGGGTACGGCGCTGGCTGTGCTGCTTGCCAGGAATATCAGCAATGTCTGCCTGTGGGGCCGGAATACCGAGGCCATGGACCTGCTGTCCCGGGAGCGTTGTAACGAGCGCTATCTGCCAGGGATTTCCCTGCCCGCCAACCTCGATGTCACCTCGGACCTCAACAGTGCACTTAATGAATCTCATTGCTATGTCGTTGTTGTGCCCAGTAATGTTTTTCGCGATTCACTTCAAACCCTCAAACATGCGCTGCAACAATCTGCGCAATCGTCCCTGCAACCCACCCTGGTCTGGGGTACCAAAGGGTTTGACCGGGATAGCGGCAAGCTGTTAAGTGAAGTAGCCAAAGAAATTTTTCCCAGTGCCATGCACGGCATCGTTTCCGGCCCGAGTTTTGCCCTGGAAACAGCACGCGGGCTGCCTACTGCGCTTACGCTGGCCAGCCACCGTTCCAGTGATGCAGAAATGCTGTCCAGCTGGTTTCGCACAGCGAATATCCGTGTTTACTTCAGCGATGACCTGGTAGGGGTACAACTCGGCGGGGCAGTTAAAAATGTCATGGCGATTGCGGCAGGAATCAGCGATGGCCTGGAATATGGTGCCAATGCCCGGGCTGCATTAATCACTCGCGGCCTGTGGGAATTGACCCGCCTGGGCGTGGCCCTGGGCGGTAAAGCAGAAACGTTTATGGGATTGACCGGAGTTGGCGACCTGATCCTGACCTGTACTGACGACCAGTCCCGCAACCGGCGCTTCGGCCTCGGCCTCGGCAAAGGTAAAACGGCGTCTATTGTCAGGAAAGAAATCGGGCAGGAGATTGAAGGGATCAATACAACGAAGGAGCTGTACAGAATATCCCGTGACCACAATGTCGACATGCCGATTACCGAGCAGGTTTTCAAAATCATTTACGAGGACGCCGACCCGTCCAGTGCCGTTCAATCGCTGCTGCAACGGAACCCAAAAGCCGAATCCCAATAGCGCTGTCAGCTTCTATCCGCTGCCACTAAAGTTTTTCTGGCGCCAGGCCTCATAGGCGACAATTGCAACACAATTGGACAGGTTAAGGCTTCGGCTGTTGCCCTGCATCGGGATAGTCAACCGGTTTTCAGCGGGCACGGCTTCGCCAACGTGCGCTGGCAACCCCCGGGTTTCAGACCCGAACAGAAGGACATCCCCTTTGTTATAGCTGAACTGGGTATACGGTCTTGAGTTCCTGGTCGAGAACGATACCAGCCGCCCATTCACCCCATCCCGGAAATCCTGCCAGTCCCGCCACTCCCTGACCTCGCTGTACTGGTGATAATCCAGACCCGCCCTTCTTAGCTGTTTTTCTTCCATGCTGAACCCCAGCGGACCAATCAGGTGCAAGGAAAAACCCGTGTTGGCGCACAGCCGGATAATATTTCCTGTATTGGGTGGTATTTCGGGACAAAACAGTGCAATGGAAAACATCAGCGGCTAAAACGGTTTCACTACTGCCAGTATGACGATGCCCACCAGGTAGAATACCGGTACTTCATTCATCCAGCGATAAAAGACATGACTGCGCCTGTTGCGGTCTTCCTGGAACGCCTTGAGAGCACGGAAACACCAGAAATGGTGAATGACTACCAGGCCAACCAGGAGCAGTTTTGCATACAACCAGTTACCGGAAATACCGTAACCAATCCACAGCCAGGCACCAAACACTATTGCCAGTAGCGCACCGGGAGTCATAATCCCGTAGAAGAGCTTGCGCTCCATGATCTTGAAGCGCTCGATGCTTACGGGATCGGTAGCCTGTGAATGATATACGTAGAGCCGGGGTAGATAAAAAAGCCCGGCAAACCAGGTTACCATGGCAATAATGTGAAATGATTTTATCCAGAGCATGAAGGAATACTGGGAAATTTCCAGTTTTCAATTCTAACAGGCTATGCCCGTTGTATTGCTGCCCCGGTGATGACCTGCCACCTGCTCGATATCAGGCGACCATAATGATTAAAGCAAAAAAAAGGACGTTCGCGATGAACGTCCTGAATCGATAAACACCAATGGAGGATTAAAAACTTTACATTTGCAGGATTAAGCTGCCTTCTGGATGTCCAGTGAACCCTTGCTGATACTGGTTCTTTTAGTATCCAGCCGGGTAAGTCCGCGAGTCTGTTTCACAGCGTCGGCGATTTCGTATCGTTCGATACCGATATCTTTCAGCATCCTGTCTGACATCGCGCTGAGCTGGCGAACAGCCTGGCGGTGTTCGTTCCAGGTAGTGAATTTGTCAGCCATTCGAGTAAACACACCGCGCTCGAATGCGCCTTCTACAATTTTTGACTGTTTGTTCATGTTTGCAGTAATGTTCATGTCTACACCTAGTTGAAAACGGTCATTAAGATTACGATCAGTGTGAGAGCACCAACGTATGCTGCACCCACCTTGATAAACGCTTCGTTAGCCATTATTAAGTACCCTCAGTAAGAAAATTAAGAAATAAGTTTTACCGGCAATTCGCCGATGGTGAGAATATAGGGGTTCATTGGTTTGGACACAAACGAAATTTTTTCATATAATACATGAGGATTTATTCATGTATTAAAGATGGCAATCAGGTATCCCCCTATCTCTGCGCTGCGTGCCCTTGAAGCGGCCGCCAGGCATTTAAGTTACACCCGGGCAGCAGAAGAACTGTTCGTAACCCAGAGTGCAATAAGTCACCAGATCAAGCATATTGAGGAACTGTGGGGGATCAAGCTTTTTGAACGTAAAGGCCGGCTGCTGGTATTAACTGATCCGGGTCATGCCCTGGTCCCGGTAGTGCGGGACTTCATCCGCAGGCTGACCGCAACCATTGAAGATATTACGGATACCGAAGAGAATCCGACCGCACTGAGGATTACCCTGCTTCAGTCATTTGCCTTCAAGTGGCTGGTACCTCGTCTTGGGCATTTCAATCATGAGTATCCTGACGTAAACGTCTGGATTTCCACCTCCGATGAGCTGGAGGATTTTGATTCAAAAAATGCCGATATCGGCATCCGCCTGGGCTATGGAAACTGGAGCAATCTCTATGAAGAACTGTTGCTGCAGGAGTATGTATTCCCGGTATGCAGTCCGCGATTCCTTGAAGAACATGGCAACCCGGAAATGCCGGGAGACCTCCTCGACCTGCCGCTGCTGAGAAGAAGCGCGGTAGACATCCTGCAACGATGGCGCGACTGGTTCAAGGATGCCGGGGTGGTTGTCAAGCAAATGCCCAAGGGCACGCAGTTTCCACAAACCAGCCTGGCCCTGCAGGCCGCTATTGATGACCAGGGCGTCGCATTGGCTCGCAGCGCTCATGTCCTTGATGACATCAAGGCCGGCAGGTTGGTCAGGCTGTTTCCGGAAGTGAAAAGCAAATCAAACCTGTCCTACTTTTTTGTCTGTATTCCGGGCCGGGAAACCGAACCGCAGATAGCCGCGTTCCGGGGCTGGCTGAAAAGCGAGGCTGAAACCTCCGCCAAGGAATTCGAAGAACTATTCCTTTAGGGTACCTCTATTAATTGTGGGCGAGAAAGATTGAGAGTCAAAATTTTCAAGATCAAGGCGAAATTCGCACGTAATAGCCAGCTATTGCGAAGCCCACGTTTATCTTTCTGGGCAACGCAGATATTGGAAATTTTGGATTCAAAATTTCCGTTCACCAATTAATTGAGGTGCCCTATAGAACCTGGTTTCTCCAGGCATCGAGCTATAGCCTTGTGGCCACTTCCTCGATCACCTGCTCTGGCTGGAGGCGTTGCAGGCACCTTCTCGGACAGATTTTTCGATCGCATATATCGCATCCCTGGACACGAATTACAGTGTCATTGTCACCGACCGGGCCCACCCGCCTTTCATCCGTCGGCCCGAACAATGCGATCACTGGCGTCCCACGGGCAACAGCCACATGCATCGGGAAACTGTCCCCGGTAAGCATCAGCCTGGCGCGTCCAACCAGTTCAACAAATTCCAGCATGGACAGCTTTCCTGCGAGGTTTATGGCCTCATGGCTGCCACAATCATCAAGGCCGGCTTCAATTTCCTTGCCACGTTCTTCTGTACCGGTAAACAACACCAGGAATTTTCCGGAAACCGCCTTGCTGACAGCACAGTAATTTTCCAGCGGCCAGTCCTTGGATAGCCAACGGGAATATGGACTGATCACCAGCAGCGGGCGTCGGTCCGGGTTTATTTCCTGCATGAGGCCGTCTACGGCCTCCCTTTCCCCTGGGCCCGTGGAAAACTCCATGTCAGTTTTGCCCGGGGCAATGCCAGATAGTGTCAGCACCTGGTCCATCTCTTTGATGGCATGAAGGCGTTTGTCCCTGAATCCCTTCAGCCCCCACCACCTGCCCTTGACATACTTGTTCGAGGCCGTTGCCAGGTAAAGAAATATCACCGACCTTGCCAGCCCCTGCAAATCGAATGCCAGGTCATACTGCCTGAGGCGGACTTCGCGGTTAACCCTGCGCATTTCCTTCAGCGTCCACAGCGGGTGCCTGAGCCAGTTTTTCTTGATGCCGTAGCGGTCGATGAGAATCATTTCATCAACCCATGGATTATGCCGGTATACCTGTTCGGAGTTGATGTCAGTCAGCAGGGTTAGTACTGCGTCAGGGTACTTTTGCTTGATCGCCCTGATGTGTCCAGTTGCATGAAGCACATCGCCGAGGGATGTCTGCTTGATGACGAGGATATTCATGCCCTGCCCTGGTCCTGATCCTGGTCCTGATCCTGGTCCTGATCCTTGCGCTCATAGGGGTTCTCCATCGCCCCAGGTCGTGTCCGAAACCACCTGAATGTCCATAGATACTGCTCCGGGGCGTGCATGATCAGTTGCTCCATAGCCTGGTTTATTTGTGTTGCATTTTCCACTTCATCGTCCCCGGGGAAATCATCCAGGGGGCGGCGCCACCGTGGTGACGTAGCGGCCGGTTTGCGGAACCAGGCGGCAGATACAGGGTATCACTGCCGCACCTGTTCTTCTGGCAAATCGGCTGACTATAGCCAGGGTTGATCTTGGCTGCCCAAAGAAGGGGGCGTAAACACTATGCTTGCCCTCACCAAAATCCTCATCGGGAACAATGTAGCATGACTTGCCGTTTCTCATTCCCTCCAGGATGCCGCGCAGGCTCTGGTCCCGCATATACAGTTCGCAATTGTTATAGCGAGTTCGGGAACGGTACATGAATCGATTCAGTACCGGGTTGCGGTCGCGCTTCATCATGGTCACCAAAGGGATATCAGACAGCATCGAACTGGAGCACATGTCCAGGGTGGTAGTGTGGAAAGTGATCATGATCACTCCCGGATCACCGAGGTTGTCGAGGATATGCTCCATGCCGTGCACCTCGCTGAAGCGCTGGATTCGGGGAACGGTGCCCATCATGATCAGGCCCATGTCCATAAGGCCCCGCCCATAGCAGCGAAAGTGCTCCACAACCATGTCTGATCGCTGTGCCGGGGACAGGTGAGGAAAACACAGGTCGATATTCACTTCAGCGATGTGCCGTCGTTTGCGATTGCGCTTGTACATCTGCTCACCGACCCAGGTACCGAGAACCATCACCCAGGTACGCGGCAACCACATCACCAGCCATAGCAGCCATAACAGCAGCCAGGTACCCCAGTATCGAGGTTTGAGCATGTCAGGTGTAAGACGGGCTTCGCTGTTCATGGTGTTATCTTATGGGCTGGCGGACCATCAGCCAGTGAAGACCGCATAGGCGGGATCCTCACGGGCCAGCCATTCGAGATCTTCCCGCTGGTCAATATCCCTCAACATCGGGTACTGTACCAGATCGAGACCGCAGTTCAGTGCATTCTCCATGACCTTTGCCATTACCTCCTCCGTGCCCCAGTTTATCTGGTCAAATGGGGCAGGGGAATCCTTTCCGATTCCGAGCAGGTAAAAGCCCCCATCCCTTGCCGGACCAATGACGTTGAGTCCGGACAGGACATCCTCGTGGGCCCTGAACAGCAGGTCCTCAGGAATCTGGGGTACATCGCAGCCCATTACCACTGCCGCACCAGCACTTTTAATCCCGCTAGTGAGCATATCCCACATCCGGTGGCCCAGATCGCCATCGGCCTGGATCCTGGTTTCGAATCCATGAACAGATACCAGCTTCCTGAATACCGGGTGATCCGGGTCCGGGGTGACCGCAAGCACCTTGCGCCCCGGCCAGGAGTTCGCAACCTTGGCCATGGACTGTTCCAGCATCATCACAGCGAGGTCTGCACACTGCTGCGGGGTAAGCCCCGGACTCATGCGGGTTTTAACCTGGCCGGGAAGCGGGGCCTTGGCAAAAAGGTAAAGCGGAATACCCGGCTTATCTTTCATCGCCGTACATTTGCGATAACCGGGCCGGCTCGACGCCGAGCCAGTACAGGAGCCTGAGTTTCCACATCAGTAAAATAGTCGAAATCGCACCGCGTTTCTGCCAGCGCCGCGCAGAAGTCACCAGCGGTGTGGTAATCAGGGCTGGCCTGGAATGCGCCTTGGTTTATCTGGTCAAATGGGGCAGGGGAATCCTTTCCGATTCCGAGCAGGTAAAAGCCCCCATCCCTTGCCGGACCAATGACGTTGAGTCCGGACAGGACATCCTCGTGGGCTCTGAACAGCAGGCCCTCAGGAATCTGGGGTACATCGCAGCCCATTACCACTGCCGCACCAGCACTTTTAATCCCGCTAGTGAGCATATCCCACATCCGGTGGCCCAGATCGCCAGCGGCCTGGATCCTGGTTTCGAATCCATGAACAGATACCAGCTTCCTGAATACCGGGTGATCCGGGTCCGGGGTGACCGCAAGCACCTTGCGCCCCGGCCAGGAGTTCGCAACCTTGGCCATGGACTGTTCCAGCATCATCACAGCGAGGTCTGCACACTGCTGCGGGGTAAGCCCCGGACTCATGCGGGTTTTAACCTGGCCGGGAAGCGGGGCCTTGGCAAAAAGGTAAAGCGGAATACCCGGCTTATCTTTCATCGCCGTACATTTTCGATAACCGGGCCGGCTCGACGCCGAGCCAGTACAGGAGCCTGAGTTTCCACCTCAGTACCATAGTCGAAATCGCACCGCGTTTCTGCCAGCGCCGCGCAGAAGTCACCAGCGGTGTGGTAATCAGGGCGGGCCTGGAATGTGCCTTGAGCCTGCGGCATATCGCTATGTCCTCCATCAACTCGATCTCTGGATATCCCTGGCACTGCTTGAACAACCCGGATGCTATAAATATGCCCTGGTCGCCGGTTGCGAGCCTGCGCAGCCGGGAACGCAGGTTGATCATTTTTTCAATGAGGCGAAAGACCAGGCCCGGCGCGTCCAGTACGACATCAAACCGGCCCCAGTGACAGCCATCACGTATCTTTCCCTCAATCAGCTCCATTGCCCCGGCCGGCAATCTCGAATCACAGTGCAGAAAGAGAAGTATGGCTCCCCGGGCCGCCGCAGCACCGGTATTCATTTGCGATGCGCGGCCACGTGCATCACAGCGGACAAACCGGAAAAGCGACGGGCTCGATAGCTGGACATTCTCCAGGGCAGCAAGGGATTCGTGCTGGTCGCTGGCATCCACAAGCAGCACTTCCTGGGCATTTTCCAGCTCGGCAAGATGTTCTACCAGACCGGTAACATTGTCTCCCTCGTTATATAGTGGAACGATTATGGAGATCAAGACACGGCACCGCTTCAGGGGAATATACGTTTTACCGGTGCTTGTATGCGGCAATTCTCAGGCGCAGGGCGTTAAGCCTGATAAACCCGGTGGCATCAGACTGGTCATAGGCGCCGGCATCTTCTTCAAATGTCACAATTTTTTCGTCGAACAATGAATCTGTAGCAGACTGCCGTCCCAGCACATCTACGTTGCCTTTGTACAACCGCAGCTTTACTTCACCATTCACATGCACCTGGGATGCATCAATCATGGTCTGCAACATTTTACGCTCCGGGCTGAACCAGTAGCCGTTATAGATCATCTTGGCATACCTGGGCATCAGTTCATCCTTCATATGCGCCACCTCACGGTCCAGGGTAATGGATTCCATGGCACGGTGCGCCTTGAGCATGATGGTGCCGCCGGGAGTTTCGTAGCAGCCGCGATTTTTCATGCCGACATAGCGGTTTTCGACGATATCGGCACGCCCGATCCCGTGCTTCGACCCGAGCTCATTGAGCTTCAGCAATACCTCCGCCGGCGACATTTCCTGCCCATTGACGGCGCATACATCGCCGCCGTTGAACTGGAGCAGGATTTCTTCGGCCTGGTCCGGGGCGTCCATGGGTGAAACGGTCCAGCCCCAGGCTTCATCTTCCGGTGTAGTCCACGGGTTCTCGAGTTCCCCGCCTTCGTGGGAGATATGCAGCAGGTTGGCGTCTATGGAGTAAGGCGAACTGCCGTCCTTTTTCTTTGCAACATCAATACCGTGCTTGTCGGCATAGTCCATGAGTTTTTTACGGGAGGTCAGGTCCCATTCCCGCCAGGGTGCAATTATCTTGATATCGGGATTGAGCGCATAGGCTGACAGTTCAAACCTGACCTGGTCATTGCCTTCTCCGGTTGCGCCATGGGAAATAGCATCGGCCCCGGTTTTCCTGCCCGTCTCTACCAGGTGCTCGGCAATCAGCGGTCGGGCTATGGCAGTTCCCAACAGGTATTCCCCTTCGTAAATGGCATTGGCCCTGAACATCGGGAAAACGAAATCACGGGCGAATTCATCCTTGAGATCCTCGATAAAAATATCCTTGATGCCATATTTTTCCGCCCTTTTCCTGGCCGGCTCTAAATCTTCCCCCTGTCCAATATCTGCTGTAAACGTAACCACCTCGCAGTTATACTCGTCCTGCAGCCATTTCAGAATAATGGATGTATCCAGCCCACCGGAATAGGCCAGCACCGGTTTGTTAATATCAGACATAATACCTCGGAAGAAAAACCAGTTTTTGGAAGGATAGAAGATTTATTATATCATCGGTACCTGAAAATCGTGACTGCAAGATTGCACACATAGAGAACTCAGCCAGGCACAAAACCACAGCGCCGCCTGACCGGAAATCCGCCGACTATCGATGCAGACAACCTCCAGACAATATGCCTGATCGCAGCCCTGAACGCACCCCTAAACAAACAACCTGAACCACGACCATGCCCGCTCGACACTTTTTAAGCTTAATGGATTTGTCCCCCGACGAATTCCGCCACATTATCACCCGCGCCATCGAGTTGAAGGGTGAGCTTCGGGCCGGAAATGTATCCAGCTTCATGAAAGGGAAAACTGCTGTCCTGGTTTTTGAAAAAACCTCAACCCGGACCCGGGTGTCATTCGAGACCGGGATCGGGCACTTTGGCGGAAACGCCATATTCCTCGCGCCATCGGCTTCCCACCTGAGCCGGGGGGAATCCGTTGAAGATACCGCCCGGGTGCTGTCGCGCATGGCCGACCTGATTGTCATGCGCACCGGGCCCCACGAGCGAATCGAAACAATGGCGGAGTACGCCAGTGTTCCGGTGATCAACGGCCTGTCTGATTTCAATCATCCGTGCCAGCTGCTGGCCGATATCCAGGCCTATACCGAACACCGGGGAGACATCTCGGGACAAAAAATCGCCTGGGTCGGCGACGGCAACAACGTCTGTCACTCGTGGATGAACGCCGCCAGGCAGCTGGAATTCGAATTGCATATCGCCACCCCCGCGGACCACCGGCCCAACAGTGACCTGGTGGCACAATGTTCGAGCCATATCAAGTTGACCGAGAATCCGGTTGAAGCCGTACAGGATGCTGCCCTGGTCATCACCGACACCTGGTCAAGCATGGGTTACGAAAAGGATAAGGAAATCCAGCAAAGAATTTTTGCCGATTACTGTGTAGACGAAAAACTAATGGCCAAAGCCGCCGGTGACGCCCTGTTCATGCACTGCCTGCCCGCCTACCGCGGCAGTGAAGTCACTGCCGAAGTGATTGACGGGCCCCAGAGCGTGGTATGGGATGAGGCCGAGAACCGCCTGCATGCCCAGAAGGCGTTGATGGAATTCCTGCTGTAGCCCGGCCAGGATGGCCCTGTTTAATACACTACACTAGCAACCATCCCGTACAGGTAGGCATAGCCCACAACAACTGACAGCAGGTTCAAGTGGCCGTTGTTGAACAGCATGATGTTCCAGTTAAAAAACCAGAAGTCGCGGTTGAGCCTGGAAAATCCCGGCATAAACCGGTTAACATCCCGGCAATAGTCCCGATACGGATCACCGAAAATTTCTTCCAGCACCGGCTCTTCCCGGCTGACCCGGTTGAACATGTAGAACCAGTAGCAGGCCGTGTATAGAACCGCTGCAACCCAGCTGCCGGTGGCCACGATAAACCCAAGGATCAGGAAATACCTGCCGAGATACATGGGGTTGCGACAGAGCTGGTAGGGCCCACGGATGGTCAGCACCTTTTCCTTTTCAAGACAGGCAAAACACCAGACCTGGATCGCTTCACCGAAAAGCGTCACTGCCACCCCGGCCCAGAAAAGTTCGCGCTCAATCCACCACGGCCATACCGCAACCAGCACAACCACAATGGGGATACGCAGGCGCAACAGGAATCGGCGCAGCCCCTTATGGTTAAACAGCTTGTGCAGGGAATCGGTAATGGATGATGACATAGATAAAATTGGGTCGGCCTGTTGTTAGCAACAACTAGCCGGTTCGGGGCCAGTAGGTGAAGAATTTCAGCAATCCCCTAGTAACGGGGTTGCGGGTTTCACGGATTCTACGATAGCCGTTTCGATACTTCAAAAACTTCTGCCATGCGCCGGCCAGTTCCGGC
>PVMK01124619.1_pt1 | contig 33630 bp, 31 predicted proteins | sample 1853481 | NCBI WGS metagenome assembly PVMK01 (sample SAMN08533507, study PRJNA380276) | Marine sediment metagenome, whole genome shotgun sequencing project.
TCGGCGCCTGATTTCTCATTTCAAATTTGTGAAGAATAACCAGGGAGACATCGGCAAAGTCGCCGCCGTTACTGACGGTCAGTTCCTCTCCATCATGCCCAAAATTATCGATCACTTTGTCAGCGCGGACGTGCGTCACTTTGATTGCGGGGATCGGGAAGCGGCGCTTGAGTGGCTGCGCTCGGACCTTGCACACAAATCGGCCTGAAAATTGAAATCAGTCTCTCCGAAGCAGCGCACGACATGATCACTCGTAGAAAATTTTTCCTGATGAGTATGCTGTTCGCGCTGAACGTGACGGTCGCAACGGGTGGCGAGGTGCTCAGAATAACGGCCAATATCTGGCCGCCCTATGTCGACGACGAAATGTCCGGTAACGGCGTAGCCATAGCACTGGTTACCGCGGCGTTGGAACGTGCCGGCTATGAATCGCAGCTGGTGATCGAGCCGTGGCCCAGGGCGCTCGAAGCCACACAACAGGGGGTTTACGACATCGTTTGCAGCCTGTGGCTCACCGAGGATCGCGCGGCAACCCTGTCTTTCAGCGAGCCTTATATTGAAAACCACATTAAATTTATCAAACGATCGAGCAGCGACATTGAGTATCACGATCGCGATGATCTCAATGGACTCCGGATCGGCGTGGTAAACGACTACGCATACAGTGCGCAGCCCTACGACACGACAGGCATCGAGATCACGGAATCCGGCAGTGTCAAACAGAACATTGAGCGATTGCTGAATAACGAGATCGACCTCGTCCTCGCAGACAGCCGCATCGCATTCTTCGAGGTCGATCAGCTCAGAGCCGCCAAGCGGATCACGGTGCTGCCGAAACCGGTAATTACCCGGGGTTTGCGTATTGGCGTATCGAAACAGCGGCCGGATCACGCCGAAATCGTTGCCGCATTCAATCGGGCCGTGACGCAGATGAAGGAAGATGGCAGTTATAACTCACTGATGGCGAACTACCGCATCAGTGAATGAAGGCCGAGTCGGATTGAACCGTCGCGATGGATGTTGGATTCAAACAACTGGTTAAGCGGGCTGAAAACGAGATCGAAACGATCAGCGTCGACGATGCTCTAGCGGCCGTCGATGAACCGGACAGCGTTATCGTGGATGTCAGGGACATCAGGGAAGTCCAGCGAGAAGGAAAAATTCCGGGTTCTTTTCATGCCCCGCGAGGAATGCTGGAATTCTGGATCGACAGCGAAAGTCCGTACCACAAGGATATATTTTCATCCGGCCAGCGCTATATCTTTTATTGCAACAAGGGATGGCGATCGGCGCTCGCAACGAAAACAGCCCAGGACATGGGACTCAAGAATGTCTGCCATGTCGGCGGTGGATTCGAAGCGTGGATAGAGGCCGGCGCCCCGGTCGAAAAAGTTGAGCGCAAAAAATAAGCCTGCGTATTACGGATCGAGTAACTGGAACTGTTCTTTGTAGTGTCGTCTGACGGTCTGACGCTCAGACTCGATGCCGTAGCGCACGACCAGCATGGTTGCAAAATTATTGAATTCCGGGCTGATCCGGCCTCGCGCATAACCGCCCCAGTGCCAGCGCGTATCAGAAATCCGGCGCAACCCTTCGATCTCGAGCGTGGCGGCGACCCCCGATTCCGAATTTGACGGGAAGCTGCCGAAGTCCGTTGGGTTCAGCCCGAGAAGGGTCAGAAGTTCGTCTCGCAAGCCTTGATCGGGAATCAGCTCTGCGGCCGCTTCCTTGTGTTTCTGGTAACCGCCACTGGCGCGAACCTCGAGGTACCAGGGATCCTTCTCCGAACCCCGTCTCCAGCGGCCCGACAGCCCGCTACCGACCAACCATTCGGGACTGAAATAGCCACCATGGCCGGGCGCAAATCCGCCGAGGTTCTCCTCGAAACCCGACAGATAGATATACGGCCCCCACCAGAACCCCGAATCCCCGCTACCGAACCAGCGCGTTTCGGCCAGCCCGTAAAACTGACCGCCCATGTTCGATACGACGTTGTGTCCGCGATAATCGCCGATTCGCATGTCGCCCGACAACGTCCAGTTGTCCTGCGCGATCTTGTGGTAGCCCCAGGCATTTAATCCGTTACGCGTCACCCGGCCCCAGGAATAAGGGACAGGAACAGCGTTGCCGTTAATCTCGACAGCACCACTGACACCAGTCCATGACAGGATCGATTGCTCGACCGGGTCCCTGACCGCCGCGAGACTCCAGCCATATTTCTCTTTCAGCTGCCCGGCACCCAGCCTGCCCTGCACCGTAGGCGACACTTCGCCCTTGATCGGTGTCGCGCCGACTTCAAATAACCAGATGACATCGGTTTCATAAACCCAGGTAAATACCGGTTCCCACAAACCCGACTCCGAATCGGTGATCGCTACGTCAGTTATGGCGGGCGTGTTGACCGGAAAATTGGCCAGGCTCATCGCGCCGCTATCGAGGTCGAGCCGCGTCACGCGAAACTCGAAGCGATTTCTGTCGTACTGGTATTCGAATTCGAGTACAGGCAAGCGCCATGTGTTCAACTCGCTGGGCCCTTCACCTCTGCGGGTACTCCACCCACCGCCACCAAGTCCAGCCCACTCCCGCCGCTCGGGTGTCAGAGTAATTCGGCCCTCTTCGGTCAGAAACACTTTGTCATAGTCGATAACTCCCGCAGAATCCCTGGGGAGCGTTTTGTTCGGCAGGCGCTGCGCCAGCGGGCCCCCATGCTCGACGACCGCATTCTCCGTTCGCTCGAGTTGTTGCAAACGATAGTCGCAAACGACCATGCCCTGGGCAGCCTTGTCGTCCAGGGTCTCGGCGTAGAGCGTCGCGAACCCTTCCCGCGCGGCTTCGAGACGCCCGCAATTATAAAGCGCCCACGCCCGCAACTGCCGGTTGTCCGGATTCGATTCCGTGATGCGCGCAGCCTCGTCAATGAGATCGAGTGTTGGCTCGCAGTTCCCGGCGTCCATCTCCTCGGCGGCCTGCGCCAGAAGAATGTCGTGGACCAGCCTCTCGGCTTGAGAATCCCTGCCCATCATACCGCGCGCTATTCGCAGTGCAGCTTCCGTTTGTCCGGCCTGAGCAAGGGCAGCAGCCAAAGCGAGCTCGTCCGAAGCGGTGCCGGTCCAGCGCGACACCTGCTCTCGCCACGCGACAGCCCTCTGTGGGCGGCCGGTCGCACCAAAACACCAACCGAGCACGCGGCCACTATCGACGTCCCGGGTTCCAAGCACCACGTCCACCATCGGCACGAGTAAACCAAGCGCGTCTTCACAATCACCCGCCTCGGCCGCTTCGGTCGCCACGATACGAGTTGACTCGAGAATTTCGACCTGACCGGGTGCCGCCTGTGCGGACACAGCCGCGAACATCAGTGGCGTCAGACCGAGCGCCCAATATTTTGTATCAATTATTTTCACTGGCAGCCACATTGGCCAATAGCATCAGGGTGGAATCATAGTAGTCGTTGACGGGCATGACCGGAGTTCGGCCATCCTGCGCATCACGACCATTCGTCAACAGCAGCCGGCGAACCGCCATCGCACCCGGGCGCAGGTTAACCGAGGCGTGACTGCCATCATCAAGGTCGACCCATGCGGGCGGATAGGCATCACGCCCCCAAAACGTCACCAGAGAATCCAGCGCCGGGGGCACCGTCATTCCATCCCAATTCACGTATAAAGGAATTCGCAGTGCCTCAAAACCGAATCGGTTCGGGAAAAGCGGCGAGGGTACGGGTGGATCGCTCATCACCACCCAGTCGGCCGGCAGCCCCTGCGCGCCAAATCTCGCGACTTCGAGCAGGACCAGGCCGCTCTTTTTCAGTGCCGCCCACGGTCCGTCGGGTTCCAGACCGTCGAGCTCAGTTAAAGCCGGGAATATCCAGTAAGAAAGGTTGATCGTTACCGCGCCGTCGTGGATAAATCCGGAGACACCGGGCAGCAAGACGGGTCCAATCGATGTCTCGACAACCAGTTGCGATCGAACGTCTTGGGCTATTTCCCTGGCTTCGCTGTGAAAGGCCGGGATTTCCCACCGCCGGGCCGCGCGCAATAGCGCCCAGGCGATCAGAAGGTCGCCGTCGGTCGCGTTGTTCATGTCAACAACGCCGTCCATTTCCGGATCCCATTTCCAGGCCAGCAACGCATCCTCCCGGACCTGGAGATGGCTATGGGTCCACGACCATACCCGGTCGAATGTCGCGCGGTCATCTGCGGCCTCGGCCAGGATCATCGCGTAACCCTGACCTTCGGAGTGACTGATGCCCTGTTGACCATCATCCACAACGCGCCCGTCATCACGGATATAGGCGTGACGATAATCCGACCAAAGCCCAGCGCTCAGGGATGATTCCGGTGCCTGGCCACAGGTATTGAGAAGCAGCATGGAAAAAGCTATGGCCGATCTTCGCATCGTTGCCGTCTTAAGACTGCTTCTGCATCCGCTGCCGCAGCAATCTGACCGACGTCAACGCGAAAATCAGCGCTGCCGCTATTAACAATCCAATCCACAACCCTGGGCGTTGACTGAAGAAAAAGCTTGCGCGCGACTGCAGATCGCGTTGACCGATATGGAACGTCGACCCGATATTCGCCGTGCGAGCGACACCTTGTGATGAATCCCAGATCGCCAGGTCGCCATTTAGTGATCCCCAGAGATCAAATTCAACCAGGCGATTGACCCCGCTATGCAAACTTGAACCCGACGAACTGGTCACCAATGTTACGAGCCGCCCGGCCTCGGTGGGCGACTCATACTGAAGCAAATAACTTCGCCCATCCGAATTCCCGGTATAACTGACAGATGCCATCGCCTGAGTTATCAATGGAGGCTGGGCAAGAGACTGGCCCGCAGAGAACAGGCCACGAACAGTTTCGGAATCTCTCTGCCCCTCTACCATTTCCAGCACGACGGATTTGAGCAGGCCATTCGGCCCGAATCGCACTGGCGCCTCATCGGTCAACGTCGGCGGCAATTCATTAATCGGTCCAACCACGATTTCATGGCGACCCTCCTCGGCCGGCCCGGTGCTGATCGTGGCCCGCCACGGCGGGATTCCACCCAATTGCGCCATCTTGCCCATCAACATCCAGGCCGAAGCGACGACGTCTGGGTTCATACTGGTGGCCCGCACGTGGAGTTCACTGCCATCGGCCGGCGTTGTATACGGAAACCCCGTGCGGGAGGTCAACTGCAAATTCGGCAGTTCCACATGATGGCGCGCCTGTGTCAGCAACAGCCAGGAATCGTCGAAGATAGTGGCAAACAGACCGGAATCACTCGGCGCGAAACAGATGTCGCCTTTCGACATCGGTGCCATGAATGCCCTGAAACGGATGGTGTTTGATCCGGGGCGTAACCATGACGCCGGAATCGGGATGACGTAATCACGAAAAATACCGCCGTCTTGCGAGACCAGGCGTATCGCAGATGAAAAATCGCCGTTCAGCTCCAGATTAACGACGGACCCCGGGTCGCTTCCGGCACCGTACGCCATATGGACATGCATCTCCAACACGCTATCAGCGGGCACAAACAGGTCCGGCGGCAGCCAGATTTCAAATTCCATACGATCCGCGCCACCACCCAGGGTTGTCGTCTGTCCACCGAATCCGGCAAAGCCGTAACGCTCACCGGCTTCGATTACGTTCGCATTCGCATAACGGGGCACATCCGGCGCCACCGCGTCGTCAACGGTCATACCCGGAATGTCTGGCAGTGCTGCACCGGCCAACCTGAACGCCTGTGCAGCGATCTTAATTTCGTCCGTATTCCGGCCACTGATGACAAGCACAAACCGACTGTCGTCACCAACATGGCGCGCCATTCCGATATAGGGCCCAACGATCTCTTCGCTCATCGCTTGCGGCAAAAATTGAGTGATCTGATCAGACGTACCGAAAAGGATCGCATCCGTGTCAGCCGGGTTTCCAATCAGCGCAACCCTTCCCGCTGCGCGCTCACGTCGTCTGGCGAAGCCGGCAAGGCCACGGCATGAGACAGCTTAAGTGGCCGGTACCTCAGCAAAGCGGCGACCCCCTGACTCAGACTGGCACCCAGCGTCAGATCCGATGCCTGTAACTCTTCGGAAGCTGTCAGAATGGTCAGGTGAAAAGGATTCCAACCCAGCGGATCGATCAATAGCGGAATGTCCGCCAGCGATTCGGTGACCGGGACGAGGTCATACTCGAACTTCAATCTGGACAGCGAGGTATCGATATTGGTCCAAAGCTCTGGCGACATCGGATTCTCGCACTGGTTCGCATAATGCTGCGCCACGAATATCTCTAATTCGTTATAGCCTGGCGTCATCAGATCCGGTGGCAAATCGATGCTTATTTCGCGCGCGGGATTGCGGGCCTCCAGTAACGTCTGCCCGACGACCTTGCCATTGAGGCGGACGCGAAGTTGCGAACGTGGCTCGAGCAGCGAGATCGAATTGGTAAATACCAGGTCAAACGTCGCCTTGCGAACCCGGGCGCGGGGCGAAAGCGGAAGGTAAAAAGCATAACGATCAGCCGCACTTTTCAACATGACCTGTTCAGACCGGCTCATGAGCCGGTCAAGGGAGAAGGTATCGACTTCCGACGCATCGGTGACTCGAGACGGGTCTTGAGCCTGTCCGACGGACGCCGCAGTCAACAAAATAAACGCCGCTGCAGCCGGCCATTTACTAAATCCTTCTAATCGCATCTTCGTCTCTCCGTCCATCGCCATTCGTCCCAACCGTCCTCGTCAGGCGCTCAAAATAGACCACCACCGATCGAAGGCCGGTCGCAAGAAAATAACCCGAAAGTTTTACCAGGTAGAGTAAGTGCTCCCCAGCGTGGCGAATCGCGAGCCACAAGAAATTGATGAGACCGCCGATAATTCCTGGCGTGCCGCGAGTGCTTTCGACACCCCAATCCAGGTTATCGCTGTTTCCGTATCCGATCGCGACGATCCAACGCTTGTATTCGATCTTGCTCTGGCTAAATGCCAGGCTAACTGCCTGGTCAGAGGAATGATCACGAACGATCGATACGGGCAGTCGCGCCATTTCATCACCGACCGGAAATTCTAGCGTTCCGTTGGATTGCAAATCGATATTGCCCGTGACTTCACCTTCAAACTCGACCCGGGCGCCTTTCATCGATATATCCAGCAGGCGACACGGAAAGGTGGCGTCGGCGAGCCGCAACAACCCCGAAACCGGCTGGGCCAGGTACAGTCTCGGTGCTGTCCTGAGCTGGCGGCGTTCCAGCAGAACTCCAAGCCCGCCCATGATGATAAACAAGTTGAGCAACGCCCAGCCGCCCGTAATATAAATGACGTCGCGCTGGCCCGGTGCAAACTGGTAACGAAAATAACCGGCGATCAGACTGGCCAGGAGCATCACGAATATCACGTAAAACGGACCGACCATAGGAGAGACAAAATCATTCTGCAGTCGCTCGCCTTTGTCCGTGACTTTAAACACGGGCGCCTTCGGATTCAGCAACGCCTGGGTAACGGCACGGGACGAAAAAATTGACTGCACGGATTCGTAAAGCTCGGACACCAGGACCCAGCGTGCCCGACCGAAAAGCAGATTGGCGCAGATCAGCGCCCCGACCACATGCGGTACAGCATATATCAGGAACTGCTCCAGATCGGCATCGTAAATCTTGAGGCCAAAGAGCAGATAGGCGCATGGGGCCAGCAAAAAGATCAGCCGGGCGTAGGAAAAAAACCAGAACAGCGTCGAGTTTAAATAACCGAACCGCTGCCGAGGTGTGAGTCCCGGCACAAATAACGGGTTTTTCAAGAGAAACAGTTGCACCATTCCCTGGGCCCAGCGACATCGCTGCGCAACGAAACTCGAAAACGTCTCGGGTTGCAGACCGAACACCATCGGTTTACCGATATATACGCTGTTATACCCTAGACCATGCAGAGCCAATGAAGTCTCGGCATCTTCGGTGACCGTCTGCCGAGGCATGCCTCCGATTTCATCAAGGTATTTTCTGCGCAAAATAGCGGCAGAACCGCAGAAAAACGAACTGTGCCACGCATCAAGTCCATGCTGAACAAGCCGGTAAAAAATTTCGCTCTCGCCAGGCATTTTGCGGTGGACTTCCAGATTTTTCTCCACCGGGTCGGGGGTAATAAACCTGTGAGGCGTCTGGACGAGGAAAAGATTCGCATCGGCCTGGAACTCACCTACCGTATTCTTAAGAAAATCCGCGCTCGGTACGTGATCGGCATCCAGCATCAGCAACAGTTCACCCGATATCCGGGGCAATGCCGCATTAATGTTGCCGGCTTTCGCATCCCGGTTATTCTCACGGGTCATGTACACGGCACCGACACTGTCACACAGCGCCTGCAAACGGCGCTGACGACTTTGCGCCGCTGCCGCCTTCTCCGTATCTGCTTGCGCCCGCTTCGCATCGGTGCCGCCATCGTCGAGCAGATAGACGGTCACAAGATTTGACGGATAGTCGATCTGAGTCGCAGCCAGCAACGTCACTTCGAGGATCGAATCGTCTTCGTTGTAGCTCGGCACCAGGATATCCACCGACGGCAGGTTGGATTCATCAAGCTCGCGTATGGGACGGTAAAGCGGCTTCGCATTGATGACCGATCCAAGGAAATACATCGTGATGCCATATATTTCAGCAACCAGAAGCGCGATTGCGCCAACATAGCTCAAGACATCGTGAAAATTAATCGTGTAAACAATGCGCCACGAGATATACCGCAGCGTCAACGCGGCCCCGAGGACCAGAATAACTGCCCGGAGATGGTCAAGAACCCACCCGCGGGCGGCGCGACGATTGGCCACCGCCAGCAGAATCGCCATGGCAAATAAAATTCCGGCCGCGAGATACAACTGAACGGCATGGGGAATAGACAGCGTCGTCATCCACGCCGCGAACCCGGCGGAAATGAACCACAGCACAAAAATTGTTGATATGCCTTTCTGACGCATTCTTACGACGTCTCCAAATCAGCGGCGCCTAACATACTTTTATGAGTCTGTGCTAGAGCCAATAACGCACTATGCACACAACACGGCGCTGATTTTGTGACGCAGTTAACACTTTGGAACCCGCAAATAACCAGTCTGACATAATACGCGCTGAACCTGTTGACGCGACCGGAAATCGGCATCGGGCTCAATCGGATAAAACGCCCATTACGCCGTCTGGTCAGCTGCCAGATGGTCCGAAACCGGATTCGACGGCCTGATTATTTGACTCTGTGCCTTGTGGCGGACGAAACTAGGCGGACTCGTCACTGAACAGGCTTAGGGGTAGAAACATGAGCGCAACAGGTAAAGTGGTTACCGAGGAAATGGATGAACGCGAAAAAGCCCGTGCCGATGCGATTATGAACGGCTGGCTGGCCTTTAACGCCGAGGCGAAATCAATTGAAGACGCCTATAACGCAAAAACCGCGGAAATCGGGCGCGCCATCGGCGATCTGATTGCTGAAAAGATCGGCGCGACCGACGATCTTATTGAAGACAGGGAAGAAGAGTTCGGCCGCCTGATTGGCGATGTGGTGCGAACGTTCCACATGAAATTGCCCTACCACCATCAAGGCAATGATGCGCTGATTAAAGAACAGCTGAAGACAATCGACTGGGGATTTCAGACGGGTAATCTCGATTCAATGATCAAACATGATATCGATTCAATGTACGAAATCCTTCATGAGCGGGTCTACTGGATCCAGCAAACAGGCGATTTCGGTCTTGCGCTGGATGCCGTTACGACGCCGACCTGCTTCCGCAACCTGACGATTGGCGAAGGCTTCCAGTGGCATGGACCGATGAAAGTATCGTGGATCTCACCCTACAAGCGTATTCTTGAAAAAGGCTGGCTCAGAAACATCTGGACGTCGGTTACAGAACAAAAAATTCATGAATTGTGGACCATACCGCGCTTTCTGGGTTACGCAGAGCATCTGGAGGTCAAGTTCAATATTGCACCTTGGGATGAAGAAACCCGCATGATTTCGATTGAGTGTTCCCCGCTGGATTAAACTACCGCAACACCGCCCCAAAACGTCAATCTGGAAAAAGCCGAGGGCCACCTGTGATCCCCGGCTTTTTTGGCCCAATGTCGGTCGCCCGGCCTATTTCAAAGCTTCCAACTCTGCGTTCCAGGCATCGACATCAAATTCCTCGACGTATTTCTCCAAGTGCCCGATTTTGTAGGCGGTAAAGGTGACCCGCTCCAACAGCCTCTTCATCCCATCGTCCGATGCGCCACTGACAGCTTGCGAATAGGTTGAGACCTCATCACCGGTATGCAGTGGCAATGCGATCGTCAAATGTCCGCTCCCATCGCCCTTGATATCAGCCGAATGGGCAACCGAAGTCCCGGGCCGTTGTTCTCCTGCACGGCGGACATAAAGCAGAACTCGAACTCCTTCAGCCCAACCCTCGCTCTTTGAGGAATCAACAGCGGCGGGTGCGCCTTCTAGCGCTGCGAAATCTACCGATATCACCCACATGCCAGGACATAAAGGCTTGAACACTGCGCCGGTCCACTCACCGAAGGTCGCATTGAAATGCCGGGATCGCAGCGCACGTCCATCCACCGAGCCGGTCATCCCCGTTTCGTTGTAGTCGACACGCTCCAGCGCACTTTCGTGCATGAGATCTTTACCGGCGAAAGTAAAGCCGACAACCTCTTTCTCGCATCGGGCGTTCATCTTTTCTTTTGAGATTTTGCCGCCTTCGATCAAACCAAAGAACTGCGCAAAGTCTTCGTCGGTAAATTCCTCATCTGCCATTGCCTGGCCGTGGGCCACGCCGGTCAACAATAAGCTCAATAGGACAAAGCCCATGCATGTTGATTTCATTCGAATTCCCTGATGACCCGCTTGCGCCAAGTCTCCTTCATCAACGGGCTTTATTCCAGTTCTGGTATTCTTCCCGCGTCCAGTCTATGCCCCCCAGGAGCAAGATAATGCGCCTAAATACGTCTCTTTTGCTTGTTTGCGGGCTTCTGACGGTTCCAACCAGCCACGCCCAGTCCGCCTTTGCCGAGGAAGAATTCACTGAAGATGATTTCGCCCAATTTTTCAGTTTGATCGAAGGCGGCAAGATCTCGCAAGAAAAAATGAGCAAGCGTTGCACCGATCAATCGATCGGCTTCACTTTCGCCGGCAAGGATATTCGCCATAAGGGTAAACAGCAGCGGATCTATTACAACGTCTCGCGAGAGAATACGTCGGTCGATGGCCGAACGCTCCGCGCCAAACACTCGAATGCCTCTTTCGGTGAATGGACCGGCGCAGTATTCAAGCCCCTGTGCCCCGGCCTGTATTCACTGTCAGTCGATTTTTCCGCGGCGAATGCGGGGAACGACAAAGCGGGTGATGTTCATGTCCATATTTATCTCAAGCGCTCCGGAGAAAGCCGTCCTGGCCAGAAAATTGTGACCGCAACCAAGAATGCAGCCGGGCGACGCGGTAATGGTCATGCGACGCTGGCATTGACTTTAAACAGCGGTGACGAAATCTCGACCTGGTCGGAGGGCACCGGCGAGGATCCGATGCGCATTCTGGAAAGCGTGACCTTGACGGCCTACAAGATTGTTCACCTCGACAATCTCGTTAAAGAGATCGATATGGATGCGTGGACCAAAGACGTCGCAATGTTGAAACGCGAAAATCAATAAGAAATTTGGCTAAAGATCTCGCCAGTCTATCGTCATGGCTGGTCACTCAAGTTGTTGTGACCTTCAGATCATTCTCTCTAAAGAGATTCCAGGAACGCGATCAGTTCATCGCGCTTGGACTCGGGCAAATCTCGGAACCGCGCCTGCGCTACAGCCGCTTCACCACCGTGCCACAATATGGCCTCCGTCAGATTGCGTGCCCGCCCATCATGCAGGAACGACGTAAAACCACTGACAGTTTCGGTCAGGCCGATACCCCACAAGGGCGCGGTTCGCCACTCTGCACCGGAAGCCAGAAAATCGGGACGGTCGTCCGCCAGTCCGGCGCCCATATCGTGGATCAACAAATCGGAAAACGGATGAATCACCTGATCGGCCAATTCCACGACTTCGGTTTCTCCGGTCACCAGGGTCGGCATATGACAGGTTGCACAGCCTGAGTCGCGAAAAACCCCGAATCCGCGCTGGACCTCCGGCGTGTCTCCCATGCGCTGACGCGGTACGGCGATTAATTGCGTATAGCGCACCAACGGGTCAAAAAACGAGCCGAGCAACTCCGGTGGATCCGCAACCGCATCGGCCTCAGCGCGACAGGCCTCTTGTTCCGCCTCACACAGGTCATCGGGGAAAACCGGGGTCGTGATCCCCATGTCACCGAGCGCTGCGCCTGCATTCTGCTGCCGCAGGGTCGGCATATTCGCTTTCCAGCCGAACCGGCCAACAGCTTCCGTTTGATTCACCACATCCCAAACGATATTGACTCGCCCCGAAATGCCGTCGGAATCCTTGTCGCCAGCATCTGCCAAAGCGTGCAGCGTCTCGTCCGGAACCGCTTCCAGTAATCCCAGTCCGATCATGGGGCTGGCTACCCGCGCCGATGTCAGCGTATTACCCGGCAATTCGCCGAACGCCAATTCGACGAAGCGTAAAACCGGTTTGCGCAATAAATATTTCGACCCGTCCGCGAATTCACCGCTGATCTCTTCATACGTGATCTGCGCCCTGCCCTCTGACGGAACGCCGTCGATGCCGCGATCCTGCAACTGCCCCCCGTAACCCGGCACCGGTTCTGGGCCACCGTGCGTATCTTCACCGGGCACGCTGAGACGAACCAGCATGGAATCCATCGTCGCGTCGGGCGACTCCGGCGGTGCGCCCCGGCCGTTATTGACATGGCATTCGGAACAGGCACTGCGATTAAAGACCGGCCCTAATCCATCCGTCGTCGGTTGAGACCCCGGGGCAGGCTCCCAGACCGTTTCAAACAATTGCTTCCCAAACATGAATCGTGCATGACTCATGCCTGTCGCGTTCGCCGCAATCGCCCGAAAGGCCTGCACGCCAGCATTATTTACCGTAGTCGAGCCGCCCAGATCCGCAGTGACCGGATGCGCCAGCAGTGCTTCACGAATATCACTATTTGCTCCGAACCCAGAGGCAGCGCAAAAACCAGAAAGCAGCAAAACCCGCCTGATCGCCTGGATCGATATTCTGCTCACCGTATTCGAATCCAAGCCGCAGGATTTCCTACTCAACATTATTATCGAATCCTGATTTCGATCCTTGGACCACTATTGCAGCGCGGGTAAAACCTGGTCGCCAATTAATCTAATCGATTCGGCTGGATCGTCATAGATTCGCAACGCGATTTCCGTCAGGCCGGCCGCTTTGAATTGCCGGAGTCGCTCAATTTCCCTGTCTAAATTCTTGATGCTGGATGCCGACGTCGCGCGATCGACCAGTTTCGCGACAATACTGTCCGGCACCCCTTCGATGTCTGGAGACTTTGCGTGATACGCCTGAATAAACGATGAAATATTCGCGTTGACGATTGCAGCCTCGTCCTCATCGAGTACATCCACAATATATTTCGGATACAGTGTGCCGCGAACCGCAAGCCAGATTCGTGCCTCTCTCTCGGCTTCTTCCTGGCTGTCTTTGACATGCCATGCCCAGAAATTGTTGAAGCGGAACTTTTCATCTGCCAGATGACTATCCGCCCGGCTTTGATCAATGATTTCGTGCGCGGACTTGACATGAGAAACGACGAAATCACTGACCATGATGCCATCTGCATACTTCGCAGCCGATCGTAACATCTGGGGTCCGTTCGCCCCTACATAGATAACCGGTGACCGACTGCGAACCCATGACGGGTGGTACCAGCGAACCTGATAAATTTCGCCTTGATACTGTAACGGCTTGCCGAGCGACGCGGCTTGCAGAATTTCCACGCACTCCCGGACAGCCCGGACACTTCGCTGTTGCGGCGCCCCCATCGCGGCTGCGGTTCCCCCGCCGGCGCCGACGACGATCTGCGCCCGACCGCCTGCAACCTCGTTTAAAGTCAGTAATGCTGCAGCCATTTTCAATGGATGCAACTCGAAAGGACTGACTGCAATGGGACCCAACTTGATGTGCTCGGTCGCGCGGGCCGCATCGACAAAATTTATGAACGGGTCGCGGGCATCATTCATATTCGATACCCAGACGCCGCCGAGCCCGACTTCTTCCGCCAGCCTGCTGAGTCGAGCGATCGTCTCCGGAGCTCCGTTGGACTCCAGAATGACATCAATTCTCATCGTTGATATACCCCCCCCGGAAACAGCCCACGTTCCCGGCGACGACTCTTACACAACGTCGTAGGCGAGTCCAGCAGACACGCAATCGCCGGTCCGGCACGCCAATGCTCGCCAGAGCGGCCTGCGGACAGATTTCAATCGATCTTATTGACTGGGCGTCGGGGTCACTCGTTGATTGGTTGACCGGAAGCGGTGCCCCCGACAGCGACACGTTGCGGCTGCGTCGCGGGAGCTGTGATGATGTCATCGACGTTGTACAGGAAAAATCCACCGGCCAGGGCTTCAACCGCGGCACTGCTGAACGCCGCATCATTATCGACGATCCCGAGGAAATAGACCTTTGACCCGTCGGGCAACGTCGCCCGAACATCAGCTGCTTTCAGTGATGCCGTAATGCCGCCGGCGGCCATGGTGATATCTCCATCCAGAAGTGGATCTGCCGTAATCAGGAAAAGACCGATTGCGGCCGCCGGAGCGAATGACATCGTGAAATCATCACCATCATGGAGCATTCCGCCGTCGCCGGTACCCAAAAAATTTGGCGCCGAAGTCGTCGCATACAGATGGGTCACCTGCATCGGTAAACCGTCGAAGTCATAACTGAAGGTGATGCCTTCCGTCACACTCTCGGTCGCAATGGTTGTCCCGGCTGGCAGTTGATCAAAATCGAGTATTGCCGGCGTAGCGTCGAGTGCTGCGGTGAACTCGACCTCACTGGAGAAGGTCGCCGGGTCAGCGTTGACCGAGTTGGTAATCGTACTTCCCAGGAATAAGCTGGAACACAGCCAAACTGCGATGATGGCTCTCATTTATTCGCCCCTTTTTATACGGGATCTTTGAATTAATCATTTTTCGGGTATCGATCGACTTTATTGTTACTTCCACCATACTATCGATTCGATACTACCGGTTCACCATACGCACTCAATTCGATGCGATGCGAACAATTTGACATAAACGTTAATCTTTGTCGATAAAAACAGTGAATGATGAGATTTCTTATTCATCCTCAACCGATAACAGATCGAAATCTCTCGCGTACATCTGCAGGCGTTTGCTGAATCGGTCGCGTTGCTCATCATTCATTTGATTAATCAGGTCCGTCATCATCTCCAGCGTGAGCCGCCGGTTTTTCTCGACCTTATCACGGTACTCCGGACTGTCGAACTGATTCGGATCAAGCATAAGGTCGGCCAGACGATCACTGAAAAACGGTTCGGGCGGCCGTGATTTAACGAGTTCAACAAATTTTTTCTGCCAGAGACGACGGCCTGCCATCCATTCATCGGATACGTCGATCATCCTGCCCAGGTACGAACGAATTAACTCTTTCTGATCGTCATCGAGTCCTCCCATCACCCGGCGTATAGCTTTAATCGCCGAGCGCTCACGCCTTTCAATCCTTTCTTCCGGAGTTTCACCGGCGTATTCGTCCCAGAGTTCGTGATTTTCGTCCTCCAGTTTCTCGAGAAATTCGTCAATCTGTTCCTGATCCAATAATAGAAAGAACGCCGCGACATCAGAAACCGTATGCAGAACAAATGTATCCCAGAACCCGTAAATCTCGATATTTCGCTGGTCCAGCATTTCCACGGTAATCTCACCGGCAATATCCTGGTCCAACGCCCTGGCGAATTCGGCGTACTGCGGAAGTTGTGTTTTGCGGTGCCACTCCAGGTTGCGCTCAACAGATTCACGCAAGGCACCTTTCTGTTCACCGGTAAGAGAAAAAAAACCGTTCAGGTACCAAACAATGCCCCAGTCCAGCTGGTTATAGAGTAACCGGGTTGCGGAGCAGCCGGACAATACGATGCAAACGATTATTATGAACCCGATTTTTTTCCGCACGGCTGTTCGACCCTTGACCACTATCTGCAGTGTAATTGGTTTTTAATCGAACGGATCTTTGATTACGATATTCTGATCCCGGTCCGCCCCGGTCGAGATCATATCCACCGGTACCTGAAGTATTGACTCCAATCGGTCCAGATAATTCCGCGCGGCTTGCGGTAATTTCGCCAACTCGGTGATACCAATCGTCGATGTTTCCCAGCCGGGTACGGTCTCATATACGGGCTCGCAGCCTTCATAACGGCTTACGAGCAGTGGTGGGGCGTCAAGAACCTCCCCGTCCAACCGATAGCCTACACAAATCTTGATGATGTCCAGACCATCCAGTACGTCGAGCTTGGTCACGCACAAACCCGAAATACTGCTGTTGATGATCGCGCGCCGCAGAGCCACCGCATCGAACCAGCCGCACCGTCGCGGCCTGCCCGTTGTTGCACCGAACTCGTCGCCGACACTGGCCAGATGCTTGCCCATATCGTCAAACAACTCGGTTGGGGAAAGGGCCAGCACCCACACGGGTCGTATAGGCTTTTACGATTCCGAGGACATAATCGAAAGCACGTGGCCCGACGCCCGTGCCGGTCGCCGCCGCACCAGCGGTGGTATTAGAAGAGGTTACGAAAGGATAGGTCCCGTGATCAACATCGAGCAGCGTGCCCTGGGCACCCTCGAACAACAGATTTGACCCGGCATCTTTCAACCCGGCAAGGAGTCCCGCTCCATCGACAATCCAGGGTTTGATTCGATCCGCCATCCGCAGCCAGTCGTCTCGTGTCTCAGCCAGATCGACGGGCTGGGCATCATAATAGTGTTGCAACATAAAATTATGCAGATCCATCGCGACCGCAATCCGATCGCGAAAACCTTCAGGATCAAATAAATCGGATATTCGCAGAGAGCGCCTGGCAGCCTTGTCTTCATAGGCGGGTCCAATGCCTCTGCCGGTGGTTCCAATTGCCTGGCGTCCGCTCGCTTTTTCGCGAGCGTGATCCAAAGCAATGTGGGTCGGCAATATCAGCGGACACGCCGCACTGATTTTCAGATGATCGGTGACGGGCACCCCCTTGGATGCAAGCTCATCAACCTCTTTCAGCAATGAAGGCAGATGAATGACCACGCCATTGCCAATCAGGCAGGTCACGCCGTCGCGCAAAATCCCGGACGGAATTAAATGCAGAATCGTCTTTTCGCCATCGATGAGCAGGGTATGCCCCGCGTTGTGCCCACCCTGAAATCGGATGACCGCGGAAACCCGATCAGTCAGTAAGTCGACAATCTTGCCCTTGCCCTCGTCTCCCCACTGGGTTCCGACTATTACGACACTTTTTCCCATTTATCCTGATTTCAGCTTGTACCGCGCACGAACAGCAATAAACTCAGGCCGACAATAATGCTTGCCAACCCGAAAAACCGTAATTGACCATCCTTCAACTGGGAAATCATTAATAAACTTTTACGCCAATTGTCGGGACTGACAAAAGGCAGCAACCCCTCGATGACGAGGTATAGCGCAAGCGCCGCAAGAAGGTCACTCCAATTCATTAGCCGGCAAACTCAGTCGCTCGAACCGTCCTGCCGCCAGATAGAACTATTGGTTACTGTTTTGCCTGGTTCATATACCGGAAAAATTCGCTGTCCGTATCCAGCAACAGGATGTCGTTTCCGGCGCCGATCGAGTTCCGATAGGCTTCCATACTACGGTAGAATCTATAGAACTCCGGGTTCTTCTGGAAGGCATTCGCGTAGGTTTCCGCCGCGATCGCATCGCCCTGTCCGCGAACGATTTCAGCATCACGATAGGCCTCCGCTAAAATTACCGTGCGTTGCCGATCGGCGTCGGCACGAATCTGCTCCGCGTTCTCCGCGCCTTCTGCCCTGAGCTCTGCTGCGGTTCGCGCGCGTTCCTGGCGCATTCGATTAAACACTGATTCGCTGACTTCGTCGGAAAACTCGATGCGTTTGACCCGCACATCGACGACTTCAATGCCGAGTTGCTTCGCATTTATTCGAGCCGCAGTCAGCATCTCATCCATCAGCTCGCGGCGCTCCGCCGTAACGACCTCGGGCACCGTCCGCTTCGCGAATTCCGCGCGAATTCCGTCTTTCACAATCTCGAGTAAGCGCTGTCCCGCAAGCAGTTCTTCGCCGCGCGTAGCACGATAATAGGTCGAAACATCTTCGATCCGCCACTTGATGAAAAAATCGACGAACAGATTCTTTTTCTCGAAGGTCAGGAACAGTTCCTGTGGATTGGTAATCGTCAGAATCCGGCTCGGGAAAAACTGGACGTTGTTGATAATCGGAATCTGAAAGTGAATCCCGGGTTCATAATCCGCTTTCCTGATATCGCCAAAACGAAACTTGATCGCCAACTCACGCTCATCGACATAGAAAATCGACATCGTGCCGATGACGACAACCAGGGCCAGAAATATTCCGCCGAGCCGTAGCCTATTCATTATCGTCCCCTCCTGGCTCGAAGATCGTCCGCCTGCCGGCGCGCTATATCGGATTGCGCCGACGATGAATCAGTGGCGTTATTCAAATTCTTCGAGCCTCCACTGCCTGATCCCCCTTTTTGCTCAAGTAACTTGTCAATCGGCAGGTACACCAGGTTCCCGCTGCCCTCTGCATCCAGCAATACAATGCTGGAATTCGCATAGACCGATTCGATGGTCTCGATATACAAACGGTCGCGGGTCACGCCAGGCGCTTTTTCGTACTCTGCCAAAAGCTGCGTAAATCGAGAGGCTTCGCCTTCGGCATCCGCAATCACGCGAGCTTTATAGGCTTCAGAGTCCTGATTCCGCCGGACGGACTCACCACGCGCTCTTGGCAAAATATCGTTCGAATAAGACTGTGCTTCAAATGCCAGGCGCTCTTTATCTTCGCGCGCCTTGATCGCATCCTGAACCGCCGCCTCGACCTGGCTTGGGAAATTCGTATCCTGCAGGTTGACCTTGGAGACCACTATGCCGACCTGATATTCATCCAGCGTCTCCTGGATCAATGCCTGGGTCTCCACCGCGATTTCGGCGCGACCTTCCAGCAGCACATAATCGGCGTTGTTCTTGCCGATCACTTCCCGAATGACGCTTTCGCTGATATCGCTGAGTGTCGCATCGGGGTCCTGAACCTCGAAAAGGTATTTGACCGGATCGGCATTCTGATACTGAACGACGAGATCGACGACGACGATATTTTCGTCGGACGTCAACATGCGCGTCTGCTGACGAATCGTATTGATTCGGGTGACCCCGACGTTTTCCACCGTTTCGATCGGCCAGGGCAAATGCCACCGCAGTCCTGGCCCACTCGTCTCAGACAATGCGCCGAATCTCAAAACGACACCACGCTCGTCCGCGTTGACACGATAAAGACCCGTCGCCAGCCAGCCGGCCAGGATCAATATCAATAGACCGCCCATCGCCAGGCCGCCCATCGCCGCCCCGCCCGGACCTTCCGAACCGCCAGCGCCAGGACGCTTGCCCTTGCCGCCCAGCAACGCATTAAAACGCCGTTGCCAGTCGCGAATGATTTTATCGAGATCCGGCGGGCCGTCGTTGCCGCCACCGGAATCCCACGGATTCTTGCCGTTACCAGAATCGTTCCAGGCCATAGTTTCCTCGAATATGGGCGTTGCGTTCAGTTCGCAATCACCGGTTGTTCCGTACCGTTGCCAGTTTGAAAATACAAATCTTCCGTTTGCTGCAGATATTGAAAGCCTTTGCGATCAATTTCCACATCCAGTTCCCAACCGCCTTCGGCAAGCACCCGCTCGCCGATCACTGCAGCACTGTCATATAACAACGCACGCAATCTTGCCTGTGACACACTGAGCCGCACCGTCCCAAACAGAAGGTCGACATGCAGATAATCCGTGATCACGCCTAACAGGGCATCCAGGCCTTCCCCGGTTTGAGCGGACAACCAGACCCTCAGCGGCATGCCGGTCTCAGCCCGGTCAACCCGTGGCGGGACGCCTAGTATATCAGCCTTATTGTAGACCTGAACCAGAGGCAGCTTGCTGGCACCAATTTGATCGAGAACCGCATTCACGTCTTCAATACGCGCCAGGTGCAAGGGATCGCTGCAATCGATGACATGCAGCAACAGACGCGCTTCCCGGGTTTCCTCCAGGGTCGATTGAAACGCCGCGACGAGTTCATGAGGCAAATCGCGAACAAAGCCAACGGTGTCGATGAGGATGATTGGACCACCGACTGGCAACTCAACACGCCGCAGGGTCGGGTCGAGGGTCGCGAACAATTGATCGGCTACCCGCACCCCGGCATCCGTGAGTCGATTGAATAAAGTGGATTTCCCTGCATTCGTATAGCCCACTAAAGACACCGTCGGCGCTTCTTTTTTTTGGCGCTGACGCCGCGCAAGGTCGCGTCGTTTCGTGAGTCTCGTCAAACGCACTCGCAATTGCTTGATGCGCTGGCCAACGATTCGTCTGTCGGACTCGAGCTGGGTTTCGCCCGGTCCGCGGAGTCCGATACCGCCTTTCTGACGTTCCAGGTGGGTCCAACCACGAATCAGCCGGGTAGACAGGTGCTGCAGCTGAGCCAGTTCGACCTGCAGTTTTCCCTCGAAAGTTCGGGCCCGCAACGCAAAAATATCCAATATCAGGCCGGTGCGATCGACGACACGTCTGGCCAGTACCTTTTCCAGATTTCTTTCCTGTCCCGGCGTCAGCGGATGGTCGACCAATACGAGTTCCGCATCAGTCTGATTGACCAGTGAACGCAACTCCTCGAGCTTTCCGGTCCCAATCAGAAACCGGGGATTGATGCGACGCAAGTTCGCATCGAGCGCACCCACGAGGTCGGCGCCCGCAGCTTTAGCGAGCGCTGAAAACTCTTCCGGTTCCTCACGATAGGGTGGCGCCCCGACACGCACATGGAGCAGAACGGAGCGCTCACCGCGCTTGGGGCGATCAAACAATCAGCAACTCCGGGATATCCGTTGACGTGCCCACTGACCTGAGTTTCTGAGCGCCCGATGAATCAATTCAGGCTACTCATCGCCCTCACTGTCATCTGCGGGCAGGCGGACATTCTTGGTTGGAACCACAGTTGATATCGCATGTTTGTAAACCATCTGATTCACGCTGTTTTTCAACAGCACGACAAACTGGTCGAAGGAATCAATTGTTCCCTGGAGTTTGATGCCGTTCACGAGATAGACGGACACAGGCACCTTTTCCTTGCGCAGCAAATTCAGAAACGGATCCTGCAACGTTTGTCCTTTTGTCATCATGCACCCCTGCTTTTTATTCTAGCTTGTTATCGTTCTAGTTGTTATTAGCGCGGCCGAAAAGTGAACGACTGATCAATTTTTATTAAAATGTCGTCTGGGTGAGATTCTATCGCCTCGACCGTCAAAATACATCTACCGTGACGCCGATTACGATATTTCGCTGATATGAGCCTGAATGGCATCGATAACTTGCGCCGCAACATTTGGCGAGAGGCAGTCAAATTGCCGCTCATCCTGCTCGGCGCGCATCCAAGTCAACTGGCGTTTCGCGAGTCGGCGGGTCGCGACTATACCCTTGCGTATCGCTGCTTCACGACTGCCCTGACCGTCCAGATATTCCCATAATTGCCGATATCCAACGGCACGCATCGCCGAGCAATCGGCTCTCATTTCCGGCATTGCCCGTAATTTTTGCACCTCATCCAGAAAACCGGCTTCCATCATCTTCAGGAATCGGTCCTCAATGCGCCTGTGCAACTCTCGACGGTCACCCGGAAGCAACGCCAGGCGAATAAAATCGATGTCCGGCCTGTCGCTCACCGCGCTTTGCAACGTACTGATAGGTTCACCGGTCAGCAAAAACACCTCGAGGGCGCGCTGAATCCGCTGCCGGTCATTTCGCTCGATGCGCCCGGCAGCCACCGGGTCCACTCGACCCAGTTCCGCATGCAGCGCAGGCCATCCCTCGCGCTCACCGCGCTGATCCAACCTGCGGCGCACCTCGTGATCGGCCGTGGGCAGCCGTGAAAAGCCCTGCTGTAAGGCCCGGAAATAGAGTGAAGTACCACCGACCAACAAAGGCCAACGTCCAGCGCGCCTGATTTCGCCGATCATTTGCAGCGCATCGCTACAAAACTGACCGGCCGAATAACGCTCCCAGGGATCGCGGATATTGATCAGCCGGTGAGGCGCCTCAGCCAAAACGTCCGGAGCCGGTTTCGCAGTGCCGATATCCATGTGGCGATACACCATGGCGGAATCGACGCTGATAATTTCGCACGCGAAGCGCCGCGTGAGTTCGACGGCCACATCGGTCTTGCCTGCAGCCGTGGGCCCAACCAGACAAATAGCGGTATTTCTGTGTTCCAAGGACAGGTAACCCGGCGCTAACGGCCGCGGGAAAAAAGCCGATCCAACTCCTGCATCGTCAGGGCCGTCCAGGTCGGTCGGCCGTGATTGCATTGGTCGCTACGGTCTGTCGATTCCATGTCCCGCAACAACGCATTCATCTCGCTCCGGGTCAGGTGCCGGTTTGCCCGCACGGACGCGTGACAGGCCACCTCCGCGAGCCGGTCATCTATCCGGCTGTCGATGTCGGTCGTGCCCCCGCCCGATTGAATATCCGCCAGCAGATCACGCAATAACGCGGCCGGATCCGCGTCGGCAAGCAATGTCGGCATCGCGCGCACTGTCAGCCGATCGGGCCCGCTACGGTCGACCTCCAAACCGAGTCGCGCGAACACGGACGCATACTGTTCGGCGAGATCCGCCTCTTTTTCGGTCACCGAAACCTGCTCTGGAATCAGCAAGGCCTGACTTTTGACGCCGGTTGAATGAACCGATGCCTTGAGCCGCTCATAGGTGATACGCTCATGCGCCGCATGGGCGTCGACAATGACCAGTCCATCTTTATTCTGCGCCAGGATGTAGACACCATGCAGATGCGCCACTGCATACCCGAGCGGTGGCGGATCGCCGGGCGCAACCGGCGCCTCGACGGACGTGGGTGTGCCGGATTCAACCAGGTCTTTGTAAGCCGCCAGTTCCTCACGGACCGCCGGCATCGATGGATGCAGCGGCAGGCCGGCCTGTTGTTGATGCGGCCGTTGCAGGTTCGCGGTCGGCAACAGTTTTGCCGGTGCCCGGTTGGACTCGGATGATTGATTTCCGGCGCGCGTTCGGGCCAACGCAGACTCGACGGTGTGCCTGATCAGGTCATGCACGCCCCGACTGTCGCGAAAACGAACTTCGTGCTTGGCGGGGTGCGCATTGACGTCCACGCGGGCCGGATCCATGTCGACATACAATATAAAGGCCGGGTGCCGGCCGTGAAAAAGAACGTCCCGGTATGCCGTTCGGACCGCATGGGCCAGCGTCTTATCTCGCACCGCCCGGCCATTAATGAAAAAGTACTGTAAATCCGGCTGACTGCGCGAGAAAGTAGGCCGGGAGACCCATCCACGCAGAGCCAGATCGCCGGCATCATGTTCCACAAAAAGCGCGTGGTCCATGAACGCCTGTCCAAAAATTTTTGCCACGCGGCGCTCCTGATCCGCGCGAGTCGCCGCGACCGGCAGATCGAACACCGGCTTGTCGTTATGCACCAGCCGAAGCGCCGTCGAGAACCGGCTCAACGCAATTTTCTCGGCGACCCTTTGAATATGTCCGAACTCAGTGCGTTCGGTTTTGAGAAATCGGCGCCGGGCAGGCGTGTTGTAGAACAGGTCACGCACCTCGATAGAGGTGCCCGCTGGATGCGGGGCCGGAATCGCCCGGGTAAACTCGCCGCCGCTGGTTTCCAGCGACCAGCCCGAATCTGCTGCCCGATGACACGAAACCAGGCGCAAGCGGGACACAGATGCAATACTGGGCAGGGCTTCCCCGCGAAATCCGAGTGACGCGATGTGCTCCAGGTCCTCCAGGCTGGCGATCTTGCTCGTCGCATGCCGGGACAACGCCAAACCGAGTTCGTCCCGCGGGATGCCGGTGCCGTTGTCACGCACCCGGCACAATTTAATGCCCCCGCCCTCTACATCCAGTTCGATCCGGCTGGCGCCTGCATCCAGGCTGTTCTCCAGCAATTCCTTGACGACCGATGCGGGACGTTCGACGACCTCGCCCGCCGCGATTTGATTAACCAGTTGAGAGGGAAGCTCGATGATCGGCATCCCGTGATTCTTTCAGAATCACGGCCAAATATAAATCATGATCGACTATTCGAAACGGAATTCGGCCCGGTGATGGATGACCACAGTTTTCCCCGGCGGGTGCCGGCCGTAACTCAGGTGTCCTGGGTCCCCGGAATGCGCAGCGTCCTGCCGACAATGATCTTGTCGCTGCCGAGATTATTGAAGCTTCGAATGCGACGTACACTGACCTTATAACGGTCGGCGATCGTACTCAGGGTGTCGCCACGCTGAATGACGTAGCGCGCCTCCCCTCTTGATCTGTGAATCCCGCTTTTTCCGGCCATGGCGATCCGGGTCCCGGGTGGCGGATTGGACTGAAAATAGTCCTCTATGCCGTCGAAAATTGCGTTCGCCAACTGCTCCCGGTATCGGCCGCTGCCCAGATTTTTCTCGTCACTCGGATTCGATATGAACGCCGTCTCGACCAATATCGACGGCACGTCCGGCGACTTCAGAACGAGAAAAGGCGCCTGTTGGACCCTGCCCTTGCGCAGCTTGGAAATACGGCCGATTTCGCTGATGATCTCGTTGCCGACGTCGATGCTCGCGCTGACCGACGCGTTCTGCGACAGGTCCAGTAGTACCTCCGCAAGCGTCGCGTCCTTGTCGCCGAGGCTGACGCCACCGATCAGGTCTGCCGCATTTTCCCGTGCCGCCAGCCGGCGCCCGGCCTCATCACTGGCGCCTTTCGGTGACAGCACGTAGACCGTCGCACCTCGCACACGCTTGTCCCGGAACGAATCGGCATGAAGCGAGATAAACAGGTCAGCCTCGGCTTTGCGAGCGCCCTCCATCCGGTCGCGCAGCGGCACAAAATGGTCGCCTTTTCGAGTCAGATAGGCCTGCATTCCGGGCTCGGAATCAATAATCTCCGCTAACCGGCGACTGATTTTGAGCACGACATCCTTTTCACGCAGGCCACTCGGCCCGCGGGCGCCGGGATCTTTGCCCCCGTGCCCGGGGTCGATCGCGATGACGATGTCACGGCCCTTGTTGCCGTCGTCGACCGATTTAACGGGTGCCTTTTTCGCCGGCCCGGCCCGGTCCAGCGGAATGAGATCGATAACGAGACGGTCACCGCGCTCGCCGTTGGCCGGCAGCACGAAACTTCGCGGCTTCATCGGCGCCCTCAAATCGAGGACGATGCGCACTGAGCCATCCTCACGGGCGGCACTGCGCAAGCGCTGCACCGCGCCCCGCCCGGCCGGCAGAGGCAACGCGGATCCGCTGATGCGTCCAGGCTTGATGTCAATGACGACGCGATGGGGATTCGACAAGGTAAACAGCCGGTGCTCCGCGAGCCGGCTCAGATCAATTGCGACCCGGGTTTTGTCATCCTGGTGTCCGATCCGGACCGCCTCGATCTGAACATCCCCCGCCCATACCAGTTGGGCCGTCATGAAAACGGCGATGCCCAATAGACAGCGGTTGATCAGCATTCTTCGTCGGCCCTCAGCAGGTTAGCCGAATCCACGGGATCTAATAAAAAATAGAATAACTTTCTCTTGTAAAATTATAAGGATGCAAATACTTTCTACAAGTCTTTTTTATCAATTTTGGGTGCCAATAGACAGTCGCCCACAGCCGTGGCCGCCCGCAGTTCCATTTTCCGCCCAACCCCGGCAAGCCTGAGCGTCACTGAAAGATCCGCCCGCGGCAGTCGCTCCCCCGCCCGCTCGGGCCATTCGACGAGCATCACGACTCCGGGACCCGGCAATTCGCGCAAACCGAGTTCGTCCGCGTCGCGCGGGTTCGCGAGTCGATATAAATCCACGTGATAAACGGTCAATGAGTCCAATTCATAGGGTTCGATCAACGTATAGGTCGGGCTTGGCACCCGCCCGGTCTGTCCCAGCGCCTGAAGGAATCCTCTGGCGAGCGTCGTCTTGCCCATGCCGAGGTCGCCGATCAGAAAGATGATGGCCTGATCCAGGCTGGCCCCGCGAAGACGTCTGGCCAGGTCGCCCCCTGCGGCGATCGTCTCGTCGGCTGTATTCAGCCGCACCTCAATCCCTTCCAATCGGCTTGTGTTCACGATCCGGATTCAGGATGCCCCGCAACACGGAGAACAGGTCGGTGGCAATCAGACCTCTCTGACCCCCTGCCGCGGCGAGATCACCGGCGACGGCATGGGCGTAGGCTGCCCCCGCAGCGCTCCTGTGCAGACTGCCGGGAAATTGCGCAACCAGCCCGGCGATCAGCCCGGTCAAAACATCGCCCATGCCGGCGCTCGCCATGCCGGCATTGCCGCGATCCACTACGTAGGGCATCGCGCCGTCACAGCCGATCAGCGTGCAATGGCCTTTCAGCACAGCGACCCCGCCGTAACGTTCGCCCAAACCCGTCAATGCGGACAGGCGATCAGACTGGACGGCCGCGGTCCCGATATCCAGCAATCGCGCCGCCTCGCCCGGATGGGGCGTCAAAATCCAGTCATCGCGGTGCGCGCTGTCCTGCGCCAGCAGGTTCAACGCGTCGGCATCGAGAACCTTTGGCTGCGGACATTCGATAATCCGTGCAAACAGCGCCTTCGCCCATTCGTCCTGCCCCAGCCCCGGACCCAATGCGATGACCGACGCGCGTTCTATCAGTGGTTCAAGATCATCCACAGTATTGATGCCACGACACATGAGCTCTGGACGATAAGCCGTTATTGCACCAACAGTTTCTGGTCGGCTTGCAACGGATACGAGCCCGGCACCACTGCGCAGTGCGGCCTCTCCAGCCAATCGCGCCGCGCCCCCCATGCCATTGTTTCCGCCAATTACAAGCACATGCCCGAAACGGCCTTTGTGAGCCGTCGCGTCTCGCTGCGGCATGAGGTTCCGGAGATCGCCGGGACCGAATTTCTCCATCGTCGGGGTAATCCGGGCAACCGCTGCATATGGAATATCGAGATCATGCAGGATCACGGGACCGGTGTGATCCGGACCCGCACCCAGGAAGAATCCTTGTTTTAAACCGACGAATGTCGATGTCACCGCTGCCTTGACCGCGGCACCCATTATTTCTCCCGTGGCGCTGTTCAGGCCCGACGGCACGTCGAGTGACATCACCGGTATATTCGTCTGGCCCAACGCCTGTACGGCGTGCAAAAAGTCGCCGCTGAGCGGTCGATCGAGACCGGTACCGAGCATCGCGTCCACGATCAGATCCACATCCGGGAGCAAGGCAGCGTCAAACTCAGCGATCGTCTGGCCGGGGTCGCGATCCATCGAACGATAGTCCTGCCACGCCTGCGCCGCATCGCCGGTCAGGCGGTCCGGATCCGATAGCGTCGCGACAGTAACGTCGAGGTGCGCGGCACGTGCAAGTCGCGCGATAACATACCCATCGCCCGCATTGTTTCCGGCACCACAGATCACTAACCAGCGCCGCGCATTCGGAAAATAGTCGCGCGCATCGGCGAAAGCCGCCTGACCCGCCCTCGTCATCAGCGTGTACCCCGGCACGCCCAGCTCCTCGATCGCAATACGATCCATCTCCCTGACCTTGGCAGGCGAAAAAATTCGGGTTTCGATCGTCGACATAGATTACAAATCCTCCGGCTGATTATACTGGCCGTTACAACAACCCCCTATTAACCATGGATATTGACCTTGATTCCCAGCCCGGAAGAAATTACACGCCAAATTAAATCGTGGGGCATCGAACTCGGATTTCAGCAACTCGGAATCACGGATGTCGAGCTCGAAAAGGCGGAAAGTCGTCTCAAGGAATGGCTGGAAGCCAAATATCACGGTGAAATGGAGTATATGGCCAGGCACGGCGATCGGCGCAGCCGACCGGGGGCACTCGTACCGAATACGATCCGCGTTATTTCCGCCCGGATGGACTTTCTTCCGGATGAAAAAAAGCCGCCAGCGACAATACTCGAGGAAGGGAACCGTGCCTACATCGCCCGATATGCACTCGGAAGGGATTATCACAAAGTGTTGCGCAAACGCCTGCAGAAACTGGCGGATCGGATTGAGTCTGCTGTCGGACCGATCGGCTATCGCGTATTTGTCGATAGTGCACCGGTCATGGAAAAACCACTTGCCGAAAAAGCCGGACTCGGGTGGATCGGCAAACATACCAACATTATTAATAAGCAGTCCGGGTCCTGGTTTCTACTTGGGGAGATCTTTACCGACCTGCCCTTGTCGCTCGATTCACCCGCCACGGATCACTGTGGAAGTTGTCAGGCGTGTATCGATATATGCCCCACCGCCGCTATTGTCGCTCCCTACGTGGTCGACGCGCGCCGCTGTATTTCCTATCTGACTATCGAACTCAAAGGCACGATTCCAGTCGAGTTCCGTACCGCGATCGGCAACCGGATTTTTGGTTGCGACGATTGCCAGCTCGTCTGCCCGTGGAACAAATTTGCGCGGGTCAGCGATGAGCCAGACTTCGCGCCCCGGCATCATCTCGATTCGGCGGACCTCGTCACGCTGTTCGGATGGACCGAAAAACAATGGCAGAAATATACGGCAGGTAGCGCAATCCGCCGCCCCGGATATCAAGGTTGGCTAAGAAATATTGCCATCGCGCTCGGCAATGCGCCGCCGTCAGAATCCGTCCTGCGCGCACTGGAGTCCCGGGCCAGCCATGAATCCATAATCGTCCGCGAACACGTCGAATGGGCGTTGCAACAACAGCGCGAGAAAAAAACGGGGTCGAACCGCAATTTCTGAGAAATTGCGGTTCGACCCCATTCTTTTTACACCGTCTACTTCACCGGCAACTCGACGAGATCATTGTCGATTAACCGCGCACTGCCTAAACGAGCCGCCGCCATAACAACCAGGTACCGGCTGTTCGCATCGGGTGGCGACAGATCACCGGCCTTGCGAACAACGAAATAATCGGGCGAAAAACCCACTCCTTCGAGCCGCTTCAGACCATCTGATTCAAGTGTTGCATAGTTGCTTTCACCCCCGAGCAACCGCTCGCAGCACTGACTAATCGCGGCGCGTATTATTGACGCCGATTTTCGCTGTATGTCAGTCAGATAACGATTTCGCGAACTCAGGGCGAGACCATCTTTTTCCCGCTGAGTCTGGCCCGCCAGAATTTTTACCGGCAAATGCAGGTCGGCCACCATCCGGCGAATTATAACCAGTTGCTGATAGTCTTTTTGCCCAAACACCGCAAAATCGGGCTGAACAATATTAAACAGGCGACATACCACGGACGTTACTCCGACGAAATGCCCGGGCCGGTCATTACCACACAACATCGCTGAGATTTCCGGCACCGATACGCTCGTTACGTGATCGCCGCCAAACGGATACATTTCATCGTCGCCCGGCGCAAACATCAGATCGACTGCGGCCCTGGACAATCGGCGGCGATCGTTCTCAAGTGTACGTGGATAAGCATCGAAATCTTCGTCCGGACCAAACTGCGTCGGGTTGACGAAGACACTAACAACGACCCGCTCCGCATGCTCCTGCGCCACCGAAACCAGGCTCAAATGACCTCGATGCAAACTGCCCATGGTAGGCACGAGCGCGATCGTTTCGCCGTCCTGCCGCCAACCGCTGACAATTTCACGCAGGGTTTGAATATCACGAACGGTTTTCACATCACACTCCGGTTAAGGGCGCGGCTTACCGCTCGCGCTATATTCGTGCCTTGATCAGGAAAAACAATGTTTCGGAGCAGGATATTCCCTGTCCTTAACCGCCCGAACGAACCGGACACACGCATCAAAATTTGATTCAGCTTCGTCCATGTAATTTTCGACGAAACGAGGTAGGCGTCCCTGTGTAATACCGAGTATGTCGTAGAGCACGAGTATCTGCCCGTCCACATCAGGGCCTGCGCCTATACCGATGACGGGAACATTGACGGCGTCACGCACCGCCTTACCCAATTCACTCGGGACGCATTCCAACAACACGATGTCGGCACCGGCGCGCTCGAGTCCGATCGCATCCTCGACCATCTTGCGTGCCTCGGAATCATCGCGGCCCTGCACCTTGAATCCCCCGATCTTGTGCACAGACTGCGGCTTCAATCCGATGTGCGCGCAAACGGGAATATCGTGTTCGGTCAGGTGCTCAACAATACCGATTTGACCGGACCCGCCTTCCAGTTTGACCATCATCGCGCCACCTTCCTGCATCATTCGCACGGCGTTCTCCAAAGCCTGAGCCTTGCTGCTGTAACTCATGAACGGCATATCCGAGACCAGAAAGGCCCTTTTTACTCCCCGTGAAACAACTTTAGTGTGATAAATGATGTTTTCGACCGTAACAGGAACGGTCGTGTCATGCCCCTGGATGACCATTCCCAGAGAATCTCCAACCAGCACGAGGTCCGTACCCGCCTGATCCACCAACTGCGCAAAGCTCGCATCATACGCGGTCAGACACGCAATCGGATCGCCGTCCAATTTCATTCGGGTCAGCGTCGATACATTCACCGGCGGCTCAGCCATGCCGCGCTGTTCAAGCTGTTTGTACATTAGAAACCTCTAGGCCGTAGCCGATACCACCGGATTAAAGAAATGGCGGCCGCTTCGAATACGGCAAATCTCTTCAAGCAGCACATTATAATGCTGTTCATTGTGGATCGGATCGATTGTAGAAGCGTTGACAATAAGGAGCGGTGAGGCATCAAAGTCATGAAAAAACCGGGCATAAGCCTCGTTCAGACGCTCCAGGTAATTGCGAGCAATTCGCTGTTCATACTCTACGCCACGGCGGGCAATCCTGAATAACAGAGTATCTACAGGCGCCTGCAGATAGACAACCAGATCAGGCGCCGGCGGCTCGATGTTTAGCGACTCGAATACGCGGTCATACAAACTCAATTCATGTCGATCCAGATTAATTTCTGCAAACAACCGATCTTTTTCGATCAGAAAGTCAGAGATTCGCGTGTCACTGAAGATATCAGCCTGACGCAACTCTTCGATCTGACGCGCACGTTGAAAAAGGAAAAACAGTTGGGTCGGTAACGCGGCGCTCCGGGGGTTATGATAAAAACGCTCCAGAAACGGATTCGCCTCCGCTTCCTCCAACAATAATTCACTGTCGAGACTGTGAGCCAGACGCCGGGCCAGGCTCGTCTTGCCAACGCCGATCGGGCCCTCAATCACAATGTAACGGGATTTAGACATTTTCCGGTTTATTCGATTTATTTTCGATTCATTAATTCGTTTAACGCCAAGAGCTGAAGCTGTCACCGCGCCGTATCCGCGCTACGAAATTCTTTTTAACATCGAACCGTCAACTCGATCGGCAAGACGCTGCACCGGGCCATGACCCGGAATATGAAGTTGCGGTGCAATTTCCAGCAGGGGCAACAATACAAAATTTCGCTCGGAAATGCCCGGGTGTGGAATGATCAGATCGGGTTCGCCGATCTCACGAAGTCCGTAGGTCAGAATATCCAGATCCAGATGTCGCGGCCCCCAGTGAACCGCCGGCTCCCGCCCGTGTTGTCGTTCGATCTGCTGCAGCCGCGCCAGCAATTCGCGGGGCTCCAACTGGGTCAGGACACAGGCCACGGCATTAACATAGTCCGGTTGGTCCGCGGGCCCCATGGGCGGATTCTCATACAAAGCCGACGCCGCCAAAAAGCGAGTTCGATCCAGCGCTTTAATGCTGATCAACGCAGTGTGAACGTTTTGGACGGAGTCACCGAGGTTACTGCCGATTCCGATACAGGCGGGAATCCAGGTGTCCATTTCGGCTTGTGTGCCCGATATCCGATTAGCACCCGGGGCCTAAGATGCGGCCTCCGGTCGACGTCGACGCGGAGTGGATCGTCGGCGCGAGCTGATACCGAAGACATCACGCTGCTTCTCGGCCGACAGAGTCTGTACCTCGGTCCAGAAATCGGCAATGTCGGCGGGCACCTCCCCAATCGATGCACGCAACAACATCAAATCATAGGCTGCCCGGAATCGTGGATGACCCAGTAAACTGACCGCCCGCCGGCCCCGCTTCTTCAGAAATCGTGGCTGCAGCAGCACCATTTCGCGCATCGGCAAGCCGAATCGGCGCGGCAGCGCTATACACTGTGCCTGGCGTATGCTGACTTCGGAAGTTGCTGCGATCAATGCTTGTGCTTCTGAATAGCCGTCGGTGCTTGCCTGGAGTTCCTTTGCCCTGGACTGAATTGGACGCCACAGAAACACAGCGAACAGAAACATCGGCGTGATGGACTTGCCATCGACCACGCGCTGGTCGGTATTGCTCAAGGCCCGCTCGATCAACTCCAGATCGTCGAATCCGCTATCGGAAAGAAGCGTCTGCTCTGTATCCGGAAAAAGGTGACCGAACAATCCCAGTGCACGCAGATGCGCAAAGCTCGCCGCCGCATAGCCAGACTGAAACATCTTCAGAAATTCGTCAAAAAGGCGCGCTGGCGGGACGCCATCGATCAATTCGGCGAGCGCGGCGATCGGATCCGCCGCATCTTCATCCACGTCAAACTGCAGTTTGGCGGCAAAACGGGCTGCCCGGAGCATCCTGACCGGGTCCTCGCGGTACCGTCTTTGGGCGTCGCCGATAAGGCGCAGGCGCCTTGCATTGAGATCGTCGAGCCCGCCGGCAAATGCCCAGATCGAATAATCCGCGATGTTGTAATACAACGCGTTGACGGTGAAATCGCGGCGCCACGCATCCTCTTCGATCGTGCCGTACAGGTTGTCCGAAATAATTCTTCCAGTCTCATTGCACAGCTGACGCTGATCCGATTCCTGAACCTGACCCGAAGCCCTGAAGGTCGCGACCTCGATGATCTCGCGTCCAAACCGGACATGCGCAAGGCGAAAACGCCGCCCGATCAGTCGACTATTGCGGAATAACGCCTTGACCTGCTCCGGGCGCGCGTCGGTCGCGACGTCAAAGTCCTTCGGGCGCCGGCCCAACAACAGGTCTCGGACACCTCCACCCACCAGGAACGCCTGGTACCCGGCGTCTTTAAGCCGATACAGGACTTTCAGCGCATTCTTGGAGATGTTGGCTCGCGACAAAGTATGTTCGTCGCGGGGAATAATCAGCGGCGGGTGTCGGTCAGATTGCTTAATTTCGGTCAATCAACAACTCAGTATCAGGAGCGACGAAACGACGCATCATAGCAGGCTCAGCACGCCACAGGCGTTTGCGCCTTTCCCTGTCCATCCGGACTGATTAACATAGCCGCCAGACCATCGCCGATGCTCCCTTCGTCTAATGGTTAGGACGCCGCCCTCTCAAGGCGGTAATACGGGTTCGAATCCCGTAGGGAGCGCCATCCGTCAGAGCACCAACATAATCACGATTACGACAACAGCCACCACGCCGACAAGGCCATATAAAGTCATCTCAAATTCTCCTCAGGCATCCTCAGATAGCACATATTGTCTCAACCCAGGACGCAGATCGCGGGTCCGAAAAG
>PVMK01188484.1_pt1 | contig 33619 bp, 33 predicted proteins | sample 1853481 | NCBI WGS metagenome assembly PVMK01 (sample SAMN08533507, study PRJNA380276) | Marine sediment metagenome, whole genome shotgun sequencing project.
GGTATCACCGAAGAGCTCATCAGCGACAACGCGAAGGAGGTCGACGCCCACCATCTCTTCCTCGAACAGTCTCAGTCTCCGTATGTCGGTGCCCGCGAAACCTTCATCGATGTCGGCCATGTGGGCTGCCTGGATCTCATGCCACCGATCGAAGTAGGGGTCAGACACGTCGCTCGGCAGGATGCGGTTCACGATCGCAGAGTCGACCGAGTAACCGAACAACCCAAGGTACGTATAGGTTCGTCTGGCCTCCGAGATCACCATCTTTTCTGGGTTCATCACAAGCCTGGCGGTCGTCACCTCGGGATCTGACAGGATCTCCCTTATCCCATCAAGACGGTCGTAGAACCGCGAGACCGCGTCGAACACCGCTTCGTCGGCGAAGGGAATCGTCGATACCCTCGAAATGACAGGACGAACAACCTTTGCAACCTTCCTGCTGATCGGGAACATCTTGTCCATGTACCACGACATGACTTCCGGCAGACTGAGCAGCCGGAGAGTTTCCGCGGTCGGCGCGCAGTCGACGATTATCACGTCGTACTCGCCAGAGCGCGCATGATCTCGGACAGTGGCAAGTGAGAACAGCTCGTCCATGCCAGGGAAAACAGTGAGCTCCTCAGCTTCGATGCCCTTGAGTCCGCTCCAGTCGAACAGTTCGGTCAGGTGGTCCCTCACCTCGCCCCAAGATTCTTCGAGGCGCTGCTGGCTGTCGATCTGTTGGGCGTCGAGGTTCGGTACAACCTGTGTGGGACTATCTCCAAGGGGCACATCGAACGCATCGGCGAGCGAGTGAGCAGGGTCGGTTGACATCACCAGCGTCGAGTGCCCGAGATCCGCGGCTTTGATCGCCGTCGCAGCCGACACTGTCGTTTTTCCGACTCCGCCCTTGCCGGTGACGAGGATGATGCGCATCAGGCGCTTTCTTCGGCCCGCTTCTTCAGTCCGCGAAGTGCGGTACCGACGATCTGCTTCTCAGCCTGGCGCCGCAGGAACCCTGGAACCTTGAATGCAGGGTCGACCTTGAGGGCATACACGACCTCGCATCCATCGTCGAGCTCGTTGAACTCGTATCGTCCCTCCAGAGATTTGAGATCCGCGTTTGGAATCGCGCTCCAGGCGAACCCGTTGTCAAAGCCGTAGTCGTACTCGAGTGTGTAGGAGATTTCTTTCACCATGGCGTCGATGACGAAGTCTGCAGTTGCCGGTCTGCCGAAGTCGTCCTCGCTCGTGACTTCAACGAATTTCACACCGTCAGCCCACTCCGTGTACGCCTCGAGATCAAGCGCCACCTCATACACATGTTGCGGAGTTGCCGATATCTCCACCTTCTGTACGGTCCCCTCGAGCATCAAGTCTCCTTCTCGATCCAACATGGCTCAGCGTAGCGGGCCAACGACGATGCTGATCCTCGTGAGTCGCAGAGCGTAACGATACAGGGAATCGGGATCGGGGTACTCGACGCCGAACCGAGCCAGACCTTGATCGATCTCGGCATCGTCAAGGAGCTGAAGCGTGCTCACGAAACGAGCTCGTACCGCTGCCGCCCAATCTCTTGCCGTTCTCACGATCGGCTCGCTGGAACTCGACAGCTCCACATACGCGTCGTGTGACCTGCAGTACTCAGCGATTGCTTCCGGATCAGGAAACCGCGCGGTATCGATTTCGATGATCTGCGGGAACCACCGCCCCAGTGACGAGCGTTCGATGGCATCGTGTGTCATCGTCCAGATCTCGATGCGACCACCGAACGAAACGACACGGTTGGCCTCCGCAATAGCTGCCCTCCAGTTGCCGTAGTGGATCGACAGATGGAAGTACGCGAGTTGAGCAATGTCATCTGCAAAGGGAAGACTCTGGGATCGGGCCTGCACAATGGCAATGCCGCTTTGCTGGCTTGCACGCGCGAGCATCACCGCCGATGGGTCGATCACAACTGGAAACCGATCCTGGCCATGCCACGATGCTGCATGGCCACCCGTTCCTCCACCTATGTCGAGGAGCACTCCCGAACGATCTCCGGCGGACACCATCGCCCTTGAACGGGCGGCCTCTGACATCGGTCTGAGGCGATATGCACGCCCAAGGTGGTCGAGGTCTATGTCAACCATGGTGCACGGCGCGCCCTGTCGCTCGAAAGTAACCGACGTTGATGCATCTCGTGCTACCCACCTGCCAGGTTGTGGCCTGGGGTTGATGGATGTCACCAAAGAAGTGAAACGCAGGCTGGTACGCGAGCAGATAGTCGAGTATCTCCTTTGATGCCTTGCGCGTTCGACCGACGACGTCGCTGGCCAAAGTTTGCACGTCCGGAGGAACATGGGTACACAGAATGTCAACGGGACCAAGCCTCTCAAGTTTCAGGCGCATGTCCTGAGGATCGACCTCGCCAGGCGAACCGATTCGCGGGATGCCCCCACCCACAAAGCCCACTGTTGTGTCCTCGATGATTCGAGTTTCCGCGTCGACGAATTGCGCCGTCGGCGGAAGGTACTCCCTCAGCATGTCTGGTGGATCGACGTTCCCATAGGTCACATACGCATCGGCGCCGTCAAGCGATGCGCATACCGTGCGGTACTCCGCCGCCATCAGTTCGGATATCTCCGCGTCGACTTCGGCCTGCCTTCCCGCTGTTGCTTCGGCCCAGACGGCTTGTGCCTCGGATCGCAGACGGCGAGATCGCAGAGATGAGATCCGAGTCACCACGTCGATACCGATGACGTCAGCAACGATTCCCTCACCCGTGCGGTAGTCGATGAGATTGACGAGGTCACCAAGCACGAGCAGCGGTTCGTCTGTGGAAGCAATTCTTCGAAGGGCCTCAGCTGCGCCGTGAACGTCCGATACGATGAGCAACTGTCAGCTCTCCGACTCCGGGCCCAACCAGATCGAAACACCTATGAGGCCTACCGCGCCGACGATTCCTGCGACCACCGTAAGAGGATCCGGCCATCCGGCGTAGAGCGTTGACATTCCTGCCATGCCGAAACCAATCGTGCCCCCAAGAGCGAACCGGCCAGTTCGACCGAATCGGTGTTCTGGGTCAATGTTCTCCCACCCTGTCACGGTTGCCGCGACGGCCGTCGCTGAGATCCAGCCGACCATGAACAGGAATCCAATGAGCAGTGGCACGCCGTAAAGGGCAGTCATTTGGAGGATTCCTTCTCGTTGGGTGGGCGTGCAATGGACACGGCATCAGCGTAGACACCGTCACGATCACATTCGGTGACCGAGAAAACCAGTTCCTCTCTCACGGGGACCCCTGGTTTCGGTCTCCAGCTCTGATCGAAGAAGCGCCAGCGCACGAGATCCGCCGATGCGACCAACCGCCCATGCGGCATGACCGCCAAGAAGGTCATCCTGATGTCCGAGATACCCGGCCAGCAGACCGAGGGACGCCTCATCGCCGGTGTTCCCGAGAGCGACAAGGGCGTTACGCCGCACAAATCGCATCCGACGCGAGGGAACGTACCAGTGTGCAACCATCGTCTCCAGTTCCTCGTCACTCGACGTCAGAATCAATTCGGGACTGAGCCAATCGTTCGTCATGTCCTGTGCCATCAACGCATGCCGACCAGGCGGACACGCGGTGAGGCATTCGTCGCACCCGTAGATTCTTCCCCCGATTGCGCTGCGAAGTGTTCGGTCAATCGTGCCCCTTCGCTGCAGAACAGCAGAGATGCAACGTCTGGCATCGAGAACTCCTGGGGCGATGATTGCATCTGTTGGACATGCAGGGATACAAGCCTCACAGGTACCACATGTCCTTTGCATGGGTGGTGTAGATACGAGCACTGCATCTGTAACGACTGATCCAAGGAGAATCCAGGGGCCGGCTCCTGGGGTGAGAACCATTGTTGACTTGCCGCGCCACGCAACGCCGGCTCGCACTGCAACGGCTCTGTCGATGAGTCGATTGTCGTCGTACACGATTTCGAAACGGTCGCCCTCTGATTCCAACGCTGCAGCGATCTGATCGAGAACTTGTCGAACGCGCGCGTAGCGGTCGCCGTCAGCGAAGCGAGCCAGAGTTCGGCCGTCCCTCTCCCCATCGCCACCCTGAAGGTAGGGAACTGCTGCGACCACGATCGATGAGGCCCAAGGGAAGGAGTCCGCTGGTCGTGACGCAATCGTTGGGTTTGCGTACGTGAACGAGAGCCCGCCATGGAGCCCATGATCGACGCGTGCAACCAGTCGCTCCTCCTCCTCAGGAAAGGCACTCGTATCTGTCACGCCGATCGTGGCCGAGGTTCGGTCCTCGATCTCCTTGAATGCCTGCAGCAGGTCCATCGGGCCACGATAGGCCCACACAGCCGACACCGGGGTCAGCTGCCACTGGCGACGCTGCCCCCTTCATTGGGTGACATGGCATTGGCGACAAGGCGAATCGGCGACACAAGACCAACCCTGCTCATGGATTCAATGGCGGCCTGTTCGGCCTCCACCAATTCGAGAATCCCGTCGTCTCCTACAAGCACCGCAACGACGCAGTCGTCACAGGCATGTGTCCTACGCATGTCACATGTGTGGCAATCGATGATCATTCTGTCCTCCTTTGCAGAGAACCCTACGAATCGGATGTGACACGAAAGAGGACGACTGGCGACGAACGACACACGACAGTCCTTCATCGTCCGTCTACCCTCGTGGTATGAAACTTGGATTGAACATTGGGTACTTTGGAACTGCAATAGCTGATGACTTCACGCTCATCTCAACGGCGGAGGATCTTGGCTTCGACAGTGTGTGGACAGCCGAGGCGTACGGTGCAGATGCAGTGACGCCGCTTGCATGGGTCGCTGCGAGGACCGAGCGCATCAGAATTGGATCGGCTGTTTTCCAAATGCCAGCCCGCACACCGGGAATGACAGCCATGACAGCCTCAACTCTCGACATCATGTCGAACGGTCGATTCCTCCTGGGTCTGGGTGTCTCTGGTCCACAGGTGGTCGAGGGATGGCATGGGCAGCCGTATCGAAAGCCATTGGGCATGACGAGGGAGTACGTCGCGATCCTGCGCAAGATGTTCGCACGAGACGAACCAGTCGCTGTCGAAGGTGTGCATTACCAACTTCCGTATATGGGCGAGGACGCTTCAGGACTCGGCAAACCGTTGAAGCTGATGCACAAGCCGAAGAACCCTGACCTCCCGATCTACATCGCTGCCATTGGGCCAAGGAACGTCCAACTCACAGCTGAGATCGCCGATGGGTGGTTACCTGTGTTCCTCTCCCCACAGCGTATGTCCGAGGTGTACGGAAGCAACCTGGCCGCTGGCTTTGAACTCTCCGGAGAGGACAACAAGGCCGAGCGCTTCGATATCGCGCCGACCCTTGGCGCTCTTGTCACCGATGATCTTGACTCGGGACGACTGTCGATGAAGCCGTTCATTGCACTGTACATCGGCGGTATGGGTGCCAGGAACAAGAACTTCTACAACGATCTCGCCCGCCGATACGGATACGACCAGGCTGCGGAGCAGATCCAGGATCTCTATCTGTCCGGCAAGAAGATGGAGGCCACAATGGCTGTACCCGATGAACTCGTGGATGAGTTGACTCTGGTCGGCTCGAGGGACCGCATCGCAGACCGGCTCGACGCATGGCGTGACGCAGGAGTGACCACGATGATCGTGAACACGACCGATATCCCAACGATGCGCACGCTGGCGGAACTCGTTCTGTAGGGCGATCAGCCATTGAGAGATCAGCCTTTGGCGATCACGATTCAGCGCCGGGGAGAGGAAGGGACAACCTGAACGTCGCACCGTCACCCTGAACGTAGGTAAGTTCCCCGTCCATGAGCTCGGCAAGGCGTCTGGACAACGCCAAACCGAGGCCGACAGACGCCTTGACCGTCCGCGATGACTCGGCTCTCCCATACGGTTCGAAGATCCTCTCTCTGTCGGCATCCGGAATTCCTGATCCGGAATCCCCAACATCGAGGAACGCTACGCCATCGATCTGTCCGACTGACACTGTGATCGGTGATGATCCATATCGGAATGCATTCGTGAGGAGGTTGCGGATGATCTGGCGCACCCGCACTGGATCGCCGAAGGCGACGGAATCCGAGTCCTCGACTGCTATCTCCACACCCTCGGGGACGCTGATCTGAGCAACAACGGACTGGGCCAGCAGGGAGAGATCGATTCGGTCAGGGAACACGGGTAGTGATCCGTCCTCAGACCGAGCGGCGACCAACATGTCCTCAACGAGGTCGGCCATCTCTCTCGATGATTCCGCAACGATCTCCATGAGCTGATTGCGTTCCTCGACGTCGAAGGAATCCCCAGCGCCGATCAGTTCCTCCGCAAGGCCAACCACCGCGGTGAGAGGGGTACGAAGTTCGTGGCTAACAGAAGCAATGAGCTGGTCCTTGGATGTCAGGGAGTGCTCGAGCCTCGCGCGGTTCTGTGAGCGTTCGAAGAACGCGCTCAGGATGTCAGCAATCGTCCGACAGAACGTAATGTCGCGGTCCGCCCAGACCAGGGAACTTTCGTGTCTGGCGAACGAGACAGTGCCGTACCATGCGCCACCAACATGTATCGGCGCGATCATCCGCTGAGCAATATCGTCATCCCAGAACGCGATCTCGTCGCTCTGGAGCGCGCGCTGGACATCTGGCATATCGACATAGGAGATCTCTTCGTTGACTTCGTAGGCGGCCGCAATACCCGGCGCCGTCCATACCTCCACGACGCGAGCCGCAGGATCTCCCCGGTCCGCAGACACCGTTTCCGCTACGACAACCTCGTCGAACTTGCCAGCAACACCCACGGCCGCGAGTGCAGGCGCGAGATCGGACGACTGTTCGCCAAGCAATGCCCTCGATGATCTCGCGATCGCCTCCTCGTAGCGCAAGCGACCGTCGAGGGTGCCAATGAGCGAGTCCCTGGCGCGAGAACCGTCGGCTCGCTCCCACACGGACGAGGCCAGATCGGCAAGGGCTCTCAGAAGGATGAGATCATCGGTCTGCCATGCCCTCTCGGCATCGTCGTCTGCCGCTCCGACAACTCCCACCCACACTCCGTTGACGATGATCGGGACATCAACCTCGACACGGATGCCTGCGTCACCGCCTCGGTCGAATGGGGTTCCTCTTGCCTCCTCAACACGGTAGAAAAAGGGGGCGCCACCCTCGAGATGAGACCGCGCGCCCGGCATCGCGGACCAGGGGGTCAGCGCCGAACGGTCGAAGGATGAGTGTTCATGTTCGCGGTCGATCGACCGCTCCTCAACGACCGCGCAAAGGCCTCGGGAGTCCGATTCAACATTCCGCTCGATGAACACGACTGAGGTGTGCATCGCAGCTCTTATCGCGTCGAGCGCCTTGGCCATGGCCCCCACATCATCCCGGGCGACAAGCGCTCGTGACGCAATGGAGATCGCCTCCGCGATTTCGATCTTCCTGCCTGATGATCTCGCACCCATTCGGTTGGCTCTCACGAACTCATGTGCAACGCCAACGGTCGAGACACCGAACACGATTACGACGACAACGCCAGAGACAATCGAGCGTTCGATCGCCTGATCATGCAAACCAATCACATGCGGCAGAAAGGATGCAACGAATCCCACACCCACTGCCAACACGCCAATGACCCAGGCGTTTTCTGAGTCACCCAGCACCGCAACAACCAGGACAAAGTACGCGACTATTGCCCCGACAGCCGGGCCCGGAACACCAAGCACAATCAGTGCAACCCCCGTGAACAGTATGTCAGCCACGATCGTGGCGTTCGTATTGGATCGTTGATTCTTGAGTGCCAACGAAGCATCAGCGGCGCCCGCGAGTCCTATCACGACGATCATGATCATCGCTGGCCAGGCAAGGACGAGTCCCGCGATCACACCAAGAGCAGCCGCAGTCGCGCCGGTGACCCTGCGATACCTGTGCCATCGTTGCGTCACCACGGCGCGCTCCGACTCCATGGTCGCGGTCATCTGAATATGTGTGCGCGGAAGTGTCGCGGTCACCTTGGATCCAAAACGTCGCTCACCTATGTATCGGCCGCGTCTCGCCCTTGTTAAGCAATCAGCAGTTACTCCCCATGTGCTGGCTGGCAACTGAATACTGGTAGCTGGAGACTCAGTTTCCCGAGAGCCACTCGACAAAGGCGGTTGACCAGATCGGGACGCAGTCCGTGGCCGTGCAACGATCGCGCAACTCCCTGTCATTCGTGATCACGACGGTTCTCATGGAGTCCTCTGCGACGAGAGCCGCGATGACATCGTCTGCCTTCTCGCCGCGCGAGAATCGGACGGTAACACCTTCAGATGTCCGAAATCCGGAGCTGGCCTGATCATCCTGGCCATCGAACACGACAAGGACCTCGGCCTCTGAGCATCGCGCGAGCCTCCCCGCACGACGTACAACGTCATCTCTTGCCGATCTCGTCGAGAACTCTGCGTTGTATATCTCGCCGGCGATGTTGTAGCCATCGAGGATGAAGCGGTCAGGTCTCTGCTCCAGTAGAGAGGAGATCGCCATGCCCGAGTCGGGCGCGATCCCCTGCTCCATCCGAAACGGCTGAAGATCCTCGACGCCATATTCTCTGAATCCACTGGCTCTGAACGGCCGAATGTTGCGTTCAATCGAGTCGAGCCACCTCGCCAGTTCCACCGGGTCAGAGGGAGCGGACTCCGGTCTCACATCCGTTGCCGGGTTGGCAACAGCCGAGCCACGTTTCCGGCTTCGTTCAACGGCCGAGCGGACTCTCTCCTCGGCAGATGCCAGCTCAGATCTCAGCGTGGTCACCTCGGCGGCGAGGGCAGAAATCTGGTCTTGCTTCGCTGAGATTTCGCCGCCCAGCATCTCGACTCGAGCTTCGAGGCGGGCCTGCCTCTCGGATACTGAGGCCCGCGAAGCCTCGAGTTCCCGCTCATGTGTGGCGCGCACTGCCACCACCCTGCGATGCGCCTCTTCCAACTGTCGTTTGAGTTTCTCGATCTCTCTACCTTTTTGGCGCAGATCGGACTGCTCTTCCAGATTCGCCATCTCGACGGCGCGTTCGTTGATGCTCGCGAGCTCGTTGGCCGGATCATCGAGAAACGCGACCAGATCACCATCCGTTTCGGCGTGCTGCTGAAACCGTTCCGCGACCGCGGAACGAAACGATTCACTTCGTGTCAATTCCTGGATGACGGTCCTTGCCAACGGTGGTGGGAGCCTTCGGGCAGAGCTTCTGGCGACCTTACGCAGGCTCGCGGGAACATCATCCTCCTCCATGTCAGCGAGCTCTTCGCGAGCTGCTTCGACGACCGGGTCGAGCAGTGTGAGAGAGTGTTTGTCGATCGTCATTGCGCCATCCCTCCACATCGACCATTGCTCATCTTGACATGTGTCTTCATGGTGCCATACTCGCGCGTCAGGCCCACAAATGGTGAAGATCGATAATGCATACGCACGAAGAACTGGTACTCATTCTTATATAGGCGCATCCAACACCTGATGCGCCCAGCCCTCCGTGTTCCGGAGGGTTCTTTTGTACCCGGAGAACTCCATGTCACAAAAACTCAACGGAGCAGCGATTCTCATACGGTCGCTTGAACACGAAGACGTCGAAATGATCTTCGGCGTGCCAGGCGGCGCCATCCTCAAGGCGTACGATGAACTGTATTCAAGTTCGATCCGACACATCCTTGCGCGCCACGAACAAGGCGGAGGCCATATGGCGTCCGGATACGCACACGCAACGGGCAGAATCGGTGTGACATTCGCGACGTCGGGACCCGGTGCGACGAATCTCATCACTCCCCTCGCGGATGCCTACATGGACTCCATTCCCGTGGTTGCGATCACTGCCCAGGTCCCTTCCACCTCCATTGGACTCGATGCGTTCCAGGAGACCCACACCTGGGGCATCTCGATGCCCGTCACGAAACACAACTATCTCGTCACGAGAATCGAGGAGATCCCCTCCACGATTCGTGAGGCCTTCCACGTCGCTTCAACAGGCAGACCAGGGCCGGTTCTGGTTGACATCACAAAGGACGCACTCGCCGACGAAATGGAGTGGCACGGACCTGGCGAAATCGATCTTCCCGGGTACAAGCCATCGGTCAAGGGCCATCCCCGCCAGGTCAAAGCAGCTGTTGATGCGATCCTCGCGTCCAAGCGTCCGGTGCTCTATGTCGGTGGTGGTGTAATCAGGGCCGGTGCGTCTGACGAGCTGCGAACGTTCGCTGAACTGCACGACCTGCGGGTCGTGACAACGCTCATGGGACGCGGAGCGATATCGGATTCGCACGAGCTTGCCCTCGGCATGAGCGGCATGCATGGCAACTACACAGCCACCACGGCGATTCAACAGGCAGACCTGCTCGTCACGGTGGGCGCGCGGTTCGATGACCGCGTAACCGGCGACCCGGAATTCTTCGCTCCCCATGCAAAGGTCATTCACATCGATGTCGATCCGGCTGAGATCGGGAAGATCCGCGACGCGGAAATCCCGATAGTGGGTGACGCGAGGGCCGTCCTGGAGCAGCTAATCGACGAGAGTGCCGTGAAGATGATCGACATCTCTCCCCCAGATCGGAGCGAGTGGAACGACACGCTCTCGGGATGGCAGCGCGACTTCCCGCTCAGGTACGACCAGGACCCCGAAGGACTCATCCAACAGCAGTATGTGATCGATGAACTCTCGAAGCGAACGGATGATTCAACGATCGCGGTTGCGGGCGTTGGCCAGCATCAGATGTGGGCATCACAGTTCTGGAGCTTCGAAAACCCGAACACGTGGATCAACTCCGGTGGTCTTGGAACGATGGGATATGCGGTTCCCGCTGCCATCGGCGCCCAAGCGGGAATGCCGGACACCACCGTGATCGCCATCGACGGTGACGGCTGTTTCCAGATGACGTTCCAGGAGCTGATCACCGCGGCCGAGGAGAACATCCCTGTCAAGATCGTAGTGCTCAACAATGCAAACCTCGGGATGGTCCGCCAGTGGCAGAAGCTGTTCTACGAGGACAGGTACTCTGCAACGGAACTCTCGTACACGAATCCGAATATTCCAATGCTCGCCGAGGCAATGGGATGTGCAGGGTTCAGGGCAGAAACTCCTCAGGACGTCATCCCAACCATAGAGAAGGGCCTTGCCGTCAACGATCGGCCCGTCGTAATGGAGTTCGTGTGCGATCCTGATGCAATGGTCTTTCCCATGGTCATTGCCGGGGGATCCAATGACGAGGTGCTCATGGGACCAGAGGACTTGGCGTGACCCAGCACCTCCTCACCGTCACCGTCGAGAACAAGCCCGGCGTGCTTGCCCGGATCTCCTCGATGTTCGCCCGAAGGGACTTCAACATCCACTCTCTCGCTGTGGGACCTACGGAGGATCCGAAGCGATCACGGGTGACGATGGTTGTCGACGGCCCAGAAATGGAACAGATCGTCAAACAGCTCTACAAGCTCATCCACGTGATCAAGGTCACAGAGCATCTGCCAGGTGAGGCTGTCGAGCGAGAGATCATGCTCGTTCGCGTGAACGCCGACCCAAAGCGTCGCAGCGAAATACTCGACGCAGCCACAATCTTTGACGCCACTGCCGTCGATGTTGGACCGAACACGATCGCCTTCGAGGTGGTCGGCGAACCGTCGCGACTCTCGGACTTCCTCGAGTTCATGAGGACGTACGGCATCGTAAGCCTCGTGAAGTCGGGGCGCATCGCTCTTGCGAAGGACACAAAGACACAATCCAAGAAACAGAGACAGAAGGCGTAGGAGCCAAATCACATGACAACGATGTACTACGAGGCCGATGCTGATCCAGGGCTCATTACGAGACGCAAGGTCGCCGTGATGGGCTTTGGGAGCCAGGGTCACGCTCATGCGCTCAATCTCAAGGAATCAGGCGTTGACGTTGTTGTTGGTCTGCGCGACGGTTCGCCGAGAACCCAGGCAGCCTCCGATGCTGGCCTGAAGGTTGTCGATCCCGAGACAGCAGCGGAATGGGCTGATGTGATCATGATGCTCGTGCCCGATCAGGTGCAGAAGAGCTTCTATGAGGACGTGATCGCACAGAGACTCTCGCCAGGGGACGCCCTGTTCTTCGCTCACGGATTCTCGATCCACTTCGACTTCATCAATCCGCCCGAATATGTGGACGTCGCGATGGTTGCTCCGAAGGGCCCCGGCCACCTGGTACGCAGGCAGTACGTCGACGGCTCGGGCGTGCCGACGCTCGTGGCAGTCCAGCAGGATCCCTCCGGAGATGCGTTCGCGCTCGCCCTGTCATACGCCCACGCCATCGGTGGTACGAGGGCAGGAGTGATCGAGACGACCTTCAAGGATGAGACGGAGACAGACCTCTTTGGAGAACAGGTCATCCTGTGTGGTGGAGTTGACTCACTCATCCAGGCGTCGTTCGAAACCCTGACCGAAGCCGGATACAAGCCTGAGATGGCGTACTTCGAGGTACTCCACGAACTCAAGCTCATCGTCGACCTCCTCTGGGAGGGTGGTATCGAATGGATGCGACACTCCGTTTCGGACACAGCCGAATACGGGGACATCACACGCGGTCCCAGAATCGTCACTGCAGAGACAAAGGTGGAGATGCGCAAGATTCTCGCCGAGATTCAGTCGGGTGAGTTCGCCAAGGAATGGATGGCTGAATACGAGGCAGGGTCACCGAATCTCAACGCTGCGCGTGCAGCGATCGCGGAGCATTCCGTTGAGCAGACCGGCAAGGACCTGCGAGCCATGATGACGTTCATGGTCGCCAAGACCCCAGAGGACGATGTATGACCAGCGATCGGCTGATCATCTTCGACACCACCCTCCGCGATGGTGAACAAGCTCCAGGCATTGCGCTGTCACCTGATGACAAGGTCGCTATAGCCAGACAACTGGCTCTGCTCAAGGTCGACGTGATCGAGGCAGGGTTCGCAGCATCCAGCCCGGGCGATTTCTCCGCTGTCTCAAGAATCGCCGCAGAGGTGAGAGGTCCGACGATTGCATCCCTTGCTCGCACCCACATCGATGACATAGATCAGGCTGCGGACGCACTCAAGGCGGCTGACAACAAGCGCATCCACGTCTTCATTTCAACGTCGCCCATCCACATGGAGCAGATGCTTCGCATGTCTCCCGCTGAGGTGCTCAGCTCGGTGAGAGAGGGGGTCGCACGCGCCAAACGATATGTCGATGATGTCGAGTTCTCCCCTCAGGACGCCACTCGATCCGACCCGGACTTCATCGTCGAGGTCTGCCGGGCGGCGGTAGCGGCTGGCGCCACCACGATCAACATCCCTGACACCGTCGGCTACGCGATGCCTGAGGATTTCGTCGAACTACTCACGAGGGTGTTCGATGACGTCAGGGGCGGCAACGAGGATGTAATCATCTCAACGCACTGCCACAACGATCTCGGAATGGCCGTTGCGAACTCCCTCTCCGCCATCAACGCCGGTGCGAGGCAGATAGAAGGCGCCATCAACGGGATCGGGGAGAGAGCTGGCAATACCTCGACCGAAGAGATCATCATGGCCATCACCACCCGACCCGACCATTTCGAGGTCGAGATAGGGGCTGATACAACCCAGATCTTCGAGACGTCGCGGCTTGTTTCGAGTCTCACTGGCTATCCGATCCAGTACAACAAGGCTGTCGTGGGCCGCAACGCTTTCTCACACGAGTCCGGCATCCATCAACACGGCGTCCTCCGCAACCGCGAGACCTACGAGATCATGGATCCATCTGCGATCGGTCACGAGTCGAAGCTCGTTCTCGGAAAACATTCCGGTCGGGCGGCTTTCCAGGATGCACTCACGAAGATGGGGCTCTCACTCGAGGATGTTGACTTCCAGAGCGCTTTCGACCGGTTCAAGGAGCTCGCCGATCGAAAGGGTGAGATCTCCGAGGAAGGAATACGCGCAATCGTTGCGGATGAAACAGGCACGGACCTCGAGGAGATGCAGTTCACTGCAATCCACGTGTCAGGTGGTTCAAACGAGGTTCCCGTGGCAAGGGTGACCCTTACTCGCAACGACGAAGTGGTGGAGAGGACAGCTGAGGGCGACGGGATGGTGAACGCAACGTTCGTTGCCATTCAGGATGCCTACGACATCCCTGCGCGGCTCCTCGACTACCGCGTCTCGCCGATCACATCAGGTGCTGATGCCATGGCTGAGGTCAGCGTCATCATCAAAGTCGGCTCCTCGACGTTCTCTGGTCGGGGTGTCTCAACAGACGTCGTTGAAGGGTCAGCGCGCGCAATGGTGTCTGCTATGAACAAAGCGGCATTCGACCGCGGCGTCACCGAGATAAGTGGAGTAGCTGAAGCGTGAACGCACGCTTCGCTCTTCTTCCTGGCGACGGCATTGGACCAGAGATCGTCGAACAAGCGCGCATCGTCCTTGAAGCCGTTGCAGAACGATTCGGCCACGTATTCGTCTTCGGCGAGTATCTGATGGGTGGTTGTGCCATCGACGCGACCGGCGACCCGCTGCCTGCAGCCACTCTCGAGGCCTGCAGAGCGTCGGATGCTGTGCTCCTCGGAGCGGTTGGCGGTCCACAGTGGAGCGACCCAGACGCGAAGACCAGACCAGAAGCGGGCCTTCTCGCACTCAGAAAGGACCTCGGTCTCTACGCCAATCTGCGCCCGGTGAAAACGTCCGAGGCGCTGGTTGATTCCTCTCCCCTACGCAGGGAGATCGTCGAAGGAACAGACATCCTGTTTCTGAGGGAATTGACGGGTGGGATCTATTTCGGCGGATCGACAGTTTCTGATGACGGAACTGAGGTCGCTGATCACATGAGGTACACCGTTGGTGAGATCGAGCGAATCGTCCGCATGGCGGGTAACGCTGCCAGGCAACGCTCAGGAAGACTGACCTCGGTCGACAAGGCGAACGTCCTCGAGGTGTCCCGTCTCTGGCGTCGCACAACGCAGCGAATCATGGACGACGAGTTCCCCGATGTGGAACTCGAGACTGTCCTCGTCGACGCGATGGCTATGCACCTGCTCTCCCGCCCAAGGGACTTCGATGTCGTCGTTACAGGCAACCTGTTCGGGCGACATCCTCACCGATGAGGCATCGATGCTCCCCTGGCTCACTCGGTCTGCTGCCTTCGGCATCACTTGGTGACGGGGGCGTCGGTCTCTATGAACCAATCCACGGATCTGCGCCAGATATCGCCGGTCAGGGCATCGCAAATCCGCTTGGCACGATTCTCTCAGCAGCGATGGCGCTCCGACACTCTCTCGATCTCGACGAGGAGGCAGACGCCATAGAGGACGCGGTCGAACGCGTCCTCGCAGACGGCTTACGCACCGCAGATATTGCTGATGGTGGGGAGTTCATCGGTACCGAAGCAATGGGTGCTGCGGTTGCTGGAGCGGTACACGCCTGACAAACGTGAAACAGACCACTACGTGCTGCTAGCTGTCCAATGAGTAGATGGTTACCGGTTCGGATACGTTCTTGAGATTCCGCTCTCCAAGCGCGGTCGCCGTAACTCCTGATAGGTTTCGCACGTTTTCATAGACCACTGCGGAGAAACCGATCTCGCCTGAACCCATTTCGCCCTGGATGCGTGAAGCAATATTGACTGCGTCTCCGTGCACATCGCCATCAGCCTCCACGACGGCGCCAAGATGGATGCCGATTCTGACGCTGAATCGGCCATCAGCCTCGACGGCTTCTTGGATTGCCCGCGCGCAGACAAGTGAATCAGCAACGGATTCAAAGCTGGCGAGTATTCCATCTCCAAGTTCCTTGACCAAACGACCACGGTTCTCGATAATCGCCCGACGGTGAATGGCAATGTTCGCGTCCACGATCTCGAGCGTCGCTGCCTCGTCCTCACCCATCAGCGCGGTAAAAGCAACAATATCCGAAAAGAGGATTGCGGCAAGCCTCCGGTGTGGTTGTCCTGATCGTCTTGTACGGATTGCATCATCGAGGTAGTGCCTCTTGCCATTGAGCGCATTCTGGTACTCGGCTTTGGACAGAATATTCTCATCGAGTTCAAAGTCGGTGCGCAGCAAATTGTCGATGAATGCCTCGAGCAGGTCGTCATCATTCTCTGCCGCATCACGAATGAAGTGCGTATCGATGTTGATGCACACAGCCCCAACGAGACCGAAGTTCGCGCGAAATATCGGGATGGTGGTGCATTTGAATTGACGAGGTCCAATGTTCAGTTCGTAGTTGACCTTGTCCTCCCCCATTTGGCGACGAGTCTTGAGGTCGAGTACGAGGTTCGTGGCACCGCTGCCGACAGATCGACCAGTCACCTCCCCGTTCTCGATTGCGACCAATGATCTCGACGGGTTCACGAGGTTGTGCAGCAAGATCTCGATGCCTGTGTTTGGGAAGGAACGGCCAAGCTGGTTCACAATGCGCTTGTAGTTCTCAAGGAATGCATCGTTGTCGCTGACGACACCGTCTCCGTCATAGAGCAGATAGAGCTGTTGATAACGGCTGAGCCGATCGCTCGGAAACTTGTCCCGCACAAGGTTCTGTTCACCGATAACCACGAGTTCCTGTGCCGCACGCACGTTTCGATCCTGAAGAAAGTGGGCCACCGCTTCGTCAAACGCATCGCTGCTGAACTCGACATGGCCGTCAGGGTTCACAACGAACGGGTAGAACTCATACTCCTCAAGGCCACGTTCTATCTGGGTCGCATGATCGTGACCGATTTTCGCGTTGCGCGCACCCAGAAAATACCCGGCAGCGCCGATTCCGACCAGAAGCACCACCACAATTCCGACGATTACTGGCTCCATGGGACACTCTCAATTCTCGTCAGCCGCACACTGCCGTCTCTTCCGCAGCGAAGAGCCGAACCGGAAGTCGCAGCCTACAACATCGGTCCGCGACGCAAAGCAACTTCGCCGGCGAAATTGGGGCTATTGTCACGCACAGTGAAAGTCCAAGTCGAAGCAGGCTCCTTCACGTTCGAAGGCACATTCGAGACGGCAAATGCGCCGCAGACATGCGCGTGGTTCGCGACCATTCTGCCCTTCGAGAGCAGTGTTATTCATGCTCGCTGGAGCGGTGAGGCGGTATGGGTGCCTCTGGGGAATCTCGAATCTGGTCTAGCGCTTGAGAACCACACTGCCCACCCATCTCGTGGCGATCTGCTCTTCTACCCGGGCGGCATCAGCGAAACCGAGATCCTGTTCGCTTATGGAAGTTCATCATTCGCGGCGAAGACGGGCGCACTTGCCGGAAACCACTTCATCACGATTACGTCTGGGAGAGAGCAACTCGCCGAGTTCGGCAACGCCGTACTGTGGGAGGGCGCGCGGCAAATCAAATTCACAACTATCGAATGAGGCTCGACTCCACCGAAGCGTTCCAGGACGGATCTACCAGATTGGTGATCCGCGTGGTTGTGGTGTTTTGGTGAGTCTGCGTCTGTGTGGTGGGGATTCGGGGTCTATCCGGTAGCCGTTGCCGTGGATGGCAGCATGGTGGTGGTACCAGCACAGGGTGGCAAGGTTGTCCGGATGATGGCTCCCGCCGTCTGTGAAACGTTTGATGTGGTGAGGTTCAAGGCGGTAACGCGAGCTACAGCCATCTATGACACATACCCCGTCTCGATACGCCACCGTGTGCCGAACTGCGGGTGGGATGGTCCGGGTAGCAGGTGACGCGACCACAGGTATGCCCTGTGTGTCGAGGCCAACAATCTGGACCCTGCCGTGGCACATGATCTCCTCCAAAGCATCGGGTCCAACGCGTGGCCCATACTCGACAACAGCCGTGGCGTGTGTCGGGTTGTTCTGTCGTGCGTCGACAAACACGGTCACCTGACCAGTAGAGGACCCGTCAGGGGTTGATCCGTCAAGGGAGTCAAGTGCCATTGCACCGAGGGCATCGAGCTGGCGCTGCCCACGAGAAGAGGCCATAGCGTCTGGTGTGGCACGAAGTTCATCTGCCCTGTCACAGATAGCTCTATCAATGGTGCGACCAATGACTCCTGGCGCTTCGCCCCACATCCGATACCGTGATTCGTCCAGGTTCGGTTGGATCGTGAAATACCGCTCCGTGAACACTCGCCGCTCATCAGCTGTGGTGACGTGGCGTGTACGAGCAATCATGCGTCCCACACCCGCAAGATCATGATCGTAGGAACCAACCACCACATCGGATGAAGCGCCAGCATCTGAGAGTTTCACTGCAGCAACTGTCCGGTCAAAGGTGGCGCCACGGTTGAGCATCCGATCATGCAAACTCCGGTGTTGCACGAATCTGCGGGCCGCGAACACAAGATCCCTTGCAGTGTCACGCTTGACATCAAGATGGGATTGGACATAGTCAACCATCGACCTCGACCCGTCAGACTGTGGCGCCTGGCCATACTCAAGTTCACGAACAAGGACATGCTGCTCAGAACGCAACTCTGTGATCTTCGCCTCGACAGCCACAAGATCCGTCTCAAGCTCACTGATAGTTCGCCTCGAATACATACCCACAACATATCCCGTAGCTATGACAAGAACGACTCCTGGCGCTTCGCCCCACATCCGATACCGTGATTCGTCCAGGTTCGGTTGGATCGTGAAATACCGCTCCGTGAACACTCGCCGCTCATCAGCTGTGGTGACGTGGCGTGTACGAGCAATCATGCGTCCCACACCCGCAAGATCATGATCGTAGGAACCAACCACCACATCGGATGAAGCGCCAGCATCTGAGAGTTTCACTGCAGCAACTGTCCGGTCAAAGGTGGCGCCACGGTTGAGCATCCGATCATGCAAACTCCGGTGTTGCACGAATCTGCGGGCCGCGAACACAAGATCCCTTGCAGTGTCACGCTTGACATCAAGATGGGATTGGACATAGTCAACCATCGACCTCGACCCGTCAGACTGTGGCGCCTGGCCATACTCAAGTTCACGAACAAGGACATGCTGCTCAGAACGCAACTCTGTGATCTTCGCCTCGACAGCCACAAGATCCGTCTCAAGCTCACTGATAGTTCGCCTCGAATACATACCCACAACATATCCCGTAGCTATGACAAGAACAGAGTCGTCCTCCCCTGGTGGGGGGACAAGAGACGAGCGCAGCGAGGATCTAGGGGGGAGTGCGAGCCTGCGAGCCCGGTACGCGAGAACTCGACGCGAGCTGGATCCGTTCTCAACTCGTACAAGGAGGTGCCGTCATAGGCTCGCCAGCTCGCACACCCCCCTGAATCGCTTCGCTCTTCTGTCCCCCCACAAGGGGAGGACGGTTTAGGACCTGGAGTTGCGAAGCAACTCCAAAGGAACGCCCCTGGCGTTCCCGCGTTCCCGTTAGCCTCTTCCGCCGGCGATCAGGGCTGCCCATTCGCTGTGTTTGAGGCGGACCATGGCGAGAGTGCCAACTATCGGTCCGGGGACGAGGATGAGGAACGCCCACTGCCAGGACATTCGATCCGCGATGAGTGGGACGATCGATATCGTGACGAGTGTGAGCATGAATCCAAGCGCGGTTTGGAGAGTAAGGGCTGTTCCTCTTACGTTGTCGGGTACAACCTCGGTGACGATCGCTGAGAACTGGGCTGAATCGGATACAACGGTGAACCCCCAGATCAGTAGCAACCCGATCATGACCCACGGGGGCGCATTGAACACCACCACCGTCAACGCAGCAGCTGTCCCCGAGATCACCATGGATCCCCCCGCCGCTAACGTTCTGCCCCGGCGATCAGCCAACCGTCCTGCGAAATACGAGCCAATCCCACCTACGGCGATCATCGCGAACGCCACAACAGACGCTGATCCTGAGAAGTCCGTTGCCGCGACATAAAAGACAACCCATGTCCACGCGGCGTAGAGCTCCCACATGTGGCCCAGATAGCCGATCGTCGCGAGCCGGAATCCTTTATTGGAAAGGATGCTGCGAATGTGACGCCACGAGAAGGCTGATGTTGCCGTGTCGAAAGGACCGTCTCCTGCCATCAGCATCATCCCCGCTGAGATGATCGCGAGAGCGGAGGCTATGAGCAGCACCATCTGCCAGTCGAGGCCGAAACCGCGCACGAGGTGCGGAAGAGCGCTGCCAACAGTCAACGCCCCTATGAGGATCCCCAGCGCCGTGCCTCTCCCCTCTTTGAACCACCCGGCAATAGCCTTCATGCCGCTCGGATACACACCGGCCAGGGCGACTCCCGTCAGGAATCGGATGCCGAGCGCAATCGCCAGATCGCCAGGGGCCAAGAAAGACGAGTGATGCTGTGATGAGTCCACCGATCAGGGCAGATACCGCGAAGAGATGACGGGCCTTGAAGCGATCCGCCAAATTGAGAAACGCCGATAGAAGAGCGCCAATCACGAACCCGACCTGAACCGACAATGTCAGCAACGGAATATGGGCATCGGTGAGGTCCCAGGCCGTTTTCAGCGATTCGGCAACCGCCGACGCTGAGAACCACAGCGACAACGCAAACAGCTGAGCGGTGGCGATAATCGCGAGCGCTCTGCCCTGTCCTTCGATCTTCATGCTGTTCCAAGGTACACATCCTGGATCTTCTTCCCGGTCTCTCCTTGAGACCGGTACTCTCAACAGCCATGACAACAACGACCTTTCGATCAGATATCGGACTCATCGGCCTCGCTGTCATGGGACAGAACCTCGTCCTCAATCTCTCGGACCATGGGTTCAGCGTGGCGGTGTTCAACCGCACTCCCGCAAGGACAGAGACCTTCGTAGCAGAGAACACCGATCGTGAGATCGAGGGCTACAAGGACCTTGGCTCATTCGTCGATTCGATCGAGCAACCCCGTCGCATCGTTCTGATGATCAAGGCTGGGCAGCCTGTTGATAGTCAGGTCGCTGCGCTTCTCCCTCTGCTCGACGAGGGCGACGTCATCATTGATGGCGGAAACTCACTGTTCACCGATACCGCCCGCAGAGTTGATGAGCTAGCAAGCCTGCGCATCCATTTCGTCGGGGCAGGCATCTCGGGCGGTGAAGAGGGCGCAAGGTACGGACCATCGATCATGCCGGGCGGCGATGCAACAGCGTGGCCAATTATCAAGGATGCCCTCATCTCCATAGCAGCGGTCGCGGAGGGAGAGCCATGTGTCTCATGGATAGGACCTGGTGGTTCAGGCCACTTCGTCAAGATGGTGCACAACGGCATTGAGTACGGCGACATGCAGATCATTGCTGAAGCGTACGACTTCATGTCGAGAGGACTCGGCATGTCCGCCTCTGAGATCCAACCCGAATTCGCGAGGTGGAACACGGGACCGCTGGACTCCTATCTCATAGAAATCACCGCGGAGATCCTCGGACATCACGAACCAGACGGCACCGCAACGATCGACCACATCGTCGATGCAACGGGCCAGAAGGGCACGGGCAAATGGACCGTCATCGCCTCAATGGATATACCAACACCCGTATCCCTCATTGCTGAGTCGGTGTACGCACGTGTCGTCTCGTCGCTCATCGGAGAGCGAGCAGAGGCAGCGAGAATCCTCGGCGGGGCCACAGAACCGATCGACGAGGATCCGCTCACTGTCATCAACGATCTCCACGACGCGCTCTACGGCGCAAAGATCATCTCGTATGCCCAAGGATTCATGCTGCTCGCATCGGCAAGCGCCGATTACGGCTGGAGCCTCGATCTCGGTGCAATCGCCGCGCTATGGCGAGCAGGATGCATCATCCGATCGCGGTTCCTCAATGACATCACCGCTGCCTACACACGCGACCCTGAGCTCGACAACCTCCTCTTCGATGAGTTCTTCTCGCAGGAGATCACGACAGCGATACCAGGCCTCAGACGAACCGTTGCACGGGCAATCCACGCAGGAATCCCTGTTCCCGCATACAGCGCAGCGCTAGCGTTCTTCGACTCCTACCGGTCAAAGAGACTCCCGGCCAACCTCACCCAGGCACAGCGAGACTATTTCGGTGCCCACACCTACGAGCGCCTCGATGCTGAGCGAGGCGAGTGGTTCCACACCGAGTGGACCGCCCAGCGAAACGAGACGGAATGATCCAGAAGTGGCCCCACACAATGCCAGCTCTGATTACGCCATTTGACCCGGATGAGAGCATCAATATCGACGCTCACCGGCACAATGTTTCCGTCGCGGCCTCTGTGGGAGCTCAGGGTGTTCTTCTTGCAGGGTCCACAGGGGAGGGCCCCTACCTCGAGGCTGACGAGCGAGCAGCACTTGTCTCCTCAGCTCGCGGGACCGCGGCCGATCTTGTCATTCTTTGTGGCATCTCTGCCGAGACGGACCGCCAGGCGGCACCCCAGATCGATGAGGCAGCTGCGTCAGGAGCGGACGCCGTCCTCGTCATCACCCCGGGAACACTCGTGCGGGGCAGAACAAATCTCATCTCTGACTACTACGAACGGATAGCAGACCTCTCTCCCCTCCCCGTGTTCCTCTATTCCAATCCTGTCGTCACCGGATACGAGCTCCCTGTTGAAGCGGTGCGGTACCTTGCACAACACCCGGACATTGTCGGTATGAAGGACAGCGGCGGAGATGTGGCCCGACTTGATGAGCTGGCCGACGTGTTGACAGACGGATTCGTCGTCTACATCGGCAGTTCCAAGAAACTTGCCGAAAGCACGCGACGCGGCGCATACGGAGCGATCACCGCCAGCGCGAACTATGCATTCTCGTTGGTCGAAGGAGCTACATCGCAAGATGAGGAGTCCCAAACAACTCTTACCGAAGTGACATCGATCGTGCAGCAATACGGTGTCCCCGGAACGAAATACGCGGCCGCCCTCGCCGGAATGGACGAGGGTAGAAGCCGCCTCCCCCTCGAATCGCTCGATGGACAGGCACAACGAATCATCGCAGAGGCCTACGAGGACATCCTCAGCTGATCACGTCGCAGAGGCCTGCGATTTGTTGCACTGTTCGGATTACCATTTCAGACAATGCAACTCGGTATTCGAAACGAACAATCGTCACGCGAAAGCCGGGTGGCAGCACCCCCGGCCTCTGTAGCCACATTCGTGGAACTTGGTTTCGACGTATCCGTTGAATCAGGCGCGGGAAGCGCTGCTGGATTCCCCGACGAGGAATTCGTCGACGCTGGCGCGACCATCGTGAACGACCTCTCCGAAGACGGAGCGATTGACCTCCTTGTCCGAATCTCGCCTCCCACGGAATCTGATCGGTCGCTCATGGCGCACGACGGAGTGATCCTCGGACTCGTGGACCCTGCCGCGAACGAGGAACTCCTCACGAGCTGGGGAGACGCCGGAATTACGTCGATCTCCATGGAGATGGTGCCCCGCACCACGCTTGCTCAGGCAATGGATGCACTCTCATCACAGGCAACCTCCGCCGGTTACGCCGCTGTGCTCCTTGGAGTGACCACACTCACCAAGTTCATGCCGATGCTCGTCACCGCTGCAGGCACGATCCCACCGTCGAACGTCCTCATTCTTGGTGTCGGCGTTGCAGGGTTGCAGGCAATCGCGACGGCGAAGAGGCTCGGCGCTGTTGTGTATGCATATGACATCCGCCCGGAAACCAAGGAACAGGTCGAATCCCTCGGGGGCCGGTTCGTCGAGGCACCCACACAGAAGATGGATGAGGGCGGATACGCCAGAGCAGTGGATGCGGAGACCGAAGCCGAGCAGAAGGCTGCACTCGCAAAGGCAGTGGCTGACGCAGATCTCATCATCACCACAGCCCAGGTGCCAGGGCGAAAGGCTCCACGGCTCATCGACGCGGCAATGGTCGCTGCGATGAAACCTGGATCTGTGATCATCGACATGGCTGCGTCTTCCGGAGGCAACGTGGAAGGTTCACAACCGGATACAACCGTTGACGTGTCCGGCGTACACATCATGGGTCCGACGGATCTTGCATCACGGGTTGCCACCGATTCGAGCAGGATGTTTGGCAGGAACGTGACAGAACTGGTCAAGCGGATGGTCATCGAAGGACAACTGATCGTCGACCCTGAGGATCCAGTTGTCGGACCAGCCATAGCCGCCCCGATCACCACTCCCCCAGAAAGCGAGGCCACGCAATGAGCTCCGAATTCATCGCGGGCATCGTTGTCTTCGTCCTCGCGGGCTTCGTCGGCTTCGAGGTCATCGCAAAGGTGCCGAGAACGCTCCATACGCCGCTCATGTCCGGCGCGAACGCCATCTCGGGCATCACAATCGTCGGCGCGATCATTGCCGCTGCAACGGGCACGGGCGTCCTCGCTGCAATCCTCGGATTCCTCGCAGTCATGTTCGCGATGATCAACGTCATTGGTGGCTTCCTCGTGACAGACCGGATGCTCGAGATGTTCAAGAAGCTTCCTGGTAAGCGCTGATGGTCGAGCTTGCCTATCTCCTGGCCGGTGTCCTCTTCATTGTCGGTCTCAAGGGGCTGACATCACCAAGGACCGCCAGGCGCGGCAATCGGATCGCCGCCCTTGGAATGCTTGTCGCGATCATCGTGGTCGTTGTCGACCTGATAGGCCTCGATGCCAAGCTCGCGTGGGGCATCGTCGTTGCTGGCATGTTCGTTGGTGGTGGCATCGGCGCGTTCCTCGCGCTTCGCGTCCAAATGACCGATATGCCACAACTGGTCGCCGCATTCAACGGTTTCGGTGGCGGTTCGTCCGCTCTTGTCGCGGCCGCTGCAGTTGTCGGCACGAACGCGGTCATGCCTACGGAGACAGCTGTAACCACTTCGCTCTCCCTCATCATCGGAGCCATCACTCTCACCGGCTCGTTCATTGCATTCGGAAAACTCCAGGGGATCGTTCCAAGCAAGCAGGTCTTCCTACCGGGCGGCACAGTCACCAACGCAGTTATCGCGCTCGGCGCGGTCGTTGCCGCTGGATTCGGTATCTTCTCTGATTCGGCAACCGCATACTGGATCGCCACAGGCCTCGCCGCGATCCTCGGTGTCACAACAGTCCTGCCCATCGGTGGGGCGGACATGCCGGTTGTCATCTCACTTCTCAACTCGTTCTCAGGCATCGCAGCAGCCATGGCCGGATTCGTGATCGGCAATCAGGCGCTCATCGTGGGCGGAGCCCTCGTCGGAGCCGCAGGCCTCATCCTCACGATCGAGATGGCCGTAGCGATGAACCGTTCCATTCCGAGCATCCTCTTCTCGCAGTTCGGAGGCGGCGCAACGGCGGAGGACATAGGCGCGAAACCGGTGAACCGTGCCACAGCAGACGACGCGGCCATTGCTCTTGCGTATGCGGAGAAGGTCACGATCGTGCCCGGCTATGGCCTTGCGGTGGCACAGGCACAACATGCGGTCAAGGATCTCGCAAATGCTCTCGAAGAGAGAGGCATCGAGGTCACGTACGCCATCCACCCGGTCGCTGGTCGCATGCCGGGCCACATGAACGTGCTCCTGGCCGAAGCGGACGTCTCCTACGATCTCCTCCTCGATCTTGAACAGGCGAACCCAAAGTTCCCGCAAACTGACGTTGCGCTTGTCGTCGGTGCAAACGACGTGGTCAACCCCTCGGCGAGAACCGATCCGGACAGCCCGATTTACGGGATGCCGATACTCAACGTCGATGACGCCAAGACGACGATCGTGGTGAAGAGGTCCCTCTCGCCAGGGTTCGCTGGCATCGACAATCCTCTGTTCTACGAGGACAACACACTCATGTTCTTCGGTGACGCAAAGCAGGCGCTCGAAGAGACGCTGGCTGCCGTCGATGCGCTCTGACACGGACCGCTGAGATGCGATTTCGCGACGTCGTCGCAAGACGCCGCATGGTGCGCAACTACACAGACGAGCCGGTGGACGCTCAGGCTCTCGAACGGATTATCGAGGCGGGGAATCCGAGCGCCCTCGGCAGGATTCAGCCAGGGACAGAGATTCATCGTCATCACAGATTCCGAGATGCGGGCGAGCGTTGCGCAAGCCGCTGGCGAACACGAGTACTTGGAGAAGGGCTTCGATCCATGGATCTCGAGGGGCACCGGTCCACATCATCATCTGTGCTGACAAGAACGCCTATCTGGATCGATACGCCGAGCAGGACAAGTCGGGTACCGATGACTGGACGGTGCCGTACTGGTGGGTCGATGCGGGGGCATCACTGATGGCCATACTCTACGCCGCGGTGGACGAGGGACTTGGGGCAGGGTTCCTTGGCGCACACTCGACAGAGGGGCTTCGCTCGGCACTGGGTATCCCGGGGGACATCCTGATCGCAGGCATCGTGACGCTCGGCCACGGTGCCCCCGACCTCCGCTCTGGCAGTCTCGCCAGGGGACGAACGGCCCGCGACGAAGTCATCCGCTGGGACAGATGGTGAACAACGCCGAACAACTTTCCGAGCGCGCTGCACATCTCGACGCCGTGGATCCACTTGCGCGATTCAGGGATCGATTCGTGATCAAGGACTCGCTGATCTACCTCGATGGCAACTCGCTTGGACGTCTCCCGAAGGAGACCGCTGTTCGGATCCACGAAGTGGTCGAAACCGAGTGGGCAGAACAGTTGGTCCTTGGCTGGGACTCCTGGCTCGACTCCGGCACGCGAATCGGCGACCTGCTCGCACCGCTGATGGGTGCAGACGCAGGCGAAGTGGCGGTCGCAGACCAGACCTCGGTGAACCTCTACAAGCTTGCTTCAGCCGCCCTGGCGGTGGGTGGCCGGCGAAATATCCTCACGGACTCGGGCAACTTCCCCTCGGACCGCTACATCCTGGGCTCGATCGCCGAGGCGGCAGGAGGCACACTTGTAGTGGTTCCAGAAGATCCGAGTCCAGCCGATCTTGACGCTGCCCTTGATGCGACCATTGGTGTCGTGTCGCTCTCCCACGTTTCGTATCGTTCGGGGTCGATGGTTGATGGTGCCGTGGTCACGAACCTGGTGCAACGCCATGGAGCACTGATGCTGTGGGATCTCGCACACTCCGTCGGCGCGGTCCCCGTCGATCTTGCAAGCTGGAATGCAGATCTCGCGGTCGGATGCACGTACAAATACCTGAACTCGGGGCCGGGCGCACCCGGTTTTCTGTACGTACGGCGGGATCTCCAGACGGAACTCGAGCAACCGATCACGGGTTGGTTCGGTCACGCCGATCAGTTCGGTTTCGCCCGCGACTGGGATCCTGCGCCCGACATACGAAGGTTCCTTGTCGGCACTCCCCCGATCATCTCGATGAAGGGCGTCGAGGTGGGTGTGAATCTGACAGCCGAAGCAGGCATCGATGCGATCAGGGCGAAGAGCATCGAACTGTCATCGCTCTTCATCGACGCGCTCAAACCGACTCTCGACCTCGGAGTTGAGATCATCACGCCGACCGACCCGAACATTCGCGGCTCACACGTCACGATCCGCCACAGCAAGGGATTCCAGGTTGCGTCCGCGCTGAGGCAGCGTGGGGTGATCCCAGATTTTCGATCGCCCGATCTGATCAGGTTCGGTTTCGCGCCTATGTACACGTCCTATGACGAAACCCTCGAAGCGGCGAGCATCCTCACCAAGATCCTTCACACGAGATCGTACGAAAAATTTCCTGAGACTCGGTCGGGTGTGACCTAGGTGGCTGTTGATTAATGGCGTTGGTCAGATCGGCGATCAGGCGCGCCAGTCGCAAAGGGCGAGGTTTCGCCACTCCTTGGGGCGGAATGGCGGAGCGTCGACCACAGCGAGTGGCGATGCAAGGTCGACGATCTGGACGACATGCATCATTCAGCAGTCTCCTAGTGCCCCACTAGCAACTCGGACATGACCAACATCAATGCTCATGGAAGGGTTAGTTATCGTTGGTGCTGGACCGATAGGCACATGGGTGGCACAGTCCGCAGTGGGCGACGGTGTCGTGGACGAAATCGTTGGTGTCGTCGACCCGGATGACACAGCACGCAGGGAACTCGTCGCGTCAACGGGTGCACAGGGCTACGCGACAACGGTTGAACTCCCGCGGGCCGAACCTGGCGATGTCGCACTCGTTGCGTTCGCCTCCGCGGCTGAGAAGGTCGCCCCCGAGATCATCAGGCTCGTGTCGGCTGGCTATGACGTCGTCACCACCTGCGAAGGCCTGATGTGGGCGCCGAGGCATCTCTGGGACGCGATGCACACGTCGGCACGATCAGATGGTCGGACGATCATCGTAACCGGGGCAAACCCTGGGTTCGCAATGGACAGGCTGCCTCTCCTCCTCGCCGGGGCGACCCGTGATATCACCTCGATAACGGTCACCCGGTCAATGGACACATCAGCGTGTCGGCCCTCACTCATCGCAAAATCGGGCAGAGGTCTCACCGCTGAAGAGTTCGAGAGCCAGGTCGGAGCAGGAAGAGTCGGACACAAGGGCTTGGATTCCAGCGCACGGCTGATCGCGAGGGGGCTCGAGTGGCCGCACAAGGACGTGGTCGTCGCAATCGATCCGATCCTGGTCCACGGTAAAGCTATAGGAGCGAGGCACAGAGCTGAACTCTCGGCAGGAGGTGGCCGAGTTATCACGCTTGAGCTCACCATGGCGTGGCAGATCGATCGTCCCTTCGACCGAATCTCGATCGAGGGAACTCCCCCGCTCTGTGTAGAAATACCTGGTGGCTACCCGATCGATGACGGCACGGCTGCCCATGTGATCGCTGCAATCCGCCACGCAGCGACTCTCTCCCCTGGCTTCTATCGCCCGACCGATCTGCCGCTGCGCTTCGGGGCGTCATGACAACGCGAGACCTCGAGAGCACGACCAATCCTCGCGTAAAGACGTGGGCGAGCCTCGCGACACGCTCAGAGCGAGATCGCACCAGCACGTTCCTCGTCGAAGGTAGACGAGAAGCGGAACGCGCCATGTCCAGCCTCACCGTCACAGAACTCATCTGGTGTCCCGACTATGGCGCCGCGCCCCAGGCGGGTGATGTGGCACTCACCACGGTGTCCCAAAGGGTGTTCGACAAGCTGACACGAAGACAGCATCCCGACGGAGTCGCAGCCGTTGCAAGAACACCGGATCTCTCGCTGGCGTCCTTTGCACCGAACACTCCCGCCCTCGTCGTGATAGCCGACGGCATGGAGAAGCCGGGAAACATCGGAGCTGTGCTCCGAACGTGCGACGCATTCGGGGCTGGGTTTCTTGGGTCGTCACTCGGCACAGATCTCGTGAATCCGAATGTGGTTCGAGCTGCCCAGGGATCGATCTTCGCCACTCCTCTGGCCTCGGTGGAACGCACCGCTGCCGTCGAATGGGCCAAGGCCAGGACGAGGATCATTGCAGCTCATCCCATTGGTGCCGCGTCACTCTGGGAAGAGGATCTCACCGGACCGACAACGATCGTCATCGGATCAGAGCATGACGGTGTCGATCCTCTATGGCTCGAGGTCGGGACATCCGTAGCCATCCCGACGGTGGGCCTTGCCGATTCGTTGAACGCATCGGTGTCGGCGGGCATCTTTCTGGCAGAGGCGGCGCGTCAGAGGTCCGGCTGAGATTCGACGACGGTGTCCGAGCGGTCGCACCAACGGCATACGACCTGGTCGACTGTTCTCGACACGATCTCCTCATCTTCAACGGTGATCTCTCCACCGAGGTCGGCATGCTCGAAACGTTTTCGGCGCACCGTGTCGTACACATCGAATCTCGTCTTGTTGCCACATGCTTCGCATCGATAGCTGGTCACGGCTTTCTCAGCTCCCACATTCCGTCACACCCGAGCACCTTGTTGATCGTCTCGGCTGTGTCACGCGGATCCTCGTCCAGGATCGCGGGGTTGAACTGGATCGACATGACAGGTCCTCGCCGAAACAGGGTTGGCACAGCATCAACGCTGAGCTCCGTAGCTCGGGAGCGCAGTTCCTCGAGAAGCGGATGGGCATCCTTTACGATGACCGAGTCCAGATCTGCGGCCTGAAGTGCCGCTGCGACCGTCTTCAGGTCAGAGGCAGACATACCTTCGATGTGCACGAGCCCGAGCATCGCGTGGAGGTATCGCCCGCGCCCGTCAGGTTCATCGATCGCCAGCAACGTTGCCATGGCCGCCCTTTCTGTCCCTTTGGGCAGAGGCAACCACTCGATCGCAACGTCAGCGCCTGTTGACGCAAGCGAACGTACCCATTGATAGAACACCCATACGGATGGGGACGAGAAGTCGAACCAGATCTGTCCGTCGAACAGCATGCTGGGAAACTATCAGTCCCTTGCTGTCAGCTGCCAATCACGCATCATCGAACGTACGTTCGACTATGGTGAGTAGATGACTCTTGCTGGACAACGGACGTTCGACGAGCTGGGCGCCCATCTCATGGATGTCCCATTCTGCGTGCTGGATCTCGAAACCACAGGTCTGTCGCCAGACGGTGATGCCATCACGGAGATCGGGGCCGTGCGCTACAGCCAGGGAGTGGAGACAGGAAGATTCCAATCGCTGATCAACCCTGATGCACCGATTCCCCCACGCATCACCGTCGTCACTGGCATAACTCAGGCAATGGTCATCGATGCGCCGAAGATCGGTGAGGCACTTCCTTCGCTTCTCGAGTTCATCGGAGACGCGGTCATCGTCGGTCACAATGTTCGCTTCGACATGTCGTTTCTCAATGCAGCATCGATTCGGCTCGGCTACGGACGAATACCGAATCGGTCCGTCGACACGCTCCGACTTGCCCAGAGGTTGGTTCGCAAGGATGTCAGGAGTTTCAAACTGTCGAGCCTTGCCGCTCACTTCGGATCCCCTGTGACGCCGAATCACAGGGCTCTCGATGACACGCTTGCAACAGCGCACGTGTTCTGGGCGCTTCTCGAACGTGCCGGGTCGATTGGCGTGACTCATCTCGACGACCTCCTCGCGCTACCGACGATCAAAGGCAGCAGAGCCATCGGCAAGCTGTCGCTCACCGAGACGCTGCCGCGCTCACCGGGCGTATACACATTCCGTGACAAGACGGGCGCTGCGATCTACATCGGTAAGGCAACGAACCTGCGAGCACGCGTTCGTTCGTACTTCAGCGGGGACACAAGGCGTCGCATCGACGACATTCTGCGCGACCTCGACACGATCGACCACGTCGTGACTCTGAACGAATTCGAGGCGTCCGTGTTGGAAGTACGGGCGATCTCGGAACAGAACCCCCGCTACAACCGCAGATCGAAGAAGCCACGGTCGCTACATTGGGTGAAACTCACCGCGGAGAAGTTTCCCCGGCTCTCGGTCGTGAGATCTCACGGCGGTGGACTGATGCACCTCGGTCCATTCAGACATCGTCATCGAGCCGAGCTGGTGATGCATGCTCTGTGGGATGCCAGCCCTATTCGACGGTGCACGACCAGGGGCAAGGGATGCTCGTTCGCCGAACTCGGCACTTCGGTGTGTCCACACGCGGGCAGCGTGTCTGAAGCCGACTATCGCGACATCGTCACAGAACTCGTCAACGCCCGCGACCATGATGCTGGTCCATTGTTTGACCGGATGGCGTCTCGGATGGCCACGCTCGTCGATGACCAACGCTTCGAAGATGCCGCGATGCTTCGTGACCGCTGGCATTCGCTCGACCGTGCGTTCAGCCACCACCGGGCATGGGCGACACTCCAGAGAGCCGGCCGCATAGACGCTACCGGTCCGGACGGCGTGAGCGTCGCCATACGCCAGGGCCACCTCGTTGCCACATGGCGTCTACCGGGCCAGATGCCGCTCTTGTCAGCCGCGACCACAACGGACGAGTGCCACGCATCATCACTGGCCGCAAGCGAGGAGGCAGCCCTCATCTGGAAGTGGCTGAACGGACCAGACGTGAGGCTCGACGCCGTCACTGGCACATTCGCCTACCCAGCAGCGAAGGTGCCACACCTCGTTGCCCGATGACTAGACATACCGGATGACCACTGATTGACCATTGTCGACCACTGATTGTGGTTGTAGCGTAGTTCGCGACACTCCGTGGCGACACAGGCGCACGAGGGCTCAGCGCTCAGCCACGGCACAACCGGGGAGCAACCTCCGTACATTTCGGCATAAGGAAGGCACCATGCGCACTACATGGATCCCCAGAAATGGGGTCAACAGACGACTGACCAACGCCACGCTCGCAGCCTTTCTGGTGTTGTCGACCTTGGCGATCATCCCAGGGGCAATACCCGCCGCTGGCGCGACAACGGATGGCACCGCGAGCTCGGCTACCACATCCGCGTTGGAGTGCCCGTTCATCGCCACTGGTGACCAGATCCTCATCGACATCGTCGGCGACACTGGCGGCTACCTGCTCGGCGCACCCAATATCGAGCCCAACGCCCTTGGACCAATCGCCACAGCAGTAGCTGACGGCACCTACACCGTGCAGTGGGCTTCCTACGACAGTCACTCGGCAAAAGGAGACCAGAATCAGACTCAGGAGCAGTGGTACCTCGACATTGGAGGATCAATGTCCATCGATACCGACGACATCCCCGAAGTAGCCGACCTCGCATCGGGAACGCTTGGAACCAACCTCGTCGTGGCCTCGAACTCACCCACCGTCATGGTTCACCACGGAGGTCAGCCCGACACCATCAACAGCGTGTATGCACTCTGTGCGCTTCTTGAGCCGGTCGATCCTCCTACGCCCTTGATCACCATCGAGAAGTCGACGAATGGCGACGATGCAGATTCGGCACCAGGACCCTCGATCACCGTCGGAGAAACAGTGGCGTGGAGCTACGTCGTAACCAACACAGGCGAGGTGGACCTCACAGGGGTCATCGTCACAGACGACATCCTCGGAGACGTCTGCACGATCGGAGACCTCGACATCGGCGACTCAGAGACCTGCAACATGTCCGGTATCGCAAGCGCTGGTCAGTACGCCAACGTCGGTACCGCGGTCGACAACAACGGCGACGGATCGACAGTGACAGCTACCGACTCATCGCACTATCTAGGCGTGGCCGCGTCGGTTCCAGAGATAGCGATCGAGAAGTCGACCAACGACGAGGACGCAGATTCGGTACCAGGACCCACCATCAAGGTGGGTGACCCAGTCACATGGACCTACGTCGTAACCAACACAGGCGAGGTGGACCTCACAGGGGTCATCGTCACAGACGACATCCTTGGAGACGTCTGCACGATCGGAGACCTCGACATCGGCGACTCAGAGACCTGCAACATGTCCGGTATCGCAAGCGCTGGTCAGTACGCCAACGTCGGTACCGCCGTCGACAACAACGGCGACGGACCGACGGTGTCGGCAACTGACCCATCCCACTACTTCGGACAGGATGTGGGCGCATCTGCAACGATCGGCGACACGGTGTGGTCCGATGACAACGCGAACGGCAAACAGGACAATGGAGAGAAGGGAATCGCAGGTGCCACCGTACGACTGATACTCCCTGACCGTTCGACCGCCGACACTACAACCAATACAAGTGGGTTGTATCTGTTCGCCGCACTCGATGCCGGAACGTACAAGGCTGAACTCATCCTGAGTTCGCTTCCCAAGCCGTCCGAAGGTGATCTCAAGCTGACGACGGCTGGGTCGTTCACTGTCCTACTCTCCGAGGGTCAGAGCTACTTGGACGCGGACTTCGGTGTTGTCGCAACACTGCCGAATACGGGCATCGAATCCGACCAGATTGCAGTCGTCGCATTGACACTCATCCTCGTGGGATCGATGGCTCTCCTCACAACCCGCAGAAGGGATGACGACTCGGGGGAGGGCGTGATCTCCTAGACGAGAGTCATTCATCGGGATGGAGGCGCCCACGAGAGCGCTTCCATCCCG
>PVMK01152868.1_pt1 | contig 33595 bp, 27 predicted proteins | sample 1853481 | NCBI WGS metagenome assembly PVMK01 (sample SAMN08533507, study PRJNA380276) | Marine sediment metagenome, whole genome shotgun sequencing project.
TCTTCAACAGGGAGACCGCGACCGCCGCACCGAGGAGCTCAAAAACGATCGAGACGGTGGTCGAGGTTGGGAGACCGAAGGTGTTGTAGAGGTCGAGCAGGATGATATCGGTGAGCATGACGGCGAGAAATATCGTTATCAGCTCGGGCATGGTGAAGAACTGCGGGTGGAAGATTCCCTTGCGGGCCACCTCCATCATGCCCGACGCAAAGGTCACGCCGGCGAGCATGCCGAGGCTTGCGATGACCATGATCACAGCCCGTGGCGCGACCCTTGAACCGATAGCCGAGTTGAGAAAATTGACCGCGTCGTTACTGACGCCAACGATCAGGTCGGAGATGGCGAGCGCGAAGAGGACCACGATTGCGAGCTCGAACACACTTCACCTCGGCTTGTAATGTTACGAACCTCCGCACGAGAAGGAACCCAGTGCGGTGATTGTACAAGGTTCCAAGAACCACCCTTCGGTCGCACAGAGAAAGCTGGTGAGAAAGGCAGGCTAGACTGTTTCCGTGCGCATCATCGTCAATCCGGCGGCAGCGGGAGGCCGGCTCGGCCGCGAGTGGTCCGCAACGGCCGAGCGCCTCGCCGAGTTGGGGCTTTCCGCGCCCGTGGTTTTCACCGAGGCCCCGGGCCACGCCGCCGAGCTCGCGGCCGCTGCGGTTGCCGAGGGTGTCAAACGTGTTGTGGTCGCGGGCGGTGACGGCACCGTGTGCGAGGTGGCGGAGGGGCTGCACCGCGCCGGAGGCGGCGAGCTCGCGATCCTTCCTCTCGGCACCGGAAACGACTCGGCACGTACCCTCGGTGTTCCTCGCGATTTCGAGGGTGCGGTGCGGACGGCGATCGACGGCCGTTGCCGGCCGGTTGACCTGATCCAAATCGGCGACCGCTTCGTGCTCAACGCCATCGGGGTCGGGCTCACCGGCGATATCAACAACCGCGCGGCCGGAATCAAATGGGTGCGCGGCTTCGTCGTTTACCTGATAGCCGCCCTGTCGGCCCTTTTTCGTTATCGCATGCAAACGGTCCGGATGGTCACCGAGGACCGAACCTACGAGGGAACCCTGCTGATCCTCGCAGTCCACGGCGGGCCGACCACCGGCGGCGGCTTCGCCCTGACTCCGGCTGCGGTCCCCGATGACGGGCTTCTTGACGCGTGCCTGGTGGAGGAAGTCGGTCTTCTCGGCCGTTTGGCACGGTTGGCGGCCGCCATGCGAGGGAGGTTGGGGACCATGAAGGGAACCCACGAACTGCAGGCGCCTTGGCTCGAGCTCCACTTCGATGAGCCGCTGCAGGCGCACCTCGACGGCAACTCGGTGGTGCTGGAACCGCCGGTGGCGCGGTTCGAGGTCGTACCGGGGGCGCTGAAGGTCGTCGTGCCGAGCACGACTCAGTTTTGAGTTCTTAGTTTTGAGTTTTGAGTTAGTCCCGGCGCATTCCGGCTCATGCGGTTGGTTGGGTGGGAACTCAAAACTCATAACTCAAAACTCACCACTTGAGATCGGATGTGATTCCACCTGATGTTGTGGTTGTCAACTTCGATGCGGTATAGAACGTCATATGGTTGTGTTGCGAGCAGGAGCCATGGACCCATCTCGAACTGATCTTTCGCAAACGGACCATGCGCTGGTTCTGCGGGCGCAGAACGGTGATCACGACGCCTTTGGCGAGCTGGTCACTCGTCATCAACGCCGGGTGTGGATGGTGTGCCGGCAGTATGTCGGCCAAGATGAAGCCGATGCGGCGGCTCAAGACAGCTTGATCAAGGCCTTCACCAAGATCGACGATTTCGACCGCCAGGCTGGAATCTCGACCTGGCTGACCCGGATCGCCATCAATACATGCCTCGACGAGCTGCGAAGGCGGCGGCGGGCGGCACCGATCGCGGATGATCCCGGAGAGGACGAAGGCGCGGGCGTTCTCGGGCAGCTTCCGGACGACCGGGCTGGGCCGGAGGCACGATCGATGCAGCGCCAGGCGGTGGCCTCCCTCGAGGCATGTGAGGGGATCCTCCCGCCACGTCAACTGGAGATCTTTCGTCTCCGCTTCTACGGTGAGATGGAGCTCGGGGAGATCGCGACCGCGCTCGATGTCCACATGGGGACCGTGAAGACGCAGCTGCACCGGGCAGTACACCGGCTGCGCAAGGAACTGGGAGCCTACCGATGAAAACTCATCTTGATGAAAATGAAATCTCCACAGCGGTGGCCGGCCTCGATCTCGAGGTGGCGGCAGAGGAGCACCTTGCTTCGTGTCTGACCTGCCGCCAGCAGGTGTCGTCGATGTGGGAGCTCATCGACGCGCGACGGCAGGGCCTCGAATCCGAGGTCCCGGACTGGGAACGACAGCGGCAGGAAATCCTGCTGCGGTTGCCGTCGGCGCCATCCATTGGGTCGCCTCGGCACCGGCTGTGGATCCGTCCGCTGCTTGCCGTGGCAGCGGTTCTGTTGGCGGCGATCGGTCTCAGGACGCTGTGGACGACGGCGCCGCCGGCCGAGGTAACGGCCGCTGCCGAGCTGCCTGTGGAGCAGATCCTGGCCGAGGTGGACGCGGTCCTGGCAGACGACTCGATCCCGGGCTTCGAGGTCATCGAGCCGGGGTTGGACGATGCGGTTTTTGAAAACGGAGCGTCGTGAGGGGGCGGAAGTGGAGGCAGCCATGAAGAGCATGAAAAACGTGTTAATGATCATCGTGTTTCTCGCGATGGTAGCCCCGTTGGCGGCGAACGACTTCAATTTGCCACCCGGCAAGTGGTGGGAGGATGAGCGCGTAGTGAGCCGGATCGGGCTGACCGAGGAGCAGCAGGGCCAGATTCGAGAAGTGGTCTTTGTGCATGCACGGCGGATGATCGATCTCAAGGCCGATGTCGACAAGGCCGGGCTCGATCTCGCAAGCTCGGTCGACCAAAAGGTTTTTGACCCGGCGCCGGTACGGGCGGCCTATGCTGCTTTTCAGACCGCACGCCAAAAGCTCGAGAACGAACGATTCGAGATGTTGCTCGAGGTGCGCCAGATTCTGACCTACGAGCAGTGGCAGAAGATCGAGGAGATCAAACGCCGGATGCAGCAGATGCGGTCGCAGCGTAGCCCCGGCGCCCGCGGCCAGAGCGGGCAGGCCCCGCGGGGGGACCGGGCGCCGGGATTCTGAGTGCAAGGTACAGGGGTCAGGGTACAGGGTTCAAGGGGTGCAGGGTTTAGTGCCCTGTGCCCTGTATTGACAGCAAACGCCCTATCTGCTAAAAATAGCGCCCCTTTGACTGGGGAGAGGTGTCGAATGAGCGATTATGCAATAGTTGAGCACGGCGGCAAGCAATACCGGGTCAGCCCGGGCGACGAGCTGTTGGTGGAACGCACCCAGCCCGATCTCAAGACGGGCGACGACCTGGTCTTCGATCGGGTAATGCTTCTCAGTAAAGATGACGCGGTTCGCGTCGGCCAGCCGGTGGTCGAGGGCGCATCGGTGAGAAGCCGGGTGGTGGCGCCGGTGCGCGGTGAAAAGATCATCGTTTTCAAGAAGAAGCGCCGCAAGGGATACAAGCGGAAGAACGGCCATCGGCAGGACTATTACAGGGTCCGGGTCGAGGCCATCGAGGCTTAGGAGACAAAATAGAGAAAAAAAAAGGGCAGGGCTCGAGCCGGAACGGTCGTGACTCGAACGCCCAGCGTCTCGGCACCAAGGTCGGCGACGGACAGCAGGTCACCGGCGGGACCATCCTGGTTCGCCAGCGCGGTACCCATTTCAAGCCCGGAAACAACGTCAAAAGGGGCGGCGACGACACTCTCTTTGCGACCTCAGAGGGCCAGGTGAAGTTCCAGAACCGCGGTCGTCACGGTCGGTTCATCAGCATCGTCGTCAACTGACTGCTTCGCGGCACAACCCCATGACATCGGGAATCGAGACACCGAGCGCGGCTGCGGTGGTGTTGCCGTGCGTGTAAATCATGCTTGTTGACTCGGTACGCATTACCGTTCGTGCGGGAGACGGCGGCAACGGCTGCGTTTCATTCAGACGCGAGAAATTCGTCCCACGGGGCGGGCCGGATGGTGGGGACGGCGGGCGTGGTGGGAGTGTGATCCTCATCGTCGACGAAGGCCTCAACACCCTCCTTCACCTCCACAATCGGCGCCTGGTGCGGGCCGAGAGAGGGCAGCACGGGAGGGGTTCGAACAAGACCGGAGCCGGCGGCGCCAATGTCACGCTGCGAGTACCGCCCGGCACGGTGGTTCGCACCGCCGACGGGGACCAACTTCTTGGTGATTTGGTGGCGCACGGCGAGGAGCTGGTGGTGGCGCGCGGCGGTCGGGGCGGCCGGGGCAACCCTCGCTTTTCCTCATCTACCAATCGTGCCCCACGAGTGGCCGAAGACGGTGGGCCGGGAGAGGAGTTCGATCTCGACCTCGAGCTCAAGCTGCTCGCCGACGTGGGATTTGTCGGGTTGCCCAACGCCGGCAAGTCCACACTGTTGTCGCGGCTTTCCGCAGCCCGGCCGAAGGTGGCAGACTATCCCTTCACGACGGTCGAACCGCACCTGGGGGTCGTGACGGCGCCTGGCGACGAGCTCCGCACCTTGGTGATGGCCGACATCCCGGGACTGATCGAGGGCGCCCACGAAGGTGCAGGTCTGGGGACGCAGTTCCTGCGCCACGTGGAGCGCTGTCCGGTACTGGCCCATCTTGTGGATCTTTCTCAGGAGACCCCGCTGGACGACAGAGTTGATACTATTCGGTCCGAGCTCGAAGCTCATTCGGCCCCGCTCGAGATGCGACCCTGGGTGCTGGTCGGCACCAAGCTCGATGCGGTGGCCGATCGAGATGAAGCCCTCACGAATCTGGAGGCTGTCGGAGATGCCCACGGGGTGCCGTCGCGGCCCATTTCGGCGGTGACCGGAGAGGGAATCAATCAGTTGCTGGAATTGCTGTTTGGTTTGGTAGAGGAGGCCAAGGCTGAGCCATGACACGGCGAATCGCAATTTACGGCGGAAGCTTCGATCCCTTTCACCTCGGTCATCTCGTGCCGACGGTGCGAGCCCAGGAAACATTTCACTTCGAAGCCGTGTACTTCGTTCCGGCAGGATCGCCGCCGCACAAGGATGCGGCGCCGCTGACCACCGTCACGCACCGTCTCGCCATGGTTGCGATGGCGACCCTGCCATATGACAACTTCTTTACTTCCGATGACGAGGTCTTCGCCCCTCAACCCACGTACTCGGTTGAGACGGTCCGGCGTTTCCAGGCGCGCTTTCCAGACGCCACGCTCTATTTCATTCTCGGCTCGGATTCGTACTCCCAGATTGCCTCATGGGAGCTCTGGGAGGAGCTGGTGGACTCGGTCCATCTGGTGGTCCTCCACCGCGCTCATATGTGGGGTGAGGAACTCAAGAAACGGGTTCCCGAGCGATTGTGGCCACGCACGCGGATTGTCGAACCCTTCGAGCATGTTCCTGATCCGGAGGAGTTGACCGTGTACCTGCTGAACCACGAGCCCTTCCCAATCTCCGGAACCTCGATCCGCGACCGCCAAAGTCGCGGGCTGCCGATTCGCGAGCTGGTGCCGCACGAGGTTCACACCTATATTGAAAAGTACGGTCTCTACGCGCCGATTTCCGAGACGGAGGACTGATGCCGGACGCGACAGGCCCCGGATCCCTGCAAACTGCCGCGCGTGCTGCCGCCGACAAAAAGGCCTTTCAAATCGTGGGCCTCGTGGTCGGTGATCTCACCTCATACACCGACAGCCTGCTCATCTGCTCAGGCGCCAGCGATCGCCAGGTCGCTGCGATAGCCGGCGAGGTACAGCGTCAGCTGAAGGACGCCGGCCGGCGACCGCTCCACGTCGAGGGCGAGTCACACGCGGACTGGGTTCTCCTCGACTACGGTGACTTTGTGGTCCACGTTTTCACCGAGGAGCGGCGGACGTATTACGGGCTGGACAATTTGTGGGGAGATGCACCAAGGCTCGAGTCCGATGATCTCGGCATCGGTGAGGCCGAGTTCACGTGACGGAAACCCGGTGAGATATGCGGGTTAATGTTTCTTGGTTCGGCCGTCCTTCGGCGAGTCCATACGAGGATCAGATCGAGACCTATGGGAAGCGAGTTGACCGGCGTTGGAAGGCCGCAGATCGTGTGTTGCGTCCCATCGCCGGCGGACGGGATCAGGATCCCAGCCGTGCCCTGCGTCTCGAGGCCAAGGCGATTCTCCGCCACCGCGAGCCTGGTTGGCGGCTGGTGGCTCTTGATGAACGAGGCAAATGTCGTGACAGCGTTGCGTTTGCCGGCTGGCTCGGGAGTCTTGACGACCGGAGTGTTGATGGCGTTCTCTTCGCTATCGGCAGTGACCTGGGTTTGGATCCGGAGCTTGTCGATGGGGCGGACGAGCGCCTCTCCTTGAGCCCAATGACCCTTCCCCATCTGCTGGCTCGGCTCGTGCTGTGGGAGCAACTCTATCGCGCCACCGACATTCTCTCAGGGGGGCGCATACCACCGAAAGTGAGTGGATTTTCATCCAGCCCGCACTTCTCACCAGCTTCCTGCTGCGGCCTGCGATGCACCGCCCTCAGCAGGGTTTTCTCACTTCGGGGTGCTCGACGTACTGTGAAGTACGACTCCGCGCCCCTCAGATCGAAAGCCCAACTGGGCACGGCACCTCGCAGGCCTCGCGACGAAAGCTGGTGAGAAGTGCGGGCTAGTGTTTTCGGGTACAATGAGGATCCGGTCAGGGGGACCGACCGGTGGAGACAGACCCGGTCTTCTTACCGGGTTTCGTAACGAGGGCGGCGAAGGGTAGTCAGATGTTGGATTTTTCGCGAATCGGGCGACGCAGGCGTAGTAGCACTACGTTGAGGAGCACGATTCGGGAAAAGCACGACAGATGGCTGCCATTCGCCGCACGTAGTAGACACCCGGTGGGAAGACCGGGTTGGCGGAGGATCGACCAATGAACAAGAGACAACGCGAACGGTATCGCAAGCAACTGTTGGCGAAGCGAGAAGAGCTCCTTCAACTCGTGCAGGCGGCGCGAAAAAGTGAAAAAGAAGGCACCTTCAAACAGACGCCGGATCTCGGCGACCGTGCCCTTTCCACCGTCATTCGAGACCTGAGCTACCAACTGACTGTCACCGAGCGGGATATCCTGCGCCGGGTTGACGACGCACTCGATCGAATTGAGAACAACGAGTACGGAATGTGCGTCGCCTGCGGCAAGAAGGTCCAGACCGGACGCCTCGATGCCGTTCCCTGGGCCCTGCACTGCATCGAATGTCAGGAATTGCAGGATCGTGGAGAGATTTGAACGTTCAACGGTCTTTCTCTCGGCCTGAACATGGCCCACGTTTACCTGCTGGCATCGCCTGACGACTACCTCCTCGAGGGGAGGGTGCGGGAGACGCTCGCATCCGTGTCTGCCGAGCTGGGAGGAGTCGAACCGGAGTTCCTGCGGGAGGAGACGACTCCTGAAGAGCTGGCCGTCGAGCTCTGCTCGCCCTCGCTCTTCGCTCCGCAGAGAGTCCTCTTCGCGCCCGACATCCGGAGCTGGGTTGAGATTTCGGCGGGGCGTGGTCGAGGCAGGCGATCGAAGGCGACGGAGGCGACCGTCGATGCCGAACCGGTGGTCCGGGTGCTCGACGAGGGTCTGTCGGAGAACACTGCTCTGGTCATGGCTGCCGTTTGCGGTGAAAAGCCGAAAGGACGGCTGGTCAAGGCGGTGGAAGAGGTCGGAGCGTTTCGTTGGATATCCCTCCCGCCGCAACCCAAGCCGTGGGAGGATGTGGCCCTGTCTGACGAGCAATCTGAGGTGTTGCGCGGTGTCTTGGCGCAGGAGGCGGGCGAGGTCCGGTTCACCCCAGCGGCAGAGCGCCTGCTTTTCGATCGTCTCGGATTCGCGCCGCGTCTGCTTGCCCAGGAGGGCCGCAAACTGGCCGCGGCAAGCGCCGCCGAGACGGTCGATGAGGATCTCGTGCGTGCCCTCAGCTTTCCCAAGGAGCGGTCTTTGGATGTGGTCTTGGATGCCCTGCTCGAGCGCAAGGCAGCGCCGGTGCTCGACATCGTCGCCGCCGCTGCCGGTGGCCTTCCCATTCGCGATCGCCATGGGAGGATCATGACCCAGGAGGGGGTACCCATCGCTCTTCTCGGTCAGGCCTCTTTGGTCTTTCAGCGTCTGTTGTACCTTCGGCTGCTGACTGCCGGAAACGGGCTCATCGATGACATGGCGCCCGAGCGGACCAGCGATCGATACTGGTATCCCCGCCGGTTCAAGGAGGGAATCGGTCCAAAACTCCTCGAGCTGATCGAGGCGGACGCGCCCTCACCGCTTCTACGGCCCGGCGCGAAACCGCCGTCGTTGTTCATGCTCGGTGGGCTCTTCCGCGGCGCGGGCCGCTATCGCACGTCGGAGCTCGAGGGGGCGGTCGCCGAGCTCGGCGCTGTGGAGACCGCGCTGCGCGGTGATCTCGCAATGGAGGCACTGTCAGTCTGGTTCACCGGTATCTTGGGCTGAAAACGCAGCCGGATGCAAGATACATACAAGATGCAAGATCCAAGATCCAAGATCCAATCCAAGATGCAGGATCCAAGATCCGATCCGGGTGCATCTTGTATCTTGCATCTTGCATCCCGGGTCCGGGTGGGCGATCCCGCTAACTCCCTCTTCTCAAGTACACTGTAGGAACCATGGCTGACAACGAGCTGGTTTGGGTGGTGGACGACGATCCCGCGATCAGAGAGTTGCTGTCGTTCATCGTCACTGAAGCCGGCTACGCCGTCGATGCATTCTCCTCAGGCGCCGAGGTCCTCGCGCACTCCGGGCGACCTCCCGGTGCGATCCTCCTCGATCTCATGATGCCCGAGGTCGACGGGGTCGAGGTTCTCAAGGAAATCGTCCGCCGGGACCCGAAGCTTCCGGTCATCATGATCACCGCCGACAACGACGTTCAAAGGGCGGTGGAGGTGACCAAGCTCGGGGCGTACGACTACCTGGTCAAACCGGTCGATCAGGAACGGCTGCTCACGACCCTGAGCCGGGCGCTGTCCCACGGAGACCTCGAAAAGGAGGTTGCGCGTCTCAAGGAGGAGCTCTCAGACCGCAATCACCTCCGCAACATTGTTGGTTCATCGGCGGCGATGCGGAAGGTGTATGACCAGATTGAAAAGGTCCTCGAGTCCGAGATCACGGTCTTCATCTCCGGCGAGAGCGGTACCGGCAAGGAGTTGGTGGCCAAGGCCATCCACTATGCGTCGATGCGTTCCGACGGTCCCTTCATCGACGTGAACTGCGCAGCGATCCCCGAGGGTCTGCAGGAGAGCGAGCTCTTCGGTCACGAGAAGGGCGCCTTCACGGGCGCCCTCGCCACTCACCCAGGCAAGTTCGAACAGGCCGCTGGCGGCACGGTTTTTCTTGACGAGGTCGGCGAGATGTCGCCGTCCGCCCAGGCTCGTCTGCTGCGGGTATTGCAGGAACGCGTCCTGCAGAGGGTTGGGGGTACCGAAAACATCGAGATCGATGTGCGTGTCATCTCAGCCTCCAACCGTGATCTTCCGTCGATGGTCGAGGATGGTTCCTTTCGTCGAGATCTGTTCTATCGCCTGGTGGTTTTCCCGATTTCCTTGCCGCCGCTGCGCGATCGGCGCGAGGACATCCCGCTCCTGGTGGAGCACTTTCTCGACAAGCATGCCCGCGATGCCGGCAAGCACGTGACGAGGGTCGAACCGCAGGCGATGGAAGCGTTGTCGACCCACGGTTGGCCGGGCAATGTGCGTGAGCTGGAAAACGTGATTCACCGCACCCTGCTCGTTTCGGCGGGTTTAGAGCTCACGCTTGCCGATCTTCCGCTCAGCATTACCGGAGACGACGCACCACGGGGACCGTTTGCTGGGCCTTCCAAGGAAGTCGGAACCAGGAGCCTCGACGAGCTTGAGCGGGAAGCTATCGTCCAAGCGATGGAGAATAACCAGGGCAACCTCTCGGATGTCGCGCGCCAGCTCGGCATCGGCCGTTCGACCCTGTACCGAAAGCTCGACCAGTACGGACTGCGGGAGAAGAAATAGTTTTGAGTTATGAGTTTTGAGTTATCCAAATCAAGGGGTGTTGGACCGGAACTAAAAACTCAAAACTAAAAACTCAAGACTTGCCTAAAGGACATCATCCCACCCCTTCTCTTGAAGCCCGTCGACGACCTCCTTGACCCGCTGCGCCTGGTCCTTGGGAATGACCAATACCGCGTCCGCGGTGGCGACCACCACCAGGTTGTCGATGCCGACTACCGACAGAACGGGTCCGGTGCTGACCAGGACGTTGTCGCAGGCATCAATCGCCTGCACCCGTCCGCGAGCAGCGTTGCCGGTGGCATCACCGGAAATACTCTCTGGCAATGCGGTCCACGAACCGACATCCGACCATGGGAAATCGACAGGCAGGGTCCAGAGTTGTTCGGCGCCCTCCATGATCCCAAAGTCGAGCGAGGTCGCAGGAAGGGACGGGTAGACCTCGGACAGGACAGCGCCGGATTCAGCGGTTCCGAGGGCCTCTCCGATGCGATCGAGACCGCTCGCGAGGTCGGGAATTTGGCGTCGAATCTCATCCAATAGGGTTCTCGCCCTCCAGGCGAAGATGCCGGCATTCCACAGGTGCCCCCCCGATTCAAGGTAGGCGCGGGCGCGCTCGACATCCGGTTTTTCGACGAATTGCCGTAGCTGATGAAATGACCACTCTCCCGTGCGCGTGTGCTCGGGGCCGAGCTCGAGGTACCCATAGCCGGTCTCGGGTCGCGTGGGCCGAACTCCAAAGGTGAGCAGGCCGCCCTCGCGGTTCACGAACTCTGCACCCGCCGCCATCGCCGCGCGAAACCGTGTCTCCTCGCCGATGACGTGATCGGCCGGCAGCACGATACAAACGGCGTCGGGGTCCACCTTTTGGGCGGCGTGTGCCGCCAGACCGGCGCAGGCCGCGGTGTTGCGACCTGTCGGCTCGGATAGGATGTTTCCGGGGGCCAGTTCCGGAAGGAGCTCACGGGTAGCTTCAGTTGTTTCGGCGGTGGTGACCACCCAAACCCTGTCGACGGGAACCAGATCTCCGAGTCGTTCGAAGGTCATGCGGAGCAGCGGGCTATCGGTTGCCAGGGCGAGGAGCTGTTTGGGCCGGCTGCGGCGCGAAGCGGGCCAGAATCTCGTCCCGGAACCCCCGGCCATGATGACGGCATGCAGCATACCGCTATCTTATCCCGTCTCCGTGCCCGTCTCCGTCTCCGTGCCCGAAATATTCAAGCTTTGGAACGTCTGCAGAATTCTCAGTCCAGTAAATCGAACACCTCGTCCAGGTTCGAGATTCGGCGGTAATCCTCGTCGGCGAAGATGTCGTGACGGTCGATCAGGACGGCGGCAAAGCCGGCGTTTGTGGCACCTGCGTAGTCCTCGAGTGGTGAGTCGCCAATGTGGAGAGTCCTCGAGGGATCGACCCCGAGGCGGGCCGACGTCCGCTTGAAGATCTCGGGCGACGGTTTTTCCACGCCTTCGATGGCCGACACGGTGACGACCTCGAACAAGTCGATGATGTCGAGTGAGCGGAGGATTTCCGGTAGTCGATGGTCCCAGTTCGAAATAATGGCGAGTGCCAGGCCCCGGGTTCTGAGCTTGCGGAGGGTGGCGGCGGTATCCGGGAAGACTCGCCACACGCCGTCGTCGGAGAACGCGGCGTACAGTTCGTCGAGAAGGGGCTCCCAGGGGGCGTCGTGGTCGAGCCGCTCGAGGACCTCCTTGACGAACTCTCCCCACCACGCGCGCTCACCCCCGGGTACCGAACTGTAGCGATCCTGTCCGGGGGAGGTGCGACGCTGCATCTCACTCCACGCCTGCCGAAAGACGGGGCCAACCTCCTCGGCGTGAACCGGTCGCCCAAGCCGGCTGAGCTTGGCGGCGTAGATCTCAGACGGGCTTGGATCACAATACAGCAGGGTGTTCCCTGCATCGAACGTTACGGCCATGGGTCGGTTTCTCTTTCTCGTCATGGACGAAGGATAACGTTAACTATTTGTAACGTTCAACATTCAAATCTCTGAGAGAAATCTGCCATACTCAACCGGTGGTGACGGTCTTCCGCTACTTTTTCCCCGACAGCGGCAAACAACCCTCGATGGCGCGTTGTTTTTCGGTCTTTTGGTTGACGGCGATCGTCGTCTCTGTGGCGGCGCCGGTCGGCGCCGGGGCGGTCGAGGACCGGGTCAACGGCCACATCGAGGCGGCGGTGGACGGTGGGGTGCGGCCCGCCGATTATCACCATCTCTTCATGGCTTTTGCCTGGCGCGGCACCTTGAGTGACTGGAGCGACGCCGAACGCAACCTCGACCGGCTTTCGGGCGTGCGGCGAGTCGATCCACTGATGGTGGACGAGATCCGGCTGATCCGGGCTCGGTTGAGTCTTGACCGTGGGCTGGATGCTGCGGCCCGCGAGCTCTTTCGAACCATGGGCGGCCTCTCGTCATGGTGGTTTGAAGGCCCGGTGCCCCTCGAGGAGTTGCAGGACTTCGACCGCCTTGCCGTGCCGCCGCCGGCAGATGTCGAATGGCGTGCTGTGCCAGGCACCGATCCTCTCGGGTGGGTTGGATTATCGGGTTTGGCATGGCCTCCACGGCGGCAGATGGCCTACCTCGCGACCACGGTCATCAGCGGTACCGAGCAACCGGTGGCCGTGAGGGTCGGGACGGCGCAGGTCGCCCGGGTCTGGCTCAATGGGGTAGAGGTCGTGACCACGCCGCAGCCGATGCTGCGGGGAGGGGACCAGGTGGCTGGAGGCGCGTGGTTGCGGCAGGGACCCAACGTGCTTGTTGCAGCTGTGGCCTCCGAAAACGACCGTTGGTGGTTGCGCGTGCGGCTGACGCGCCCCAACGGGTCGATGCTCGACAACGTGCGCGAGGTCCCAGGAGGCGCCTGCCGAGCGGGCGGCGGTGGACCGCAAACCACCGGTGGTGCGGGAGCTTGGAGCGGAGATTCGCAAGGCCGTGGAGTCGGGAACGCCGGGGCGCTTCGATGGCGCTTGCAGCGTACCTGGTGGCCCATCGCCCGGAGCCCGAAGGTGGCGGCGGAACGCCCTCGGCCTGCCAATCGGCGAGGGGTGACGCTCCGGGCGAGGCCCGTCTGCTCGAGTGGATGGTGACCTCCGACGCCGGCGCGGCTCGCGATCTCCTTCTCGGCGCGGTTGCGGCCGACCCCGATCTCCTGTGGGCCCGCCTCGAGCTTGCGGGTTGGTACGGAGAACGGGGCCTCTTTGAAGAGGCGCACGAGCTCCTCGGCGAAGCTGACGGGGATGAAGCGGTCGTGCGCGGCGCCACGCTCGATCTCGATTTGGGATTGTGGGGTGAGGTGATCCTGCCGGCGATCGCCGACCTCGGTCGAGCCTATCCACGCTGTGTTCGGGTCAACCTGAACCTTGCCGAGAGTGCCACCCAGGCCCGTCGTTGGGATCTCGCGACGGAGGCGGTATCGCGTCTTGAGGTTCTGACCCCGGGTTCGGCGGCGATCATCGACCTTCGCCAACGTCTCGCCGAAAGCTGTGGAGACGGTGACGCCCTCCGCGGTCTTTTCGCCGACCGGCTGGCGCGAGACCCGAACCGCCCCGAAACGCGCATCCGGCTGGCGCGGCTGCTGGCAGCCGACGAGGATCTCGACGGTGCCCGTAGTCTCGTAAATGAGGGGTTGAAACGTTCTCCAGGTAACGTCGAGCTGATCGTGGAGCTGGCGGACATCGAGCATTCCAGTGGTGACGACGTACGAGCCGCGGCCCTGGCACGCGAGGCGCTCGACCTACGGCCTCAGGACCGGCGTGCAGAGCGCCTTTTAGTTCTGATGGGCGAGCGCAGCAATACCTTGGACTGGCTCCGGACTCCCGCGAAGTTGTGGCAGATGGCGGATGCGGCTGCGTCCGAAGGGCACGCTGTGGCGCTTTTGGACCATCGGGAGATTCGCTTCCTCCCTTCGAATCTCACCGAGGAGAGGGTCCAGCTGGTCTTCCTCGTCCATGCTGCCGACCGCGCGGATGATCTGCTCACCCATCATCTCCCGTTCATCGCCGAGTCCGAGCGTCTACGGGTTTTGCGGGCTCGCATCCTGCGCCGCGACGGCTCCGAGGTTGCAGCTCGCCAGGGAAACACCCCACGGCTTTCGGAGCCGGAGTTCAGCCTCTACTACGACACGCGTCTTCGGGTGCTGAGTTTCACCAACCTAGAGGATGGTGATTTGATCGAGATTGCATACATCCTCACCGAGATCGAGGAGTCGAACGAGACCGGTCCGTACAACGGGGGGTTGATTCGCCTCGGCCGGGGCGTTCCGATCGCTCACATGGAACTGGAGCTGGCGGGTCCGGAGGTGCTATTGCCAACATGGGAGCTCGTCCATCTCGAGGGCGAACCTTCCCTCGAGGAGGATTCCGACGGGGTGCGCCACCTGCGCTGGCGGTGGCAGGATCTCCCCGCGGTCCCCTCCGACGTGCCCCCGGCGCCCCAGCTCATGGTGATGCCGTACCTCGTCTATTCGAATCACCCTGACTGGGGGAGCCTCGGCGACTGGTACGCGCGCCACGTCGCGCCTCGGGTCCGGGTCTCGGAACAGGTGCGGGAGACCGCTCAGCGCCTGGTCGGCGGGCTCGATGACCGTCTCGAGAGGATTAACCGGATCTATCGGTTTGTGACCAACGAAATACGATATGTGGGCCTCGAGTTCGGCGAACATCACTTCCGGCCCTTCTCGGCTGATTGGGTTTTGCACCACCGCATCGGCGATTGCAAGGACAAGGCGGCACTGTTGGTGGCACTGTACGACGCGATTGACGTGCCGGCCCGCATGGTCATGGTGCGTACCACTAATCTCGGGCCGGTGAGCAACGAGACAGCCGTGCTCGAGATATTCAACCACGCCATCGCCTACCTGCCGGAAGACAATCTCTGGCTCGACGGCACGGCCGCCGGGCACGCGCCCTACCCGCCACCGACGGGCGACCAGAACGCCATCGTTCTGGTGGTCGACGGAGCAGAGAGCCGACCGCAGACCACGCCGGCTGTGGGAGGTGGTCTCGCCCGTTCGAAATTCACCCTCAGTCTCGGCGAGGAGGGTGTGGTCGAGCTGGCGATTCGAACTGATGACACCGGGGAGGCTGCCGATCTCCGACGTCTGCGATTTGCCGGCAGCCGGGAAAACCAGAGGGTTTCCAGCTGGCTCCAAGAGCTGTTTCCGGGCGCGCAGCTCACCGGCAAACCCGAGCTGCAGCTGAGGCCGGGTCGCGACCCGGCGATTATGGAATTCGAGGGCACGGTGGCTCGTAGTGCGCTTCAAAGCAGTGGCGGAATCCGGGTTTTTCCCGGCAGCCTCGAATGGGCGGCAAGCATGGTGCCGGGCGGAACGCGCCACGGACCGCTGATGGTGGCGGTCCGCCCTGATCTCGAATGGACTCTCGAGGTTGATCTCGGCCGTCCGCCCGGCAGTCTGCCTGAGGCGATCGACCTGGACACATCCTTCGGTTCGCTGCGGGTCGAAACGCGCGCCCAGGCCCTGGGTTACAGGGTCGAAGGATTCCTCCACCTCGAGCCGGGGCTGATTGAAGCTCGCGAGGTTGTTGATCTGCGCGAGTTCCTGATCGCGGTCGAACGTTATCTCGGACGCCGATTGGAGTCGCCGTGAGAGGGCAAGCCCGCTTTTCTCACCAGCTTTCGCGGCGAGGCCGGCGAGGTGCCGTGCCCAGCGGCGTTGACGACCCAGAGGCCCGGCCGGAGCCCCCAGTGCCGCCCGCCGATGGGGCTCGCGAGCCGAGGTCAAGGCGCGAGGAGGAAGTCGATGCCCGAGCATCATCGACGACGAGCAACGAAGAGATCGGCCGCGACCCCCATCGGCCCGAAGGGTTGCGGCGGCATGGCCCCGCCTTCGTCGTTGCCGCTCCTCGGCGATGGAGGACATCGCTGTCGTCGCGGCGCCTAGAATCCGGGGCCATGGCGCTCGCAACGGACGGCGCTGGGGGCTCCGGCCGGACCTCGCAGGGCGCGGAGTCGTACGTGACAGTACGTCGAGCACCCCGAGGCGAGAAAACGCCGCTGGGTGCGGTGCATCGCTGGCCGCAGCAGAAAGCTGGTGAGAAAAGCGGGCTAGTGGTCCGCGCCGCAGTCCTCGCGGCGATCCTCGCAGTGTCGCTGCCGCTGTCGGCTGGATGGTGGGAAGTGTGGCGTGACGACATGCGCTTCGATCTCGGGGCGGCCCGTGAGCAAGCCCTTGCAGCCGTCGCCGAGAGCCCGTCGAGCGCCGACGCGGTGGCCGCGGCCATGTGGTGGCTGGCCAATATCGAGAATCTGCCGGCGCCGGAGGAAATTCTCTCAGTCTCCGAGAACGGCCGCGACCCCGAGCTCGGCTTCGTCCTTTCTCTCATCCAGACCAAGCTGAGATTCGAAGCCCCTGCAGGCGTGCTCAGGACAGCCGAGCTGGCGGGGACGTTTGGAGTTTTCAGCTCACTCGACCTCGAGCGTGGGGTGGTGCCCTCCGACGATGACTTGCCGCCGCTCGGAACCCTGTGGCGGGATCAAGGCGCCGCCTTCCGGCTCACGGTACGAAACCCGGATGGTCGCCTGGCGCCTCCGATGTCCATGGCCACCGACGGGGTCTATCTGTTTGCTTGGAACCTGAATGCCGCCGAGGCATTCACGGGTTGGTTGGTGGTCCAAGTCAAGGGCAGCTACAACCTTGTAGTCAATGGACGGGCGGTGGACCAGCGACGAGATTGTGGGCTCGAAGACCCCGAGACCAACTGGTACCGCCTTCGCCTTGCCCGCGGTGCGCATCGGCTGCGAATTGAACTGGCCTCTCCTGTCACGTCCAGCGTGAGGGTGAGCGTGATCGACGATCGGGGTGGTTCACCAGCGGCTGTGAGCATCAGCGACCAGATGTCCGATGTCTGGGCGGGAGCAGAGGTGGAGTGGTCATTGCCGCCGGCTGAGGCGGCCTTGTCCAAGCGCCTCGAGGACAGCGGGGGTTCGACGGAGGAACTGTTGTTGGCGGCGCAGCTGGCACGAGGGCGCGGCGATCCCATGACAGAGTACGGTTGGATCAAACGTGCCCGGGCTGAAGATCCCCAAAACCCGTGGCCGGCCCTGGCCCTCGCTCGGTACGTGTTTTTGAAAGACGCGGAAAACCACGGCGCCGGATCTCCCCGTCGCGCGGCGCCGCTCCTGAGGGAAGCGACCACGATTCCCGGATCGCGCCTCATCGAACGGGCGGTCGCCGTACGTGAGGGCCGCACCGAGGATGCCGAGCGCCTCCTCGACGGGTTGATGAAGAGCAACGAAGACGATGTGCGGATCCTGCGAATCTGGGTTCGTGAGGCGGTGCGCCGAGGGTGGGCCAGCGAAGCCGAGGAGGGACTGGCGCGGCTCGAAACGGCTCTTCCGAACTCGCTCAGCGTTACGGGGCTCCGCCTCGAGGTCCTGTCGGCTCTCGAACGTTGGCGCGAACGGGAGATGCTGCTCCGCGCGCTCGCGGCCGCGTCACCGGTTGACCCCCGCTGGATCGGTCAACTGGGTTCGAGCTGCCTCGCGGGTGAAGCGGTTGCGGCCGCTCGAACTTTGCAGGGAGAGATTGAAGATCCTGATTTCAACGTTCAGCTGGTGCGGCTCTATCTCGAGAGCGGCGATCTCGACACTGCTCGTGTGGAGCTCGATCGAGCTCGGGTGCAATGGGGAGATCTTCCGGTCTTCGATGAGCTGATGCTGGTGTTGGCCGGCGGCGACCCCGATGCGTTGCAGCGGGCGGTTACCGGTGCGCTCGAGCGCGATCCCTCGAATTTACAGCTCCTGACCCTGGCCTGGCGTCTGGGGCGGGTTCCATTCTTCGCTCCCTTTCAGGTCGAGGCGAGGGCGTTTGCTGCTGAGCACCGTGATCTCGGAACGGACGTCGATGCGGTGCTCCTCCTCGACCAGGCGGTGGAACGTATCTTTCCCGATGGCTCGAGCCTTTATTACTATCACGGGTTCACCCGGGCCAACACGCCGGTTGGGGTGCGTCGCGCATCGGTGCTACAACCACTGCCTAAAGCGTATTTGCTCAAGGTGAGAGTTCTCAAACCGGATGGTCGGCAGGTCGTGCCAAGCGAGCTCAGACCGGGCGGAGGGGCGATCACCCTGAGCGACGTGAAACCGGGAGATCTGGTCGAGGAGGAGTACGTGGCACAGGTGTCGGCTACTGGTGCGACCCGCGATGGTCATTTGCCCCCCTACATCTACCGATTTGCCGATCCCAACCGGGCGTTCGGTCTTTCCGAATACGTGCTGCTGGTTCCGCCCGAGATCGACCTCCAGGTGGACGGTAATTTCGAAGGCCTCGAGCACAGCGAGCAGGAGTGGGAGGGCCTCCGCATGCTCAATTGGCGTGCGGAGCGCGTGCCGCCGATGCCGACTGAGCCGTTCGCGCCGCCCGCTCAGGATCTGATGCCGTGGTTGAACTACGGGTTCGGGGTGAGCTGGCAGGACGTGGGCGACGCGGTTCGCGACAGGGTGTTGCCGGTGCTGCGAATGTCACCAGAGCTGCGTGAATGGAGCCGGCCGTTGCTCGAGGACGAATCGACGGAGGAGCAACTCCGGGCCCTCGTGACGGCGCTGATCGACACGGTCGAGGCGGCCGGCGGTGAGCTTGCTGTGGGAGCAGCCGCCGGAGATAGCTTCCGACGCCGGCGAGGAAACCGTCTCGGGATTCTCGCCGCGGTTCTGGCCGATGCGGGCTGGGAGGTCGATCTGGTGCTGACGCGCGCGTGGACCGAACGCGGTCAACGGCTTCAGGTGCCGACCCTGGATGCGTTTCCGGCTGCTCTGCTGCGGCTCGAGAGCGGTGGCGACGAGCTGTGGGTCGATATCCGGGAGGAGAGTCGCGGCGTCAACCACATCAACCCGATCTTTCAGGGCAGCGACGGTCTGGTACTGCCGCTGACCCGCCCGCAAACCCCGGTGACACTGATCGAAGAGCTGCCCAACTTTCCCTCAATCCTGATCTCGAGGAGACGGTTACGGTCCGGGCCGAGATCTCCGCTGAGGGTGATGCTCGCATCGAGTTTCGAATGCCGCTGCGCGGCGCCCAGGCTGACCGGCTGCTCGAGCGGGTGGAGAGCGTACCGGTGGATCAGGTGGGGTAGATCTATCGGCAGCTGGCGGTGAACCTCTTCGCGGGAGCCAGCGCCGTCGAGGGGAATATCGATCGCAGTCCTGATGGCGCCGTGATCCACCTCGAGATGCTGGTTCGCGATGCGTGTGACGCCGAGGAGGGGGAGCTGGTGTGCCGAAGCCTGGTGCTTTCACACCCGCTGGTGCCCGTACTGGCATCGCTGCCCGAGCGAACTTACCCCGCTGGTTCTGAGGGTGCCGATCGAACGCCGGCTCGAGCTCGATCTCATCCCCGCGCCGGGCTGGGAGCAGGAGTATCATGCGCCCCGACGCCTCGAGGCACAGTGGGGATCGGTAGACGAGGACCTCGAAAACGAGGGTGGATCATTCCGATCGGTGCTCCACGTCGTGCTTCCTTCACAAACGGTAGCGACCGAAGACTACCCCGCATTCGCACGCTTCTGCCAGGCAGTCGATGAGCTCACCACCAGGCCGCCGCGGCTGCGCCGCGCAAGTGATCAGTGATCAGTGATCGAAGCTGTGCGATGGACCGATCACTGATGACTCCTCCAAAGGCTTCGAAATCACGGCTAACGGTCACATCCTCGCTATACTCGGCGCCGTCATGGAGATCGTCGACGGAACCGTCATTGCGATGCATGGCCCGCTGGTTCGGGTGCAGGTGGGCGATGACACCCTCGTCGTGGCGTCGCGGCGGCGGCTCAACTGGGAGGGTGGCACCCCGTCGGTGGCACGTTTGGTGGTAGGAGACGGCGTGACCCTGGAAATGCGGGGTGAGGACGGTGTGATCGTTGCGGTGCACGCGCGGCGCAACTCACTTCTTCGCAAGGCACCCATGAAGAACCGTGCTCAGGTTTTGGCGGCCAATGTCGACCAGGCCCTGCTCGTCTTTGCAGCCGTGGAACCGGAACCCAAGCCGGGCCTCCTCGACCGGTTCCTCGTCGCCTGTCATCTCGCCGGGATCGAGGCGGTCATCACCATCAACAAGATCGATCAGGGGCTCGAGAAGGTGGAGCGATGGCTCCCTGCTTATGAGGAGCTGGGTTATCGGGTCCTCCTGGTTTCGGCTCGTACGGGTTGGGGTCTTGGAGTCTTCAAGCGGCTCCTGGTGGACCGAACGACGCTCTTCTGCGGGCCATCGGGCGCAGGCAAGTCATCCCTCCTGAATGCGGTCTACCCGGGATTCCGGCTCAAGGTCGGTTCGTTGTCGGAGAGCACAGGCAAGGGCCGCCACACGACCTCGATGGCGGAGCTGATGCCGCTCCCGTACGGCGGCTTCGTAGTCGACACGCCGGGGCCCCGGGAGTTCGGAGTGTGGGAAGCCACAACCGAGGAGCTCGAAGCGGCTTTCCCGGAGGTGGCGAGCCGGTCGGGGAGGTGCCGGTATCCAAACTGCAGCCACCAACACGAACCGGAGTGCGCCGTCCTTGCAGCAGTCGAAGCAGGTGAGATCTCTGAGGGCCGGCTGAAGAGCTTCCAGAAGATCCTCGCCGAAGCGCTCGAAGCGTAGAATTCGTAATTCGGAATGCCACCCGCCCGCCCGCCTCACCACCAAGGCACCAAGAGCACCAAGGGTATTTCATTTTCGGCATCGCAGGGTCAGCGAAGCACCTGGTTTTGGGTTTTGGTGAACAACTCCTGGATGAGTCAGATGACATCTTGAAAAGACTTGGTGTCCTCTTGGCGAGCTTGGTGTCTTGGTGGTAAAGAATGGCGACGAGGCGGGAGAACGACCTATCCCACCGCGCGGTGTGGGGCGGTGAGGAAGCAGGCGAGGTAGCCGGCACGGCCGCGGAGGGTGGGGAGGGGAGCGGCGATGCCGGCATTCTCCCGGCGCAGACCCTCGTACATCCGGGCGAGCTCGAATCGGTTACGAAAGAGCCACATCTCCATGGGCTCACCAGGGTTGATCTCCGGCATCTGGAGGGGAACCTGAATAGCATGCAAGAGCACGTCGTCCGTGTCCCTGTACTCGCCGAAGATCCACTTGCGGGTGTCGTCCTCGAGCAGGTAGGTGATGACAAGGAGGTTGCTGCTAATACTTCCATTTGCCTCCGACGCAGCTTCCTGTGAGGATTCCTTGTCGTGGGTCAATCGCCGGAGAACGCCGATCAGGGGGCGTTCGAAGGCGATCTCCTCGGCATCCGCTGGGAGCTCATGCAACACCACAGCTTCGGCCAGCTCCTGTGGTGGCAGGCCTTTGAGACGCGCGACCCCGAGGTACCGAAATCCCACGTACAGGGTGTCCGGCAGACCGGGATCCACTGGGAAGAACGCCCATCGAACATTGTCATTCGTCACCATCGCGAGCTTGGCGATGTCGAGCTCCAGCTCGAGTTCTTCTATGAACGGCAGGGCGACGACAATGCCCTCGTTGACGAGTTCGCCGTGGCTGTCGAGGGTGGCCGCATAGGGGCGGGTAGAGATTTCCTCGTGGCCGCTCCGCGCCGCAGCCAACGGTGACAGGAAGAGGTCGACCTCGCCGGCGTCGTAACCGGAGTGAATGAGGAACTCGGCGATGTCGGAGATCTCACGGGTACTCTTGCCGGTGGTGAGCCTCGCCAGCTCGACGATGCCATGACCAAAGAACTCGAAGCGCTTGGCCTGGGGACCCGGATGGAGCATCGGCAGGAGACGGAAGACACCGTAGTTCACCGCGATCCGGATACCGTGGTTGAACGGGAACCCGACATTTCGCAGGTGCTCGTATACCTGTTGGATCTCACACGCGGCGGCGATGACTCGCAGGGCCCGCCGAGAAGTATAGAAGGCGCCGTCCCCAAGGAATTTCTCGAAAGTGAGGCGACGGCGAAGCCTGATCGCTTCGAGGCGATTCTGGAAGATGTACATGAACTGGAGCGCTCGCTCCTCGGCCATCCGGCCCGCCTTGCGGACCTCCTCGAGGACGGTGGTGAAGTTCGACAGATCGTAAATCAAGCCGAATCGGCGAACCGAGGAATCGACCACCCCCGGTGCGGTGAAGTCATACGGGCGTGTGGTCTTGGCGATCGGGGTCGCGGAGGAAGGTCCAGTCAGCACCAGGGTCGTGCCTTGTCGCCGCATGGGAATGATCCGTCGTCTCAGGGCGGCGATAAGCTCGAAGGTCTTGAGGCGCAGACCGAGGTCTCGAAGGAGGTCCATCTGGTTCCTCGAGAGATGGATGCTGTCTGCGAGTCCGGAGGTGTCGATCGCGTCCAAGAGACGAGGTTCGAGCAGGGCTTCCGGCCGATCGAGCTTGAGGCTCGAGCCGACTGCGAGGCGTAAGAGATTACCCACCTCGGGTTGGCGGGCCACGAGGTCGCGGAGGCGTTCGAGTACCTCGCGGTTGGCGGTTTCCACCGCATCGGCTTTCTGCCGGAAACGAGCGTGGAGAATACCGCTCAACTGGGAGATTTGACTCGGAGGACGGGTTTCCACAAGCAGGAGTTGATCCTGACAGATAATGCCCAGCAGGGGAGTGACGGTGGGAGTCACCTGGACCTCGGCGAGTTTTCGGAGATGGTCGATGGCAGTGAGGGCGGCGCGCCGGAGAAGATCCGCGATGATGGCCGCGATGCCCTGTCGGTGGTCCTCGGACCCAGGTTGTCCACGGCCGCCACCCGACGTGGGCGAGGATTTAGGTACCTTTGACAGCGCGCGGCACACCTCTCCAGAGTGGAAGAGAAGGAAGAGATCGACCAGGCCCCGGTGGTAGTCGTTCATAAAGACATTCTTTAGCGTTGCGGAGATGGACTTGTGGTAGCGTTCCCGTTGCGCCATCATCCGCTGTTTGTCATCCCCGTTGCCGGTCTGTGGTTGAGTTCGGTACTCCATTTCTGCTTTGACCAGACTGTCGAGGTCCCGTCGCAGCTTGAGAACCCCATCCGAGAGCAGGACCGGGTAACCCCAGGTCACGACCCTCTCTTCGTCGCGGCCGAAGATCGGAAAGGGGGCGGGTAAAGAGGTTGCGAGCGCAGGAAAGATGTCGCACCACCCTCCCCCAACCTCCTCCGGGGTGAGATAGACGGGGTGCTTTAGATCCTCCTGGAGAACCTGGCGGAAGGCCTCCATGGACTCTTCGTCGCGTCTCATCCCACCATTGTATCTTCCGCCGAGTCGAACCCGCACTTCTCACCGGGTATCGACTACGGACGCCGAATCGCCACCTCCGATTGTCGGGTGATTGAACAACAGGCTGGGAATGTCATAATGGACGCATATGCTATTTGAGGATCTGGTGCGGGCGATCAGGGAAAGCCCTTTCTTCCACGGCATGGCCCAGGAGGAACAGATATCACTGGCGCGGCTGGGCAGGGTCGAGGTGTATCCGGCGGGTGGAGTTTTATTTCGCCCCGGCGAGACGCCGGCCGCCCTCTACCTAGTGCTCGATGGGGTGGTTGAGGTCTGCCGCGAGGAGAGCCCGGAGGTGGGACTTCAGCCGGTGGCCTACCTTGGTGTTGGTTCGACCGTGTCCGAGAGCAAGGTGCTGACAGGTACGGCCCTGAATTCCCTCGGCCATTTTCCGGAGGGCGGCACCACGCTTCAATGGCCGCGACCCGTGCTGCTCCGCCACCTCTACTCATCGCGTGACCTGGCGCTCCACTACCTGCAGCGATTGGCCCGCCGTCTCGAGGGCACCATTGCGGACCTCGGTGCGCACAGTGGCAGCAACCTCCGCGGCAGGCTCGATCACTTCGATCTCCCGGCGATTCTGCAGACGGTGGTTGATTCCGGGGCCACTGGCGTGCTCGAGATCTCGGACGCGGAGGGCAGGAATTTCGGAGCCATCCACACGAGCAACCGAATGATCGGGCGAATCATGTGTGGAAGTCTCGATGGTACGGAAGCCTTCCTGGAAATATTGAACTCTCCACCGGAAAACGGGACCTTCAGATTCTCGAATCTCGCGGTCGCCCCGGAGACCGAGACCTACCGCCAGGTCCAACCGCTCCTCCTTGAGGCGGCGAGAATTCAGGATGAGTTCACCCATTTTTCGGCAACGGTGCCCGAGACCGCACTCCTGCAGCCCGCCACTCGCCGATTGACGTGGAGAAGCGGCACCGATGCGGATCTCGTCGAAGAGATCTGGCATCAGCTTTCCTCTCAGCCCTGCGGCTGGGGGGTTCTCGCCGAGCTGCTGCCGTTCAGCAGGGGTCAGATCGCTCTGACGGTGCGCGACATGTTGTTGGCGGGCGTGCTCAATGCCGACCGCAATCATGGGATCTCAGGCGGCGAACGGGCTTGGGCGGGTTAACCCGGTCTTCTCACCGGGTGTCTACTGCGGGCGGCGAATGACAGCCATCTGTCGTGCTTTTCGCAAATCGTGCTCCTCAACGTAGTGCGACTACGCCTGCGTCGCCCGATTCGCGAAAAACCCAACATCTGACTACCCTTCGCCGCCCTCGCTACGAAACTCGGTGAGAAGACCGGGCTAACCACGACGTTTCGACGATTGATGGGTTTCCCTATACTGGATCGATGCTGAAGAGGCGCCTGATCCTGAGCGTTATCGCGGCGTTCGTCGTCGTGGTGGCGGGAACCTCCCTGATCCGCACCGTACGGAGCTTTTATCGTCTCGACTTTCCCGTAGCCTGGGTTGAACAGGGATTGGTCGTCGATGACGCCCCCCCTGGGTCGAGCGCCGCACACGCGGGATTGGTGAAGGGTGACCTCATCGTTAGCGTGGACGGCGTTTCCATCGAGCGCCTCGAGAGCCCGGCATTCGTCCTTGCGGGTGGCGGAGAGCACGATCTGACGGTCAGCCATCCGGACGGTGGCTTCTCGGAATTGCGGTACCGGTCCCCGCCCCCGGACGTCAACTCGGTCTACCTGGCCCGGACTCTGGTGGGCTTCCTCGGGCTCGGCTGCGCGTTGTATGCAGTGTGGAGCACGAGGCGTCGTGAAGCGGCCACCTTTCTTCTCCTTGCGGCCGCAGCGTTGATTCTCGGTGCGGTGCCAAACCGAATCGCGTCGGCCGAGCTGATCCTCCAGATCGTGAGACGTAGCGCCGGGGCGGCCTTGCCCTTCCTGATCGTCCGGTTCTTCTCCATCTTCCCCGAGCGCGACCGGTCGATGCGGGCATGGGATCTCTTGACGGTGTTCGCGGTCGTGGGTTCCGGCGCGACGGCCCTATTCATCGGCGCCGAGGCCTGGTGGCCGGCGGTCGCGTCACTGTTGCGGGTCCTGTTCGTTTCTTCCGTGATCTACGGCATCATCGTGCAGATTCGGCGGTGGCGTTCGGCCTCGCGGGAGATTCGGATCAGACGCCAGATCGAGTGGGGGGCCCTCGGCCTGTTCGTCGGATTGGTGCCGTTTTTGATGTTGGTCATGGTCCCACGCTGGCTCGGCATTTCGTTTGAACCATTCACTTGGCTGGCGGTCCTACCCATCAGTGCGATTCCACTGACCCTCCTGGCAGCCCTCCGCGGATACAGGCTGTGGGATCTCGAGCCGATCAGCCGCGACTTGTTGTCGGCCACCCTGGTTGTTGTCACTGGGGGGTTCATATTTGCGCTCACGAACGACCTCCTGCTCACGTATGCCGGCGGTCTGGGTGCCCTGCGCAACCTTTTCGCCTTTGCCACCGGTGTGCTCCTGGTCGTTCTTCTGCAGCCGGTTCGGCTGCGGGTCGAGAAGTTCCTCGACCAATGGCTCCATCAGGGACGTCCCGCACCCCGCTCGCTGCTCACCAGCGCGAGCCGCGAGCTGGCCAGGGTCACCGACCCGCGCGAACTTCTCGTGCGTCTTTCCAAAACTCTGACCGAGGGTCTCGAGTTCGATCTCGTGGCCACGTACCTACGGGTCGGCGGGGAGCGATTCGAGCGCATCACGGGAGACGGAGATGTGTTGCCGGATAACCTCCCGGCCAGGATCTCAGAGACTGAGTATCCGGGGGAGAGCGAAGCCTTGATGGCGTCCGCGGGCTTTGCGGTGAGGGTGCCGCTGGAGCGTGTTGGCACGGTCCACGGCCTCCTCTATCTCGGGTTGCGGCGGGGCGTCTTCCCGCTCGGCAGTGAGGGTGAGGAGGTAGTTTCAGCATTTGCCGCCCAGGCGGCATTGGCCCTGGAAAGCGCCCGGTACCTCGATGATCTCAGGCGCCAAGCGGAGGAATATCGGATCCTCCATACTAACACTCAGCGCATTATCGAGTCGTCTGCCGCAGCCATCCTGGTCTGTGATGCGGCGGCCCACATCCTGTCCGCCAACCGGCGGGCCGCCGACATCTTTGGGCTCGACTCCCAGGATCTGGTGGGGCGTGGGCTCGGCTCGGTTGTCGATGTGCCCGAGGCCTGGCAGATTGAGCTCCCCTTGCACGCCGTCAACACCGAGGCGCGGACGTTTTCGGATCCTCCGCGGCGGGTGATCCTGGCAGTGTCCGTCCTCGAGCTCGACAGCGGCAGCTTTAACGGCAGGGTGGTGGTCCTCCAGGATGTCACCGAGCTCCGCGAGCTGCAAAACCGGATGCGCGAGCACGAACGGTTGGCTGGTCTCGGTCGGCTCGCGTCGGGTTTGGCCCATGAAATCAACACCCCGCTCACAGGGATTTCGTCCTTTGCCCAGATGTTGGGCGAGATGACGTCTGAGGATGACCCCCGCTCGACCATCATCACCAAACTGGTAGATCAGAGCTTCCGGGTGTCGCGCATCGTCTCCAATCTGCGATCGATGGTGCGTGGTTCGAGTGACAGCCGCATGGTCATGGAGATCGGTGAGGTGGTAGTTCGGGCGGCTCAGGACGCCGCACGTTCTCTGGGTGCGGAGAGGGTGCTGGAAATCGTGAGCCTCGAGGAGCCGGTGATGGCATGGGCGTCGGTTGCGCCTCTCGAGCTGGCGGTTGGAAACGTGGTGCGTAACGCGATCGAGGCGTCGGCGCCCGACGGGAGTGTCCGACTCACGTTGGCGGCGGATGACCAGTGGATCGAGATCAGTATCGACGACTCGGGCCCCGGCCTGCTGGACGACGTTCGCGAAAAGGTCTTTGATCCCTTTTTTACCACCAAGGCCGAGCGTGGTGGAACCGGGCTCGGCCTGTCCATCACGCGTGATATGATCGCCCAACTTGGCGGTGAGGTCGGGCTCGTGAACCTGGACGACGGAGGAGCCCGCGCGACGATCAGGTTACAAAGATGGCAGGAGCCGGAACCGTCCTCGTGATCGACGATGAGCCCGTCCTTCAGGACGTGCTGGGGTCACTTCTGACGTCGGACGGGTTTGAGTATCAGCAGGCAACCACGGCCGCCGAGGGGATGCGGGTCCTCCGCGAGGAGGAGATCGATGTTGTGCTGCTCGACCTCATGTTGCCGGATCGTTCGGGTCTTGAGTTGCTGCCCGAGATCAAGGCGTTCGATCCCCACCTGCCGGTAGTCGTGATCACCGCATACTCGTCGGTGGAATCGGCGATCGACGCAATGCGAGCGGGCGCATTCCACTACGTTCACAAACCGTTCAAGAACGAGGAGGTCCTTCACCTCGTCCATCGCGCCGCCGAGCGGCGGACGCTTCTGGTGGAGAACCGCCAGCTTCGGAACCGTCTCGAAGGCATGGGCGAGATCGTGGGCACAAGCCGTCGCATCGAGGAGGTCTTCGAGCTCATGCGCCGCGCTGCACCGGCCCGCTCCACAATCTTGATCGTGGGCGAGTCCGGGACTGGTAAGGAGTTGGTCGCCCGCGCCATTCACCGACTCAGCTCGCGCGGCGACGGACCCTTCGTGCCGGTCCACACCAGTGCCATCCCAGCCGACCTCCTCGAGTCGACCCTCTTCGGGCATGTCAAGGGAGCGTTCACAGGAGCGGTGAGCAACCGCAAGGGCCTCTTCGAGGCGGCCAACAACGGCACCCTCTTCCTCGACGAGGTCGGAACGATCTCACCGGAGACCCAGACCAAACTCCTGCGTGTGATCCAGGAGCGGGAGATCCGCCGAGTGGGGAGCGTCGAGGCAAAGGCCGTGAACGCCCGCCTCCTCGCGGCGACCAACACCGATTTATGGGCGGAGGTCCAGGCGGGCAACTTCCGGGAGGATCTCTACTATCGGCTCAACGTCATCAACATCGAGCTGCCGCCTCTGCGTGATCGCCACGACGATATTCCTCTTCTCGCAACCCACTTTTTGAAGATCTACATCGAAGAGAATCAACGTGAGCTGGAGGGCTTCTCCCCGGCCGCGATGGACGCGCTCATCGAGTATCACTGGCCGGGAAACGTCCGCGAGCTCGAGAACGCAATCGAGCGTGCAGTGGTTCTGTGCCGGGGAGATACCATCGAGCTCGACGAGCTCCCGCAGGCGCTGCGCGGTGAGGGGCCGAGCACCAAGCCGGTCGGTGATTTTCCGCCTGACGGCGTCGATTTCCGGGAAACGGTGGCAGAGTACCAGGAGTACCTGATCCGCGAGGCCCTGAACCGCTCGGGTGGCATTCAGCGCCGAGCCGCCCGCATGCTCAAGCTCAGCCCCACGACCCTCAACGAGATGATCCACCGCCTCAAGATCCAGCTCGACACCGGCGAGAAGTAGGCCGGATGCCGGGCACAGGGCGCAAGGCACAGGGCACAGGGCCCACTTGACAACCCGCCCAGTCCGATTATGGTTTTTCCTGAACCCTGAACCCTGAACCCTGAACCCTGAACCCTGAACCCTGAACCCTGGATCTACTCGATCACCCCACCGCCAAGACACTCCTCACCGTCGTAGAGCGCCGCAAACTGGCCGGGGGCGACGCCGGGATCCGTGGTGGCATCGAACTCAACCACCAACGATCCGTTTGAGCGCTCGGAGATCGTGCAGGGATCGATGGTTTCGCCGTGGCGGATTCGCACTTGGAGGTCGGATCGGGTGGGCGGTTCGGCGACCCAGTGAGGGTTGGGGATGACAAAGCTCGACCGGGTGTGATTGGCGAGCGAGTCGGCGTGGACTACTAAGACAACATTCTGTTCGATGTCCTTGCCAACCACGTACCACGGGCCGCCGCTCAGACCGAGGCCGCGGCGCTGGCCGATAGTATGAAACCAGGTGCCTCGGTGATGCCCGAGTATCTGACCGTTGTCTGCTTCACAGATCGTTCCAGGACGTTCTCCCAGGTGGTGGCGTACGAAGTCGTTGAAGGGGATTCGCCCGAGGAAGCAGATCCCCTGACTGTCGGGACGGTCGGCATTGACCAAAGCCAAACGACGGGCCTCGGCCCGCACCCCGGCTTTGGTGAGGTGGCCTATCGGGAAGAGGCAGCGCGCGAGCTGTTCCTGTCTGAGTTGGCACAGGAAGTATGTCTGGTCCTTCTTCGGGTCTGCCCCCCGAACGAGGCGTGCGAGGCCGTTACGGACCGTCACACGAGCATGGTGTCCGGATGCGATGAGATCGAAGCGGTCGCCGACCCGATCAACAAATGCGCCAAACTTGATCATCCGGTTGCACATCACATCGGGGCTTGGGGTGTGTCCGATCGCAAGCTCATCCAGGGCGTAGGCGATCACCGTCTTGAGGTACTCCTGCTGCAGCGACACCACCTCGAGCGGCACGCCGGCGGCGCCGCACACCTCGCGTACGATTCTGAGGTCCTCCTCCCAGGGACACGATCCGAGGAAAGCCATCTCGTCCTCGAGCCAGATCTTGAGGTAGAAAGCCGTAAGATCGTGCCCACCCTCCTCGACCAGACGCATCAGCGCCACCGAGGAATCAACCCCACCAGACACAAGGACGGCAACACGGCTCATGGATGCAGGATACTGGTTGAATTAGGAATTGGGAATGCCACCCGCCCTCCCAGAGAACCGGGGTGGGTGAAAGGGAATTAAGAATTAAGAATTGAGAATTGGCGCGAAGCGCCTATCTCATGTATTTCTCGTGCACCAGGTGTTCGAGATACTGATCGGTATGGATGCCGTAATCCTTGAGCATGCCTTCGGCCGAGACGACAAAGGTCGCCTCCTCGCCGGCGATGCGCGAAAAGTACACGCGATGAGTCTCGTCGGCCAAATGGACATCAAGGGCGCAGAGGTCCTCGGAGAGCTCCGAGACCAGACTGCGGTCGCACACCGGACACGAAAGCTCCCAGCGTGTGCCCCGGGGCATGACCTCGTCCGGCGGCAGCTCGACCTCGTAATTGCCGGGTTGGGGGTGGAGCCCAACCAGGAATCGTCGACCTTCGCACTCGGCTCGCACGACCACCCGATCCTCGGGATTGAGCTGCGCCCGGCAGTGGGGACACGAATAATTCCAGTGCATCTTTGACCCTCAGCAGAATCATAACCAATTGAGAGGAAAACTGGGGAATCGTGGTCTCGATCTCAGGGCAGTTCGACGCCGAGCTCTCGCAGCTCGCGGGTGGCACGCTCGCTCCAGCCGCGATTGGCCGCCGGGCTCGCCGGGCTCGGGTGGAGGATGCGGCCGACTCCGACCCCCGCTTCAGCGAGCGCAGCTCGTGCCCGACCCTCGGCGAATGCGCCGACGCCGACCACCAGATCAGGATGCAGGTGCTCCACCGTCCGACGCAGCGCGCGATCACAGATCTCGAGCAGCGTCTTCCGTTCACTGATCGGCAGCTTGTTAGGAGTCCGATTTCGGCCGCTGGATTCCATGAACGCCAGCGGGCAGTAGTTGGCAATGAAGAAGCGGGCAAAGAAACGCTCCGGGGTGCCGAAAACACCCCTTGCCCAGCCCCACAACCGCGCGCCGCTGACCTCCGAACGGGTGCAGGCGAGACCCATCACCGGCCGTTTCGGGTGCTCGGGATCCGGCCGACCAATCGCGGTGTCGATCCTCAGCCAGTCGCGCACCGCGCCCACCTCGCCGAATGGCACCCCGGTCTGGACCATCCCCCACGGTCCGGGGTTCATACCCAGAAGGAGGACCTCTTTGGGCGCTCCTCCAAATCGCTCGAGATATTGGGCGTGCGCCTCCCAAGCGTACGCGAGCGGGTTGTAGACGTGAGTTACGGGGGACGCGAACCGGAGGCGACCCGCCTCTTTGGCCAGTTCCTGAGCGATATCGACGAGGCTCAAGGCAACATCCTCCGGCGGGAGGGTAGCAGCTTGCCGACAAATCCGAAATCCGAGCCGTGGCCTCCCGCAACGCCCGGCCATCAGCGTACTCATGAGTGCAGGAGGTCGCCATGCGTTGTGCAGCCCGTCGCTGTTTTGCTTGTTGTTGCCACATCAATTGCTTTTTCCGCGGATCGTCCCGAGGGTCGCGCATTCGCCACCCGGTCGGTGACCTTTGCCCGCCACGGCATGGTCGCAGCCGCCCACCCGCTGGCTGTCGAGATCGGGCTCGACGTGCTCAAAGCCGGCGGCTCGGCAGTCGACGCTGCCATCGCCACCAACGCCGCGCTCGGTTTTCTGGAACCCGTGTCGTGCGGCCTCGGGGGCGATCTCTTCGCCATGGTTTGGGACCCTAAAACCGAAAAGCTTTACGGGCTCAACGCGTCGGGCCGGGCTCCGGCGTCGCTCACCATCGACAAGGTGCCCCCGGAAACCGACGGGACGATTCCGGTTTACTCGGTCTACTCGTGGACCGTGCCTGGCTGTGCCGATGGCTGGTTCGAGCTCCATGAGAAGTTTGGCCGATTGGCGATGAAGGATCTCCTCGGCCCGGTGGCCGCCATCGCGCGTGAAGGAGCACCGGTGCCGCAGATGATCGCGAGCAGCTGGAAGCGTGGTGCGGCCCAATTCAAGGACATGCCGGGCTTCGCCGAGGTCTTCATGCCCGGCGGCAGGGCGCCGGCGGAGGGGGAGATCTTCGCCAACCCGGCTCTCGCTGACACGCTCGACCTGATGGCGTTAGGGGATCGCCAGACCTTCTACGAGGGCGAAATTGCCAAGGAGATCGTGGCCTTCTCGGAACGCGAAGACGGTTTCTTTACCATGGAGGACTTCACCAACCACTCGAGTGAGTGGGTGGAGCCCATCTCCACCACCTACCGCGGTCTGACGGTGTGGGAGCTGCCGCCCAACCCACAGGGCCTTGCGGCGCTCCAGATGCTCAACATTCTCGAGGGATTCGACCTCGCCGCCATGGGGCGTAACAGCACTGACTTCTGGCATCTCCTCGTGGAAGCCAAGAAGCTGGCCTATGAAGACCGCGCAAAGTACTACGCCGACATGCAGTTCGCCGAGGTGCCGGTTGAGGCACTCCTCGACAAGGGCTACGCCGCCGAGCGGGCGAAGCTCATCGACATGGAGACGGCGGCAGAGCGCGTCGTACCCGGCAACCCGGCCCTCGGCCATGGGGACACCACCTTTCTCGTTACCGCCGACTCGAGCGGCATGATGGTGGCGTTGATCCAGTCCAACTACACCGGCTTCGGCTCGGGCTACGTGGTGCCCTCGCTCGGCTTCGGGATCCAGGACAGGGGCGCGCTGTTTTCGTTGGATCCCGACCACCCGAACTCGCTGGAGCCCGGCAAACGTCCTTTCCACACCATCATTCCCGCCTTCATGGGTTCAAACGGCGTGCCGGACACCGCCTTCGGTCTCATGGGCGGCGACATGCAGCCCCAGGGGCATGTCCAGATCGTGGTCAATCTCGTGGACTTCGGGATGAACCTGCAGGAGGCGGGCGATGCGCCGCGCTTCCACCACGGCGGGTCCTCCGAGCCCACTGGCACGGTGATGACCTCGGGCGGCGTCCTGCACCTCGAGTCGGGGCTACCGATGGAGGTCTATCGCGACCTTACAAAAAGGGGCCATCGCATCGAAGAGGTCAACCCGGCGAACTTCGGCGGTTACCAGATCATCCACCGCGACCCGGAGACCGGGGTGCTCGCGGGAGCGACTGAATCGAGGAAGGACGGGATGGCAGCAGGCTATTGAATTAGGAATGAGGAGTTAGGAATTAGGAATGTCGCTCACCCACCCTCAACTCAGGTCTCCAATAAAGAGGGCGGGTGGGTGGAAATTCCTCATTCCTAATTCGCAACCGCACGGTCGCGCTAAGATGCTCCCATGCTCGAACCGATCCTGACCGATGATCAGCGCGAGCTCCTGACGACAGAGCGCGAGCTCCTGTCCGAGGTGACGGACGAGCTCGAGCGCAGCGAGACGTCGCCCGACGATCTCCGCGCGCTCGCCGATTCGGTGAGCCAGCTCGACGAGCTCTTTCTGCTGGTTGTGGTGGGTGAGTTCAACGCCGGTAAGAGTGCATTGATCAACGCCCTCCTCGGCCAAGCGGTGCTCGCCGAAGGGGTGACGCCGACGACCTCCAAGATCCACCACATTGCCTGGGGCGAGGAACTCGAACGCGAGCCGATGGGGCCCGTAGGTGAGCGAATCACGGCTCCGGTCGAGACCTTGCGCCAGCTGACCATCGTCGACACTCCCGGCACCAACGCCCTCGACCGCGCGCATGAGGCCCTGACCACCGACTACGTGCCGCGCGCCGATCTCGTAATTTTCGTGACCTCGGCGGACAGACCGCTGTCGGAGAGCGAACGGGTCTTCCTCGAGACCATCAGCCAATGGGGCAAGAAGGTGGTCATCGTCGTTAACAAGGTCGACATC
>PVMK01167181.1_pt1 | contig 33590 bp, 26 predicted proteins | sample 1853481 | NCBI WGS metagenome assembly PVMK01 (sample SAMN08533507, study PRJNA380276) | Marine sediment metagenome, whole genome shotgun sequencing project.
AACCTTCATCATCCTGGGCGTTTAGGTGAATTGAAATAATAAGAAATAACGGAATTTGTGACTTTTTTGCTAACTAATTGATAATTAAACATTAAAAACCAAAACTAACACTATGAAAAAGTTACTAATTCCGTTATTTCTTATTATTTCAATTCACCTAAACGCCCAGGATGATGAAGGTTATGTGATGTATCAGACCATCCAATTAAAAGCCAAATCGGGGCACCAAAAACAACTGAGGGAGGGAATGAAAGCCCACAACGAAAAATTTCATACGGAGGGAAGTGAAGCTGTAAGTGTTTGGAACATTCGTACTGGTCCAAATGCTACCGGAATGAGTTGGGTAAAAGGACCGATGACCTGGTCCTCGTTGGATACCCCGCTTACTGAAGATCATTTAGATGACTGGGTGAAAAATGTTGATGCCCATGCTGAAGTCGGCGAATTTGCATTTTGGAAGTTGGTCGAGGGCATGACCTATGCGCCAGAAGGGTTCAAAGCTGCGGTAATGCGCATTCGCTGGTTTGGTATAAAACCTGGGAAAAGTGACGATGCACGTGAAATATTTGGAAGAATATTCGAAGTATATCGTCAAAACAAGCTTGATATAGGACTTCATATGCTCACTAACCAGGCAACCACAGGGGATGGACGAGAATTGGGCATTTTGTGGCAACATGACAGTTGGGCTTCCATGGACAAGGATAGGGATTGGGTGGCTAAATACGAAGCCATACATGGAAAAGACTCCTGGAGTGAATATTTTAGAGACTGGGGTGAAGCAGTTGAATTTAAAGGAACACAATTGAACTCTCTGATACCAGAGCTCAGCACACCCGACTCAGAGTGAGCAAAGATGTTGACTTAAAAATAAAGCCCTGCACAGGGCTTTATTTTTGTTCTCATTTCCTCCCTTTTCCTTAATCGGAAATCCAGCATTTGCATAGAATCTTCTGGAAGGAATGTTTAGTGCCTATAGACTTATTTCGTGGTAATCTCCACTACCCCCATTCCTCCTCTGGCACCATAGACGCCAGCTCTGGCGGGAGAAAGGACTTTTATGTATTTCACGATATTTACGTCAATTGAACTTACACTATTATACCCTTTACCTGCCGCAGCACCATCTACTACAAAAAGAGGTTCGCTACTGCCTGAAATAGACCTGCCTCCGCCCCGGACACGGATAACCGGATCACTCGTGGATCCTGAGATGGTTAGTTGGGACTCTTTCCGAAGCATATCCAGAAGAGTGGTATAACCATAATTCGATTCTGACTTACTTACACTTCCTGTTTTGGATGAGCTGCACCCAAATTGGGTACCGGCAAAAATTAAAATCAAGAAGGCGAACACGGGAATTACGTTATCGGTTTTCATATCTTTTGTTGGATGCTATTTAAAATTAAAGAAATAATTTGACAGTAACTGTCCATTAAGCCGTTTATTGACATCTGTTACCATGGGCGGTTCAAAGATATTGAGAGATTATCAGGTTCCTTGTTTCTTTACTCCATAATACTCACTGCTTTCTCAATATTGGCACTAAAAAGCAATAGAACCTCCTCCAGAATCTCAATCTGTTCATTGACTTCTTCAAAATTGCGTTGCTCTATGGCTTCCCTTACTCCAGGCAGGGTTTTAACACCATAACCTGTGTAAAGTCCCGGAGCATAGACGTGATGTTTAAACCAAGGACGGCGAGGCAGACCATGGTCTCTGATAAGAGAACGTTCCATATCTTTTAGCAATGCATTCAGCTCTTCGGTGTTTTGGGAAGTATTATCAAAAATTCCGGCAGCTTTCTCGAATGAAGATGCTTGATTGTTTAGCTCTTTAAGCGCGTTTTGCAAGGGTGAAAAGTTGAAGTAGGGTACTTTCTCCTTTGGTTTTGGGATAATGTATGTTTCGTTAGGATTCGATGCCAATTCATAGATTCCTTCATTTATTAGTCGGTTTTCCTTTTCCGTTTCTTTGCGTAAATCCTCAGCCAGCTCTGTGACTTCTTTTATATATTTTGATATGATTTTAGCAAAGTGCTGAAATTCAAAAGGTAATACATCCGCGTTTGCCAATCTAAGGCTGGTTCGCCCGGCAACTTTTACCAAAGTGATGCCATACTGGAATTCAGGGTCTTTGAAACGTTTATAATGTTCATACGAATCGTACATGGTATGGTATTCCCCGCCGGGGCTTTCTCCGCCAAAACCTAAATTGAACGAGGCAACTCCTAAATGTTGAAAAAAAGGTGAGTAATCTGAACCGGAGCCTAATGCATATAGGTTAAAATGGTCCCAGGCATCTTTACCATTCATCAATTCAATGGCATTTCTCCTTTCAAATACAGATACACCTTTCTTAGGATCATTTACCACATGGGTGATTTCATCAAAAAACTTTTCCAGTGTGTGTGAACCTCCAGCCCCTAAAAAACCGCTGGCAGTTGCGTCTGTGTTAATATATGCCACTACTTTCTTCCTTAGCTCTACTGCGTGCGTTTCTACCCATTCGGTTGATCCAATTAATCCTGGTTCTTCCGCACCCCAGGCGCAATAGACCAATGTGCGTTTTGGGTGAATCCCTTTTTTAGCTAATTCTCCCACTGCCCTCGCTTCTTCCATTAGGGTGACCAATCCGCTTATCGGATCATTAGCTCCGTGTACCCAGGCGTCATGATGGTTTCCGCGAATAACCCATTCGTCAGGATAGGTGCTTCCTTTCATAGTAGCAATCACATCATAAGCAGGTTTCATATCCCAATTGAACTCCAGTTTTAAACGGACTTTTGCGGGACCCGGCCCTATGTGATAAGTTATCGGCAGAGCTCCTCTCCAACTTGCAGGAGCAACCGGACCTTCTAATGCTTTGAGTAGTGGTAATGCATCGTGGTATGAGATTGGCAAAACGGGTATTTTAGTAATAGAAGGAGCGTCTTCAATTTTTAAACGTTCTGCATCTTCAGTTGCTCCATAACCCGGAGTAAGCACATCACCCGGAGCCAGGGGTAAGTCCATAACCGCTCCACGCTGCACGCCGAATTCATTTTTGAAGGGCCCTTCAGGATAAACATCTCCCTGATAAAAGCCATCATTCTTCGGATCAGAATAAATAATACATCCAATAGCCCCCTTTTCTGCAGCTACTTTTGGTTTAATACCTCTCCATGAACCCATGTATCTGGCAATTACAATTTTACCTGTTACATCTATGCCACGCTTTTCTAATTCTTCATAAGCTTCAGGCACGGCATAATTTACATAGACTAATTGGGCAGTGACGTCGCCATCAATGGAGAAACAGTTATAACCCGGGCAGCGCTTCATCGGTTTGTGATGAAGAAGCATCCCCTGTTAAAGGTGGTTCTGTGAGGCTTGCTATAAATGAAGTTGGTTCGATCATTTCCAGTAGCCTAACTTTGGGTGTTGGGAAAAGAACATTGAATTTTTCCACATTCACTTCATATCCCCATTGCTGAAACTTTGCTGCAATAAAATCCACCACTATTTTATCGTATTCTGAACCTACATGATGGGGTCTGGCAGACATATACTTCATCCATTCATCGAGATTTTCAGCATTAAGCAGCTGATCGAAATCGGCTTCAATCGACAATTGATTGACTACCCCTTCTTCTGAAAAACCCATGAGCGGACTGGACTGGGCCATCACCGAATAATTTGTTAAAAAACATGTAAAGACTAGGAATGATGCTGAACGTATTAATTTCATATTTATAGTTTTATATAATGAGTCTACTTTTAAGAACCTTGCACATGTCAAGGGTTAGCCAACTCGGGTTCTTCTTTCTTGAAAGGTACAAACCAGGCCGCCAGGAATGAGGGTATGGTAGCAACCAGGACCCATAAGAAAAAATATTTATAACCCAGATAGTCGCTGACATATCCGCTCACCATAGAAGGCAGCATGAACCCCAGGTTCATTACTGAAGTTGCGAAAGCATAATGGGCCATTTTGTACTTACCGGGAGCAATTTGTTGCATCATGAACAGGATTATGCCCACAAAACCAAACCCATAACCAAACCATTCCAGTGAAATGGCTCCACATATTATTGCGAAGTTTTCCGGGGTATTAAATGCCAGGTATGTATAAACTACATCTGGAACATTGAAAATGATACATAAAATGAAAATAGAAGATTTTAGGCCTCTTCGGGCCACGAAATATCCACCCAGTACAGATCCCACCACAAATGCCGCTGCACCGAAAATGCCATAGGCAATTCCAATATCTGAGGTCAGAAGACCTAATCCACCCTCTTCACGGGTTGCCCGCATAAACAGTGGCACTATTTTAGTGAGCTGACCTTCAGCAAAACGAAAGAGTATAATAAAGGCAAGGCCCCACATAATATTCTTTTTCTTGAAAAAGGATTTTACCACTTCTTTAAAAGTACCAAATGCTTCAGCTGCCGATTCAACATTGCCGGAAGCTCCTCCACTGGGTAACATTTTCATATGATAAAGTGCCATTAAAATAAGGATCGCCCCAAACAGCCCCATTACGATCATCCATGCCTCCGTAGGTCCCACTGTTAGCTCAAGTTTCCCAGCTATATAGACCAATGCGCCTTGTGACAACACCTTCGCCACATTGTAGAATGCACCTTGCCATCCTATGTATTGTGCTTGCTGCTTTGAGGTCAGCGTGTTAATATAAACACCGTCTGCGGCGATATCGTGAGTAGCCGAGTTAAAAGCAATTATTACAAACATGACCAGGGAATATTGCAAGAATCCCTCAAGCGGAAGTGTTAAAGCAAGCAATCCAAATCCGACACCACCGATAAATTCAGTGATAACCACAAAGTGTTTTTTGGTCTTAAACATTTCCAACAAGGGGCTCCAAAGTGGTTTCATGGTCCAGGGCCACATAACCAGGGTTGTAAAAAACGCAATTTCGGAATCTGTTAAGCCCAGGCTTTTATACATAAGCACCGAAACAGTTGCCGTAGCCACAAACGGCAAGCCTTCTGAGAAATATAATGTGGGAATCCAGGTAGCAGGATGTCTTTGCTTTGAAATATTATGTCCCATAGAGATTTGTTTTTATTATCTTTTTACTATAGTAGTCCGACTATGTCGACCATTTCCACTAAATATTTTCAACTTGACAAGGTGACTATTGACATGTATTGATTGTTCAAGCACAGGAGAAGTCTCTGTTGGTTCTGTGCCATCGGTAGTATATCGAATAGTTAGCCCTGGTAGGGGCGTATTGGCCATCAATAAACCATCTTCAATTTTTGCTCCTGGCAAAGGAATGCGGTAGCGAACACCACCAAACAAGTTATCTAATCGAGGCAACTCAAGCTGACCCAAACGATTTGCAAATTCATTCCAATCTGTATCAATAGCATTTTTTCGCAGTCCCAGGTCATCAATAGCAGCCCAATCAGGCTCTTTTGACCATGCCCTTTCAGCCAATGCGCACATACGCGGAAAGAGTAAGTATTCGATGCGCTCTGCAGTGCGAATGGTCTCACCCCATAGCTGACCTTGTATGCCAAGAATATTTTTTCGTCCCTTTTGGGTAAGTCGTTTGGCCTTTTTATAGTGGGTAGAAGGGTCAATCCGATTACCCAAGACATCTATTTCTGCGCTTTTAAAAAAATCCATAGGTAGAAACTTGAAAGTGTCTTTGGTATCGGTATATCCGCCCCAATAATAGCCTGCTTCTTCGGGGTCTTTGTCGTAAGTAAAATCAAAGTACAAGTTCGGCGCGTTTGACAATATTACTTTAAAGCCAAGATTTGCCAACTGATATGGCATTTCCTCGCCTCCCTCACCCCAGAGGGTATTCCAGGTATAAGGCATTAAATGGTGCTCAAGCAAAGCAACATTAGGCTTGGCTTTGCCATTTTTATGGGTCAAAGCTATTTCTTCCCAACCTGCGGTCAACATACCTCTTGATTCCAAGATACCATTCACCCGCCTCATAAAATATTCCGCTAAATCATGGACGTCCTGTAGTTCAGGATATTCCTGCATCAATCTTAGACAAACGGGTGATTTCATCCAAGCCCCAGGCGGCACTTCATCTCCGCCAACATGTATAGCAGACAGTTTTACATCGGCCTCGCCATACATTGTCAAAAGTTCGTCTGCTATTTTTTCGATAAACCGGTAAGTGGACTGCAGCCCAATATTAACCACATTGCGCCGCCACATTTGTACGGATTCGTACTCTGAAGCATCATCCCAATCCGTCAATAAATATTCGTTGGCCTTGACCATGTCACCCAAAGCCCGGTAACGATCATGGCGCACTTCCATGGCACGAACGGCGGCCCATGAGTGACCAGGAAAATCTATGGCGGGAATGACCTCAATATGTCGATGGTGTGCATAGCGCAACAACTCAACAAACTCCTGACGACTATAAAACCCATTGCCTGCTGAAGTGGGGTCGTTGGGGTCGCTTCCTGAACCATAAGAAGGAAGAAGGCATTCCGTTTCAGTATAAGTATGCCCTCGCCGCCCACCAACCTCGGTTAGTTCGGGCAAACCAGGTATTTCAATACGCCAACCTTCATCGTCAGTAAGATGAAAATGAAATTTATTTATTTTGTAAAATGAAATCATATCCATCATCTTCTTGATGGTCTTGACCCCATGAAAATTTCGGGATACATCTAAGTGCATACCGCGATAGGCAAATTGGGGTTTATCTCTCACAACTATATATGGCACAATCAAAACAGGGTTTTTCTCTTTTTTTGTCCTGTCTAACAATTGGATCAAACTTTGAACTGCATAAAATACCGCCGCCGCTCCGGCCCCTACCAAATCAACACCCGACACATCAACTGCCATGGTATAGGCTTCGGAGTTCCAATTTTCGAGATTTTTACCGATTCTGACCCTTTCTGTAGATAGCCTTATATCACCTTCACTACCTTCCACTATGGCCAATGGTTTACCCAAGTACTTACCTAGGCTATCGGCTAAAGATTGAGCTTCACTTTTAAGATGTGCTTGATAAGCAATACGGGTTGATGCCTTTATGATGAAGGTCCCCTCTTCTTTTTCGAAAAAAACTGGCGTAGGCATAATTGGCGACAAGGATTCTCTAGGCAATAAACAGAGGTCTTTGGCCGCTTGGTAGCGCGATTCGGCAGTTGGCACAGGCATATGGTCTTTGGCAGTACGTCTTACTTGTTCAGGACGGATAAATGCACCGATAGTTGGAGGGGGCAAAAGTTCAGGTTTTGACTCATTACCCGCCTGGTCTCGATATACTATATAAAACCCATCAGGTGCATCTATTGCTTTAATAGCCCAAAAATTTGCGATAAACCCAATAGTAACCTGTGAAGTTGGCAATAGAGGAGAAAAATCAGCCGTCGGTTCCAGGCAAAAATAATCCCCATTGATGTGCTTGGTTTGAAAGCCTTTGCTCACTGATTCGGGCAAAATCATGCGTAGAAAATTGAAATAAATAGACCAATTTCCTTCTAAAGTATAGGCGCTTTGATTGGTAACTATCAATTCTGCCTTAAATTGATCCTGACCATCCAATACATTTGTAATGACGTTAAAATGCAACGCTAAGTCTTTGCCTGCCGGGTTGTGATTGACCTTATTAGCCATATATTTATTGGAAATATAGAAAATAATATAGTTATAGGTATTGAGTTGAATAAAGAATGACTATGATCTGGCCACTAAGAGTGATACTAACAATTTTATGTTTGGTCTTTTTTTACTGCACCAAACCCCAAGTCGAGCTTGCTCCCATCGCCATTATTCCACAACCTCAAAAAGTATTACCTGACAGCGGCTACTTTACTATTACTGCTGAAACAGTCATCGCTGTAGAAAACCAGCAGCAGCAAGCAGTTGCCAGCCATTTTGCTAATATGTTTCTGGAGTCTTCTGGCTGGGCCCCTGAAGTCAAGGTGACCCCCCAATCAGCGCAGATAGTACTGCATCAATTAGATGAATTACCTGATGAAGGTTACCTGTTAAAAGTTGATACCAAAGGAGTGCAAATATCGGCCAGCACCAGTGCAGGGTTCTTCTATGCCTTTCAAACCCTGATGCAATTGCTGCCTCCAACCTTCGTCTCCAATGAATCGAGAGATCGTTGGGTCATCCCCGCGGTGAAAATCGAAGATGCTCCTGCCTTTGGCTGGAGGGGATTTATGTTGGACGTCTCCCGGCATTTCTTCCACAAGGAAAAGATCAAAAAGATCTTAGATCTCATGTCTGAGATCAAGATGAACCGTTTCCACTGGCACCTGACAGATGATCAGGGATGGCGGGTTGAGATCAAAAGCTATCCCAAGCTAACAGAAATTGGGAGCTGGCGGGTGGACTACACAAATTATGATGAAACAATCTCTGACTGGTGGGGACGCCCCGAACAGCAGCCGGGAGAAAAAGCAACTTATGGCGGATTTTATACTCAAAACGATGTCCGGGAAATTGTAGCCTATGCTAAAGAGCGCTTTATAGAAGTGATACCGGAAATTGATATGCCAGGTCATGCCCAGGCAACTATTGCCGCCTACCCGGAGATCGGCTGTGTCAATGCAGCTTCTCATGTAGCCACCGGCGGGGTATTTAGGAACAACACCTATAATCCAGGAAAAGAGGAAACTTTCTTGTTCGCTGAAAAAATACTTAACGAAATAATGGACCTATTTCCTTATGAGTACATACATATCGGCGGCGATGAATGCAATAAGGAGCAATGGAAGTTAGATCCCCATGCTCAACGTCGTATGAAGGAAGAGGGTTTAAAAACGGAAGAAGATTTACAAAGCTATTTTATTAAACGTATAGAGGGTATCATAAATCGACGAGGCAAAAAATTGATTGGCTGGGACGAAATTTTAGAGGGAGGCCTTGCTCCAAATGCTACCGTGATGTCCTGGCGAGGAGAAGCAGGTGGAATTGCCGCAGCTCAGGCAGGACATGATGTAATCATGACACCCAACAAATACTGTTACATCGATTTAAAACAGGGCCCTGATGATCTCGAACCCAATCTTGGCTATTCGCTCATGCTTCTAAAAGATGCTTATGAATACAAACTGATTCCGGAAAGTTTCTCTGAAGATCAGGCCCGTCACGTTCTGGGAACCCAAGCCAACCTTTGGACCGAATCCATCACTGATTGGGAAAAGCTAACCTACATGACTTTTCCACGAGTATATGCCATAGCTGAAAACGGATGGACTGATGAAAGTATTCAGAATTGGGACAACTTTGTGAACCGGCTGGAACCTCATTTGAGACGTCTTGATTTACAAAACATTCGCTATGCAACCAGTGCTTTCAATGTAAACATCATCCATCGCGGTATTAAGAAAGGCATTGAGATTACTTTAAGTACTGAGGTCAATGGACTCGATTATTATTACACATTGGACAGTTCCGTGCCCGATACTGCTTCCAGCATATACCACGGCCCCTTCACTGTCAACCAAGGGCTAAACATCCGTGCCAGAGCCTTCAAAGATGGGGAGCCTTTAGGCAAAACCTCCACTTTGTATTTCCCCATCCATCTGGGAGCAAAAGCAACGGTAAAGTACCACACGCCTTACCTGGAATACAAAGATGCAGCAGGAGATGAATCATTGAATGATTTTAATTATGCCAGTCTTACCATAACCGATGACAACTGGCAGGGGTTTGGAGGTGATGTGGAAGTTGACATTGATTTTCCTGAACCTCAAAGGGTCTCAGAAGTACAGTTGACCAATCTGCGGTTCACTATCTCAGGTGTCTATGTACCGGAATCACATCAGGTATTTGGGTCTGCAGATGGTGAAGAATATTTCCTAGTGGCAGAAATCGAGCAGAAAATGAAGAGCCACACTCAGGGAAGAAATAAGGTCACCGCCAAAATACCGTTCGATCCTCAGGAAGTAAAGTCATTAAAGATTAAATCGAAATCACTTAATCCAATTCCAACTGGCCATCACCGGGCCGGTGAAACTAGCAAGATATACCTAGATGAAATTGTTATTTTCTGAGGTTTGGTTTGGATTAAGCTGGTAGACAAATGACCTTTCAAGTGATTATAAATCAAAAACATTTTAATATATTTGCAGCCCGTTACCAGCCCAGCTATAGGAAGTAAATAATAAGCGGTTAAAACCCATGTCAACAGTAAAAATATTTGCAGGTTCTGCTTCTCAATCACTTGGAGAAAAGATCGCACAATCATATGGCGTAAAAACAGGGGCTCTATCATTGGAAAAATTTAGTGACGGCGAAATGTGTCCAAGTTTTGATGAGTCCGTAAGGGGCTGCGACGTGTTTTTAATACAATCCACCTATCCGCCAGCAGACCACATATTGGAATTACTGTTGATGATCGATGCCGTTCGGAGAGCTAGTGCCAAGCAAGTGACGGTGATAGTTCCATACTTTGGTTACGCCAGACAGGACAGGAAAGACAAACCCAGGGTTTCCATAGCCGCCAAGCTGAATGCCAATTTGCTATCAGCTGCTGGTGCTGATCGACTGATGACCATTGATCTTCATGCCGGACAGATTCAGGGTTTTTTCGATTTCCCTGTGGACCACTTATATGGCTCAGCAATCTTTGTTCCTTACTTAAGGCAACTACAATCTAATAATCTTGTATTTGCAGCTCCTGATGTAGGAGGTGTTGGACGTGCAAGGGCATTCGCAAAGTATTTTAACGCGGAGCTGGTGGTTTGCGACAAACATCGAAAGCGGGCCAATGAAATAGCCTCTATGCAAGTAATAGGAAATGTTGAAGACGCTGATGTAGTTATGGTTGATGACTTAGTGGATACCGCAGGAACCATCTGTAAAGCAGCTCAGGTGATTAAAGAAAAAGGCGCTCGCAGCGTTAGGGCAGCGGTTACTCATGGAGTACTTTCAGGAAAAGCACTTGATAATATTGGTAATTCATTGCTGGAGGAATTGGTAATAACTGATACCATACCGTTACGTACACCTCATGAAAAGATCCATGTGCTTACCGTGGCCAACTTATTTGCCAGCGCCATAAAAGAAATTAGAACACAAGGTTCAATTAGTTCATTATTTATCTAAAAATTTAATTAACCATCATGAAAACTTTAGAGATTATAGGGTATAAAAGAGCAAATCTCGGCAAAACTGATGCTAAAAAGCTAAGAACGGAGGGCAGGGTCCCTTGCGTTCTATATGGAGGAAAAGATCAGATACATTTTGAAACTCCGATGATCAACTTCAGAGATTTAGTGTATACAACAGATGCTCATTTTATCAATATTTCCGTCGATGGAAAGCAGGCCAGAGCAATTTTGCAAGACATCCAATTTCATCCGGTCAGTGAGATGATCATGCACGTTGATTTTCTGGAATTACTTGATGGTAAAGCCATCCGCATGAATATTCCGGTACGGACCAAAGGAGATGCCCCCGGAGTATCTGAAGGTGGCAAGTTATACATTAATCAGAAGTATATTTTAGTGAAAGCACTTCCCAAAGATATGCCTGAAGAAATTTTAATCGATATCTCCAAGCTTAATCTAGGTGGTTCCATTAAAGTGGGGGAGGTGGAAACTGAGCAATTCGAATTTTTAACCAGCGACCTGGTAAGTGTTATTTCAGTAGAAACACCGAGAACCATCAGGGTAATTGAAACTGAAGATGAGGAAGAAGAATTGTTAGAAGGTGAAGAAGGAGAAGAAGGAGAAGAAGGAGAAGAAGGTGGTGAGGAAGCAGCAGAGGGTGGAGATTCCGGAGGAGATTCTAAAACTCCTGAGGGAAAATAGCTAGACAGATCTTAGATCTAAGACCTAAGATCTAAGATCTTTATGAAGTATTTGATTGCCGGATTGGGGAATATTGGTGCTGAGTATGAACTTACTCGTCATAATATTGGGTTTTTAGTATTAGACAAGTTGGTAGAAGGCCGGAAAGTTGCATTTGAGGTTGATAAATTGGCTTACAAGACAGAATTTCGTTTTAAAAGCCGCAACATTCACCTGATCAAACCTACCACCTATATGAACCTAAGTGGCAAATCGGTGAATTACTGGCAACAACAGTTAAAAATTCCCACTGCCCAAACCCTGGTAATCACAGATGATGTGGCGCTTCCTTTTGGGAGTTTGAGGCTTAGGGCCAAAGGGTCTCATGCTGGCCACAATGGACTAAAACATATAGAATCTGCCCTGGGTTCCAATCAATATCCCAGGCTGCGTTTTGGAATTGGCAATAATTACCCCAAAGGATTTCAAGTGGACTACGTACTAAGCAGATTCACCAAATCAGAGTTTGATGAATTGCCTGTTTCTATTGAAAAGGCAGTCAATATTATTCTTAGTTTTTGTACCATTGGCATTGACCGCACCATGACGCTGTTTAACTAGAGAACATGGGAATAAGGGAACATGGGAATAAGAGAATAAGAGAACAATTGAACAATTGAACATTGGGAGCATTGGGAACATTGGGAACATTGGGAACATTAAAACATTAGAATAAACGGGGAGTGAAATGTTTATTATTCAATTGTTCGGTTGCTCAACTGTTCGGTTGCTCAACTGTTCTCCTGCTCAATTATTCTATTGTTCCCCCTGTTCTATTGTTCCCCCTTTCTATTGTTCCCCTGCTCTATTGCTCCCAATATTCTGCTGTTCCTAACTCACTTCCCCTCCTGGATTAATATCTTTATCGGGCTGCAGGAATGCAAAACTGCCATCAGCGTGCTCTGCCATCAGGATCATTCCTTGAGATTCAATACCCATGATTTTGCGAGGAGCAAGATTCAAAAGAACCGTCACCTGCTGTCCCACGGCTTCTTCCGGGCTGTAATGCCGGGCTATGCCGCTAACGATGATACGTTGGTCCAATCCGGTATCCACTAGAAGTTTTAATAATTTTTTGGACTTTGACACTTTCTCAGCTTCAACAATTTTACCTATGCGAATATCCATTTTCTTGAAATCATCGAAGGCAATAGATGCCTTAGCATCTGATATGTCCATAATAGTATTTTCTATTTTGGAGGCTTTTAATTTTTGTACCTGACGGTCAACTACCTGGTCTTCTATTTTTTCAAAAAGCAATTCAGCCTTGCTTAGCTGATGACCTGGGGTGAGCAGTTCTACTGAACCTGCGTCTTGCCATTGCAGCTGCTCAAGCTGAAGCATACTTTGAAGTTTCTTACTGGTTTTCGGCAAGAAAGGGCCGGCAAGTACATTCAAGTTTGCCGCAATCTGCAAACTTATGTTTAGAATGGTTCCTACTCTGTCAGAATCATCTTTTATCAATTTCCAGGGCTCGGTATCCGCCAGGTATTTGTTTCCCATACGGGCTACATCCATCAATAATGTTAATGCTTCCCTGAATCGAAAGGCCTCAAGAGAATCGGCAATTCTATGGGGAAACTCTGATAGTTTGGTCAACACTTCTCTATCCAAATCATACAATTTGCCGGCTTCTGGCACCTGTCCCTGAAAATATTTATGTGTAAGTACCATTACCCGATTGATGAAATTGCCAAAAATTGCCACCAGCTCGTTGTTGTTACGGGCCTGAAACTCTTTCCAGGTAAAGTCGTTGTCCTTGGTTTCAGGGGCGTTAGCACATAAGACATAACGCAACACATCCTCTTTTCCCGGTAATTCTTCCAGATATTCATGCAACCAGACTGCCCAGTTCCGGGAGGTTGATATTTTGTCGCCCTCAAGATTTAAAAACTCGTTCGCAGGCACATTATCTGGCAATATATATGAGCCATGTGCTTTCAGGACCACAGGAAAAATAATGCAATGAAATACGATATTGTCCTTACCAATGAAATGGATCAACCGGGTATCTTTATCTTTCCAGTAAGGTTCCCAGTCCTTTTTGTTCATCGCGGCCCACTCCTTGGTGGCGGAAATATAGCCGATAGGAGCATCAAACCACACATACAATACCTTTCCTTTAGCTTCTTCCAACGGTACCGGTACTCCCCAATCCAGATCGCGGGTCATGGCCCGGGGCTTCAGGCCCTGATTTATCCAGGATTTACACTGACCATACACATTTGTTTTCCATTCCTTATGCCCATCCAGGATATATTCTTTTAACCAATCCTCGTACTTATCCATGGGAAGATACCAATGCCTGGTTTCCTTCAACACCGGTGGCTGACCGCTTAGCATGGACCTTGGATTTATAAGATCAGATGGACTCAAACTGGATCCACAATGCTCACATTGGTCTCCATAGGCCGATTCAAATCCACAGTTGGGACAGGTCCCCTGAATATAACGGTCGGCTAGAAACTGCTTATTTTCCTCGTCATAGTATTGTCTGCTTACTTCTTCGGTAAAGACATCCTTATCATAAAGTGTTTTGAAAAATTCAGAGGCAGTATCCCAATGGACAGGGCTGGAGGTCCGGCTATAGTGATCAAAACTGATACCAAATTCCTTAAAAGACCGGTCAATCATGCCATGATACCTATCAACAATGTCTTGGGGAGTGACTCCTTCCTTTTTGGCCCGCAAAGTTATTGGTACGCCAAGTTCATCCGACCCGCACATAAAAAGCACATCTTTACCCTGGAGCCTTAGAAATCGTACATAAATATCAGCAGGTACATATACGCCGGCCAAATGACCAATATGTACCGGTCCATTGGCATATGGCAAAGCAGCAGTAATGGTGAATCTTTGAAATGTCATGCCGGCAAAGATAAAAGTAATAGCTCAATTGATACCAATTAACCGGGGCAATTTCTTACTTTTGCCGCTTGATTAATCCACCAATGGAATCGTTAAGAAATATAGCCATAATTGCCCACGTAGACCACGGGAAAACTACTCTTGTAGACCGGTTCATTCAAACTGCTCATATATTTGAAGATCACCAGACAATGGGCGAATTGGTGCTTGACAGCAATGACCTGGAACGTGAAAGGGGCATCACTATCTTGTCAAAAAATGTATCCGTAAGGTATCAAGATGTTAAAATTAATATAATCGACACTCCGGGGCACGCGGACTTTGGGGGAGAAGTAGAACGGGTATTGAAAATGGCGGATGGTGTATTGCTGCTGGTGGATGCATTTGAAGGTCCTATGCCACAAACCAGGTTCGTACTTGAAAAAGCTTTAAAGCTTGGGCTGAAGCCAATAGTAGTCATTAATAAAGTAGATAAGGAGAACTGCCGGCCGGACGAGGTTCACGAACAGGTTTTTGAGCTAATGTACAATCTGGACGCCACTGAAGAACAACTGGACTTCACCACCCTCTATGGATCCTCAAAATACGGCTGGATGAGTACGGACTGGAAAAAACCCACATCGGATATACATCCGCTGCTTGATGCAATAGTTAAGATTATTCCGCCACCTGACGATCTTAAAGGCGTACCCCAAATGCAAATTACCTCGCTTGACTATTCTTCATATGTTGGCCGGATCGCCATTGGTAGAGTTTACCAAGGCACGGTTGAGGAAGGAAAGACCTATGGACTAAGCAAGAAAGATGGCAGCCTAATAAAAGTGAAGGTCAAAGAACTGTTTGTCTTTGAAGGGTTGGGGAGAAAAAAAGCTGCCTCTGTAAGTTCAGGTGAAATTTGCGGGATAGTTGGGCTTGACGACTTTGATATTGGGGACACAATTACGGATATGGAAAACCCGGTAGCACTACCCAGGATATCTATTGATGAGCCAACCATGAGTATGCTTTTTACCATAAACAACTCGCCATTTTTTGGGAAAGAAGGAAAGTTCGTCACTTCCAGGCATTTGCGGGAAAGATTAGAAAAAGAAACGGAGAAAAACCTGGCATTGAAAGTACAGCAGGGTGATTCCGAAGAAAAATTCATGGTATATGGGCGCGGAGTACTCCATCTTTCAATATTGATAGAAACCATGCGCCGAGAAGGTTACGAAATACAAGTAGGTCAGCCTCAGGTAATATTTAAGGAAATTGATGGCACTCGTCAGGAACCAATAGAGCACTTAGTGGTAGAATCTCCTGAAGATACCTCAGGTAAGGTCATCGAGATGATCAGTCAACGCAAGGGTGAACTTGCAGTCATGCAGCCAAAAGGCGACCTGCAACATTTGGAATTTGATATACCGGCAAGGGGTTTGATCGGACTGCGGAATAACATGCTGACTGCAACAGCTGGCAAAGCAATCATGAACCACCGGTTCAAAGGCTATCAACCCTATAAAGGAGATATTCCCGGAAGAATCAATGGGTCATTAATATCCATGGAAGACGGACCTGGAACTGCATATTCCATTGACAAATTGCAAGACAGAGGCGTTTTCTTCGTAAACCCAGGTGAAAATCTATATATCGGACAAGTAATTGGAGAACACACCCGTTCCAACGACCTGGTGGTTAATGTACAAAAGGGCAAGAAACTGACCAATATGAGGGCGGCAGGGTCGGACGATAATGCTAAGATCGCCCCTCCACGAACATTCTCACTGGAGGAAGCTTTGGAATACATCCAACAAGACGAATATTTGGAGGTCACTCCAAAAGCCATCAGGATGCGTAAGATCTATTTGAACGAGCATCAAAGGAAGAAAATGGCGAGTAAGTTAATAGGGTGTTAGGAACGAGAGGAACGCCGGATAACGAACGCCGAATAACGAACGCCGGACACCGAACGCCGAGCACCGAGCACTGATTAACGATGATGATTTACGTAGCAGTTCACAACGAATTCTAATCTTAACTGGCTTAATTGTCAAGCATAAATCGCAATACTGGCATCCATGGTCTGCCACTATGGATCAGTAAGAGAATAGAGAAACTATATAGTTAACTCCGCATTTTACTATATAGTTTATGCAATAAGGTAGGTTCAAGGATTTAGTGCGACACTATAATTTATTGACATTGATAGATTGGGACATGAAAAATTCAATTATGGATTATTAATGATTTCAAATTACCAATAAATCTTAGCAAAATCCATCGTCCTTCGTACCTGGTAATTACAACCTCTATTGCAAGCCCAAGTAAAAATTTATATATTGATACCATGCGCGCCTGCCATACAAATATAGTGGGGTGCCTGGTCTTCTTTGCGGTGGTACTCATAGCATTAAATGCCTGCAATGAAACCACATCTGTAAAGATCAGCTCCGATGACCTTGGTGGAGTAGTCACCGGTGCGAATGGACCGGAAGCGGGAGTCTGGGTAATTGCAGAAACCTATGATCTTCCCACCCGGTTCGCCAAGATTGTAGTAACTGATGACCAGGGCCGTTACCTGATACCCGATCTGCCCAACGCCAATTACACGGTTTGGGTGCGGGGTTATGGGCTGGTCGATTCTCCAAAGAAAAAAACTAAACCTGGGGTAAATCTGAACCTCACGGCGGTAATGGCACCTACTCCAGAGGCTGCTGCCCAATACTATCCGGCAGGGTACTGGTTTTCGCTGATTGATGTTCCTGCAAAGAGCGAGTTCCCTGGTACGGGGGCTAAAGGAAATGGCATTTCGCCCAATATGAAAACCCAGGCTAATTTTATCCGGAGCATTAAATCGGGTGCCTGCATGGCATGTCATCAACTTGGCAGTAAAGGAACCCGGGAGTTTCCCGAATCGCTGGGCACTTTTAATACCTCTTATGATGCCTGGGCCCGTCGCATACAGTCCGGACAAGCTGGAGCCAGTATGATCTCAGGATTACATAGGGTCGGTTTTGAGGGATCAATCAAAATGTTTGCGGACTGGACTGACCGAATCACTGCCGGCGAATTGCCTGAAACCCCACCCCGGCCCCAGGGTTTGGAAAGGAATGTGGTTATTACCCAATGGGACTGGGCAGACGAAAAAGCATACCTGCATGATCTGGTTTCCACAGACAGACGAGATCCCACAGTCAATGCCAACGGTCCACTTTATGGTGCCCTGGAGGCCAGCGCTGACTATCTCCCGGTACTTGACCCAGTACAACACAAGATTAGCCGTATACCAATAAGTGTACGTGATCCAAATACCCAACCAGCCTCAGGTCCCGAAATGCCCCAACCTTCACCCTATTGGGGTGATGAGGCGATATGGGACAGTAAGACCAATGTACATAACCCCATGTTTGATGAGGAAGGCAGGGTTTGGATTACAGCTACCGTGCGCCCGCCGGATAATCCTGCTTTTTGTAAGGAAGGATCAAATCATCCTTCTGCCAAGCTTTTTCCCGTTAACCGAGCTAGTCGTCATATTGCTGTTTACGATCCCAGAACTAAATCGTATACCCAATGCAGTACCTGCTTTAGTACCCACCATTTGATGTTTGCCGAAGATGAGCATAACACCTTATGGACCAGCGGCGGTGGTAACGTGATCGGCTGGCTGGATACAAAAAAGTTTCTTGAGACCGGAGACGAAGAGGCCTCACAAGGGTGGACTGCCTTGATCCTGGATACCAATGGCAATGGTAAGCGAGACGATTATGTGGAGCCTGATGAACCCCTCGATCCAACCAAAGACAAGCGGATCACCAAGGGGCTTTATTCGGTGGCCCCTGCCCCTGACGGATCGGTCTGGGGATCTTCCCTGGGGTATCCTGGCGGGGTGGTCCGGCTGGATCCCGGCGCAAACCCACCTGCGACTGCCTTAGTGGAGTATTACGAGCTGCCCCTGGACAGCGGCGGTGAGCCGATCGAAGGATTCTCGCCCCGGGGTATGGACATAGATCGCAACGGTGTCGCTTGGGTGGCGCTGGCCAGCGGCCACATGGCAAGCTTTGACCGACGCAAATGTGGTACGATAAACGGACCTGACGCCACCGGCCAGCATTGTCCCGAAGGCTGGACATTTTATACAGAGCCATTGCCTCAGCTGAAAGGAGTATCAGCTTCAGGTAGTGCAGAATCCAGCTACTATACCTGGGTAGATCAATTTAACACGCTTGGATTGGGTGAGAACATACCAATCAACACCGGGAATGGGTCAGAAGGCTTGTTGGTGCTCAAGGATGAAGAATGGGTAGTTCTTCGTGTACCCTATCCTCTGGGATTTTATACTAAATGGGTGGATGGTCGTATCGATGATCCAGACGGAGGTTGGAAGGGCCGTGGATTGTGGGCCACCATAAGTACGCGCACGCCATTTCATATGGAAGGAGGTAAAGGCACTACCAGCAAAGTATTTAAGTTTCAGCTTAGGCCGGATCCATTATCGGATTAATGGTTCTATGCTAAAAACAGATAAGTTAGGCATTTTCTCTTTTGTCAAGAAAGCCACCATATCAAGCATAGATCCATTTTTAATGCTAGGAAATAAGGAGTATTTGGTAAAATTGCCTTCATGAAAAGCAAATACCTACTACTACTTCCATTGTTGTCAATTACCTTGGCAGGCTGTCAAAAGCCAACACCTGAATTTCAACCTGTTCGTCCCAACATCATCTTCCTGCTGACTGATGACCAGCGCTGGGATGCTATGGGCGCCATGGGAAATCCTATTATCCAAACGCCCAATATGGACAGACTGGCTCAGGAAGGCATCCTCTTTCAAAATGCTTATGTCACTACCTCCATCTGCGCGATTAGTCGTGCAAGTATCTTCTCCGGACAATACGCACGCAGGCATGGCATCCACGATTTTGGAAGCTTTTTTCAACCCGAAACCTGGGCCAATAGCTACCCCATGCTACTGAGAAATGCAGGTTATTATACGGGATTTGTTGGTAAATTTGGAGTTGGCGGAAAGAATACCATGCCCACCCATGACTTTGACTATTGGAAAGGGATCGCCGGACAACCAAAATATGAACACACAGACTCAGCCGGAAACTACAAACACCTCACACGAATCCTGGGCGAACAGTCGCTGGAGTTTATCCAGACGGCTCCAGACAAAAAACCCTTTTGTTTATCGGTGAGCTTTAAGGCTCCCCACGTACAAGATATTGATCCCCGACAATTTTTATATGATTCCGCCTATATAGATTTGTTTACGGATGTTACCATTCCACCACCCGTCACAGGAGATCTCAAGTACTGGCAGCAATTTCCCGATTTCTTTCGTACAGATTCCAATGAGTCACGCAGACGCTGGAAAATGCGTTTTGATACTCCCGAGAAATATCAGGCCTCTGTTAAAGGTTATTATAGACTTATTTATGGGATTGATCTAGTGATAGGAGAAATGCAGCAGGAACTGGACCGCCTGGGACTAGCAGAAAATACCGTTATTATCTTACTGGGAGACAATGGCTTCTATCTTGGAGAACACGGACTGGCCGGCAAATGGTATGGCCACCAAGAATCTATTCGTGTGCCTCTGCTCATCTACGACCCGCGCCGACCTACTAATAAAAAAGGGTTAAAATCTGAAGGCATTGCCCTCAATATTGACATTGCTCCCACCATACTTAGTTATGCCGGAATCGATGTGCCAAAGGGCATGCAGGGTAGGGATCTCCGTAAACTGGTGGACAAAAATCCTGCCGACTGGCGCACAGACTTCTTCTACGAACACCTGTTTGAGTACCGTGGACGCATCCCCAGGTCTGAAGGTATGGTCTCCAAAGACTGGAAGTATCTGGTCTACATTGATCAACAACCTCCTTATGAGCAATTGTTTGATTTATATAATGATCCCCATGAGGTCAATAATCTTGCCGCAGAAGGCGCATATGCAGATCAGCTGAATCTAATGAAAAATCGCTATTCAGAATTGAAAAAAGAGGCGGAATGAGGAAAAAACCGCTTAGGATCCGTCTTTTCCCTATTCAGCCAACAATGAAGTGCTTCCCCTGATAAAAGGACCGTATACGATTGGGCCTAGTGACTTGGACTAGATTTACCTGCTATAAGTTTTGAGATAACTTTTTCAACAAATTGGTTTAGTGATAGTCGCGGTTCAAGTGATCTGAAAGCAATTTTCTTATAAAACAATCAGCCTAATGTCATTACATTCAAATGCTCCTTTACTCCTTTCACTTTGACCAACTTGAACTTTGAATCCACCGGTGGGTCATCCAATTTACGAAACACCTCTTCTGATAAGATCAGCTGAGTATTAAACTCTTTATTCAATTGCTCGAGCCGGGAGGCGATTATTACCGCACTACCAGTGATAGAATATTGTTTTCTGATTTCTGTGCCTACATTTCCTGTCACCACCAATCCTGCATGCAATCCAATACCCAGGCGGGTCTCAGGGATCTCTTTGTTTTCTGATTTCTCATTAATTGTATTGATGATCTCACGGGCTGCATCATATGCATTCTGGCAATCATTCCCTCTGGATATTGGGGCTCCGAAAGTGGCCATGAAACCATCACCCAAGAACTGATTTATTATACCCTTATAGCGGTATACAATATCGATCATTGAACCAAAGACCTCATTCTGATAGTTAATGATCTCTTCGGGGTCCATACCCTCTACTTTGGGTGTGAAATCCCGGATATCAAGAAATATTATACAAACAAATTTCTTTTTACTAGGGTGATCAGATTGATTTTGAATCAACTCATTTGCAATATCCCCAGAAACTTGTTGGTTTAGGAGGGTCTTTATTCTTTCCTCTGCAATCATTAACTTGTTCTTAGCTTTATCAAGATTATTATAGGCAATACCAAGCTTCTTATGATCTCTTTTTTTAGCAGAATATAGGACACCCATACTAATGAGAAAAAAGGCAAGTACCAAGGATCCTCCTACAAGTCCTTTTCTTAATTTTGATTCTTTTGATAACTGTTCTTCTCTGGTCTTCAATGTTAATTCTGCGATACGCATGTCCTGGACAAGAAGGTCCCTCTCCCTTTCAATGATCTCAAGTTCGAGCCGGTCCTGTTCAAGTTCTGCAATCTGATCCCGCAATCTGACGAGAGTCTCAAAGTCTTGCTTCTTTTCTGCCTGCTTTGACAACTCCTGTAACCTGTCAGTTTGCACTTCAAGTTGACCAATTGTAGTAGAGAGATCTGTTTCAGGTATTGTATCCCTTTTCAAAGATTTTTCTGTCTCATCCTGCTTCACCGTATAGCCTTTAGGCGCAAGTGCTATGATCATACTATCGCTTTCCTTTATTGTCTTTTTGACTGCTTCTGGGGTATTAATGACAGTATCACTAGTAAATATCTTTGTTGAAAATGCTTTCTGATAGTATTCTTTGGATTTTTCATCCTCTTCCTTCATTCTATAAATAGATCCTATTTCACGGTACACCTTCGCTAACTGTTCCAACTCACCATTCCTGTCAAGTTCGGCAGCGGCTTTGCGGTAATTCTCAATCGCTTTAGTAAGTTCTCCTTTCTCTATAGCCTTTTCAGCCTGGTTTATCAAGTACCTCGTTTCAACATTGGAGGATATTTCCGAGATAGAACCCCCAATATCAACATCCGAAAACGTCCTAGAGAAAAAATTTTGGTTAAGACCATCTTCTGTGTTTGCTATTGAATCTATCCTTAGCAAATATTGTGAAGTAAGATCAACAATATCAGAGTCAGTTCTGTCACTAACCAAGGCATCGACCATAATAAATGTCTCTTTCGCAGTATAATATTTCTGCTGCGAATAGTAAGCCTTACCCAGCAGGAAATAAGATCTGATCCATCTGTTATCACTAATTTTGTTGCTGAATAAGTTATCTGCCAGTTTTACTGCCTGTTTACCATATTTAATGGACTTACGGTCTTTCGTATTGGTGTAATGATTCGTCAGGGTATGCAAAATTTCCAGTCTTTCTACTCCGCCAACATCCTTCAATTGATCCACAAGTCCACCGATGTCCTGTGCAAGCAGCCCATAAGAATAAAATGTAGAAACAAGAAGAAAACTGCTTAATCTGATCAATCTCTCGAATTTATGCTCCATACGTTTTTAGAACTTGAGTATTGGTGCTTGATGGTTTTTGACTTTTCTGATTTTATACTTGATATTTTCCATTATCCTGGAACATCCCCAACGTCCGTTTCGTCTTTAACTCCTTCGTCCCTACTAGCCCTTGCCCTTTCGCATAGCCTCCAGCATATCCCACATTTCAGGAGTAACCTCCTCCAAATGGTTGAATTCACCCGCGCCATTAAGCCACTCACCTCCATCAATGGTGACTACTTCGCCATTAACATAGGCTGAATAAGGTGACATCAAATAGGCTGCGAGATTTGCCAGCTCCTGGTGCTCCCCCACCCTCTTTAGAGGAATTCTCTTGGCCGGATCAAATTTTTTGGCCAGGTCTCCTGGTAGTAATCTGGTCCAGGCGCCTTCCGTTGGAAATGGTCCGGGAGCAATCGCATTGGAGCGTATTCCCATATTTGGCCCACTCTACCGCCAGAGACCGGGTTAAGGCCAGCACTCCGGCTTTTGCACAGGCGGATGGCACTACGTAGCCGGAACCGGTCCAGGCATAAGTTGTAACTATATTTAGAATAGTCCCCCCGGTATTAGTTCCAATCCAACTTTTACCCATGGCGAGGGTCCAGTTAGTGGTACCTTTTAAGACTATATCAATCACTGCATCGAAAGCCTTGGTTGAAAGCCGTTCGGTTGGACTTATGAAGTTTCCCGCAGCATTATTAACCAGTCCCTGTATAGACCCGAAGCGATCTATGGACTTGGTTATTACCCCTTCAATTTGCTCATAGCTTCGAACATCACAAGCCAATGGCAAAACCTCACCTGGCCCTGCTTCACCAAGCTCAGCAGCGGTTTTTTCCAACACTTCCAACTTTCTACTGGTTATTACCAGATTTGCCCCCAATTGCAAAAAATACCTTCCCATGGATTTTCCCAAGCCGGTCCCTCCACCAGTAACTACAATAGTGTGACCTTTGAGCGTATCTTCCTTTAACATTCCCTGCATATATTTTCCTTTTGATTTAAATCAATATAGGTTTTGGAATCTTTAATTAAAAGAAATAATGGAAGACGCCTCAGAATTATTTTAATTTTAATACGATAGTGGTATTGCTATGTATTTTTTAAATTTGTGCAAGTAAATTACTATAGCTATGTTTCTACGAAACTGTTTCCTGCTTCTGATATGCTTATGGTTTGGAAGTTGTGTTTCTCAACAAAAATATAACTCATTGCTTTTAGCCCGGGACAATATGGAGTTAAAAGCTACGGAGTACTCCATTTCATTGGCCCAGGAAAGGACCAGAGCCATCAATCTCAGCAAAAAGAATAAAGATCTCAACCGTCAGTTGGCCCAAACCAATTTGGACAACCAACGTATGTCCCGCGAGCTAGAACGTCTGGTAAGTGACGAATCAGAATTGGTATTTGAGCATGTACTGTTAACCAGCAAGTATGAGGACATGCAGGATTACTTTGAAATTGTATTGAATGACTGCGACAAAACCAGAATTGAGATTGCCAGGAAGGACAATAGATTGCAAATAAAGGAAGACAGTCTACTAAAAGTGCTGATCAACCTTCGACTATTGGAAGAAAATATCCGACAACGGGAGAACTCTTCAATTGTGCTGTCACAATTCGATTCTGCATCCATAAATACCCTATATGGTAATGTTTCACGAGAGTTAAACAATCTGGTATCGTCAGGGTTTAGGATTTCCAAGATCAGTCACGGAGTACAAATATCAGTAGATGAAACGGTGATATTTGTCAGGGGAAGTTTAAATGTAACAGCAAAAGGGCAGGAAGTAATAAGACATTTAGCCATTGCATTGAATGCCCAACCAAATATAGAAGTATTGGTATTGGGTCATACTGACCGGGTCAAAGTATCCAGAAAAACCAAGTACCTAACTGACAACTGGGATTTAAGCGTATTGAAAGCCACTGCGGTGACCAGAGCGCTAGCTGATGCAAAACTTGATCCCAGAATTATCACAGCATCTGGCAGGGCGGCCTTCGACCCAATGGTTTCAAACAATACCCAAGCGGGCCGGAACAAGAACAGGCGGATTGAAATAAACATTTATCCGAAAATACCTGGCCAAGCTAATCTTCAAATGGATCGGAGGACAAATTGAGTTTGAGTGTGGGTGTGAGTTGTGGGTGTGAGAGTGCGAGTATGGGTGTGAGAGTGTGGGTGTGAGAGTGCGAGTATGAGAGTGCGAGTATGGGTGTGCGAGGTGGGTGTGAGAGTGCGAGTGTGGGTGTGGATGCCGAGTTTGAGGACGAGCGCGAACCGCAATTCACCTGAATGGAGCAATATTCTGTTTTAAATTTTCAAAATCGGAATTTGGTGCTTATTTGCCTCGCCTGCCGGGAGGTAGGGAATTTGGTGCTTGGGATTTGGTGCTTTCAAAACCATGGGTCACTTGCTTCCAGAAGGTTTTTGGGAAACGCTCTACCCCCGGAAAGCCTAATTTAATGTCACGACCATCATAGGGAATATAGTTGGTGCCCCAAATGTAATCCCAGACACTCAATGTTAGGCCGAAATTTACTCCTTTAAGCCTGTCCGAGGGGAAGGTGCTCTGCATGATGCCAAATGTGCATTTGCGGGTTGTTGAAAATATACTTTAAAGGTCCCAGGTTCAATTTGAGATTTGAATGATTGAAATGCCCCACCGCTAAAGTAAAAATATGAACAATAATGAAGTCGTCAATGCCGAAACCAATCATGGCTAGTGGTAGATACTCAATACTTCGATATACCAATGTTTCCATCCAATGATACCTCAAATGAGCAGCAAACCCCATTTGTTGCACACTGTGATGTACTTTATGAAACTCCCAAAGAAAGTCAAACTGATGCAACAAACGATGAGTCCACCATTGAATAAAATCCCGGATCACCAGCAGAGTCAATAGCTGGACCCATACAGGCCATTGCTCTATATGTATGGCCACCAGATTTCGAATACCAAAAAGAGCTAAGAAATCTTTGAATAAGTTTACCAGTACGTCAGAAGCGGCATTATATATGATCAGGGAAAACAAAAAGAAATTAAAAAACATGTAGAAGAAATCCAGCCAGAAATCCAGTCGGAATCTTGCCTGATTGCTCCTCCATGGTCTCACCCACTCCAATACTAAAAAGAACAAACTAATCCCAATCAGCCAATAGAAGTAGTTATGCCAATGAAGGTGGGTAACTTCCCCCCACAGGTAGGAAGCGTATCCCTTATATCCAGACAAAAATAGCTCCAGGTAGTCCATTACGCTTATTCTTGTAAATAATACCAGTCAATGTTAGTCAACGGAGTCCGTCGTCCCTTCTTTTTAGGTCCATAATGTAGGGCCAGATAGTCCAGGATCAATGCTTCGTTTGCTCCTAAGTCCCAAAGCCCCTGGTCCCTTTGCATCCAGCGGATCATCTGCTCCCATCCCTCCCGACTCGCGCTATTTTGGGTAATAAGTTTCGCCGAATGACATCCAGTACATTGTCCACGGATCAATTCAAAATCCTTATCTATTATCAGTCCTGTAACACTGTCCACCGCAGCCTTAGAATCAATCACCATTGAGGTGTTTAACTGTTCCCGGGTTTGACAACTAACGACCAATATTAAAACACCAAACACCATTTTAAGTGCTACCTTCATTATTCCACTCTTATTGCGATTCGATGACAGGCATTATTAAGATACCCCCTTGGGTTCCACCCTGGAACCACCATGGGCTGATGATTACCCAAATTGTCAGTAGCTCTGACCCATAATTCATAAAATCCCGGATATGGAAATTTCACCTTGCCCTTCCAATGTTGCCAAGCCAGTGGGTTTAACGGCAAATTCAATTCCAGGGGATTCCAGATATTTCCGAAATCCACAGAATAATCAACCAATGCTACGGATTGGTCCCCCGCCCAGGCATGTCCATAAAATTCCAAAACCTGATTTTTCTTAATTATGGCGCCGGTTCGGGGGTAACTTATTATTGATTTTACAGGCATTGACTCGATGATGCACATGTCTTGGTCTGCAACCTTGCTTCCCGGAGCAACGGGTTGGCAGGGTACACGATAAGATTGTCCGGTCATCTTGGCACCATCGTGCACCTGGTTGCGGATCACAATACGACTCAACCATTTTCCAGAAGTACTGGCCGGCCAACCACCAATTACCAGTCTGAGCGGGTAGCCATGCATCAGCGGCAGATCTTTCCCATTGGCAGCCCAAGCAATCAGGGACTCATCTTCCAGCGCTTTTTTGATGGGTACTCCTCGACTGATGGGGACCTTATGAGGGTCACCGCTTAAATGGGTGTCCTTCCCGTAATAACCAATGTAAACAGCATCGGTTTTCAACCCAACCCTCTGTAATACATCTTTTAACCTAACACCGGTCCACTTTGGCGCGCCCACAGCGCCCGTAGTCCATTGGTTCCCTTTGGCAGGAGGATCAAATTCAGATCTTCCATTTCCGCCACATTCCAGTACCAATTGGTAGGTATAATGTTCAAATTCAGATTTTAATTGAGCCAGTGTAAACGTTTTGGTAGTTACAGCAGATTCACCAGAGATTTCCAGTGTCCACTTTTCAGGATCAATTTCATTTGGGGGCAAACCATTGTTTCTCACAAACAGCCTGTCCATAGAAGTAACCTCTTCATCAAGTAAATGCGCAGGTGTTTCAGCGTTCCAGGGCCTGTCATTCAAAATAAGCATATCCGGATGTTTTCCTGGTAGACCCGACTGGGATCTTCCGCCATTTCGAAACTGGGATCCGGCAAGCATGGTTGGTGCCAGTAAACTACTAAGACCTACTACTGAGCTGGCCTGTATAAACTTCCTTCGTGACCACCAGGAATCTTTTTCGATACGTCTGTACATAAAAGCAATTTACTATGAATTATGTAATATCCTTAGTCCACAAACTGCACATAACCGTTCACTTTATGCCATTAATCTGTCCGAAATAGTACAGAAACTCTTAGTGATAAATACTAATTACCTAACAATCAAACTATTGCATAGTTGGCATTGCATTTGATTATAAATAGACAATCAGAATGTATACCATGACAACTCCAAGCAGAAATCGAACTTTTGAAAAACTGATACTGGCAGTGGGTATTTTGGTGGCGGTAGTTGCCGGCCTGAACAGTTCTCCCGTTGAGAACAAGCAACGGGCTTGGCTAAATGAGATAAATGTTATGGAAAGTGTGGATGTAACCACCGAAGATCAAGAGTGCAAATACCTTAATAGCAGCATGATGATAAAACTAGTAGAATCCATTATATATGGGAATTCTGAACCCCTGTAGCACATGCTGCAGGGTGCTCAGGTTTTTTTCATTACGCAAGCTTTTTAGTCCACCTTTAATATAACCTTCCCGATATTCTTGTTCTCTTCCATGTATTGATGGGCTTGTTTGACATCCTGCCAGGGGAACACTCTGTCGATAACAGGTGTTAGCTTGCCAGTTTTGAAATGATCATAACAATGTTCCCGAAAGTCATCTACCAACTTTCCGCGGTACTGTAATGAGCGGGAACGTAGTGTTGACCCAATAATGGTCAGTCTTTTAGTCAGGATTGGGGCCAGGCTCAGGTCTTCAGATCCCATTCCCCCAAGAAATCCGAGCATTATCAGTTTTCCGTCAACTGCTAACGAAGCCAGGTTTTTCTTAAAATATGAGGTCCCTATAAAGTCGACCACCAAATTTACTCCGGAAGGGATTCGCTCCTTAATTACTACATTGAATTCTTCCTTACGATAATCTATACAGTGATCGGCCCCTAACTGCTTACAAACTTTATGTTTGGTATCAGAAGCTGTTACCAAGACCTCTGCACCTAATGTTTTTGCCAATTGGATACAGGCGCTACCTACTCCACTGGCGCCAGCGTGAATCAATACTTTTTCATCAGTTTTCAAATCTCCCAGCCAACTCAGTGCTTGCCACCCGGTAAGGAAAGCTTCCATGATTCCAGCTGCTTCACTCATATCAAGATCAACGGGGATTCTTAAGATCAAACTCTTATGTACCACCACATATTCTGCATATCCACCTCCCGAAATCAATGCCATAACATTCAAGCCCTCCCATTTTCGAGCCCCCGAGCCAGTTTTCACCACACTGCCTGCAACTTCCATACCCAGGATTTCAGATGCGCCCTTTGGAGGCGGATACAATCCTTTACGCTGTAAAATATCCGCCCGGTTAAGTGCTGCAGCTTTTACCTGGATTAATACCTCATTATTAGTAAGATCAGGTACCGGAGCTTCACCTATATACATCTGGTGGATGTCTCCAAAATCTTTTAAGAGGATGGCTTTCAAATAAACTGATTAAGGTGCTGAGGCTTGTTCTGAAGCTTTATTACTTCCACTTGATATTGCAACCTACTGAAGGTACTTGTTCGCTGGGAACATCTTTGCCAGTGATCAGACAATCCAAAGCTTGTCTTAAATCTTCACCAGTAACCGGTAGTCCATTACCTGGCCTGCTGCTATCAAGTTGCCCCCGATAAACCAACTTCAGATCAGGGCCAAATAAATAAAAATCCGGCGTACAGGCAGCCTGATAATCACCAGCCACCTGTTGGGACTCATCGTACAAATAGGGGAACCCATACCCTAATTCCAGTGCGGTTTCCTTCATCTTGTCGGGACCATCCTGAGGGTAATTAATGACATCGTTGGAACTAATGGCCACCATAGAAACTTCCTTACTTTGATAATCATTTGCCAATCTCACAAGTTCACTGTTCACATGCTTTACATAAGGGCAATGATTGCAAATAAACATGATGAGGGTAGCCACAGGTGATTTTAATTGGTCCAGGGATAAGGTATTTCCAGACACAGTATCCAGCAAGGTAAAATCAGGGGCCACAGTTCCCAGTGGCAGCATTGTTGATGGTGTAACGGCCATAATAATGTTGGTTTAGCCAGGATTCTCCTGATCCAGAAACCCTGTCCAGGCATATCTCTTCCGGCGGTTCAAATATTCTATTTGTGATTCATAATGGTAAGCCTCTCTTTCAAAACTAATATTGCGGTAGGCTTTTTCAAAATTCCGGTACTGAAGAATTCTAACCATAAATTCTATCAGGTACCACAGGTAAAATGGTAGGATTAAAGTCTCCAGTTGTTGTTTCATATGGATTTTCTCATGGTTCAAAAGACGATCGGTTACTTCAATTTCTTTACCAATAAGAACAAAGGGGTACAAGCATATCCCGTTGGCAAATCCGAACGATAGAATTCTGACTAAGCTGGTTCTAATAATCATGAGGAATTGATACGGTACTACGCAATTTGCAACTATTAAATGTTAATCTCCACTTGAGGTAATTTTTTCTTAGTTTTTAACAACTTTACACAGTTGCAAATTTCATTAATTCATCAAAATGTCATTCAATAATTAACCTATGACCATTGGCCTAATATCTGACACCCATGGCTACCTGGACCCTAAGGTAAGATCTTACTTCGAAAGTTGTGATGAAATCTGGCACGCCGGAGATTTTGGGACCCTGCAGGTACTGCAGTCGCTGGAAAGTATAAGGCCAACTTTTGGCGTTTACGGAAACGTAGACGGGCAAGACATTCGCATTAGGTGCCCCAAGGAACTTTGGTTAAACAGATCAGGGGTTCGAGTACTGATGACGCATATTGCCGGAAGGCCGGGAAGATTCAACAGGCAGGTCAAATCTGTGCTGGAATCGTCGCCCCCCGACGTACTAATTTGTGGGCACAGTCACATACTCAAAGTGATGAAAGACCCTGTTTTCAACGACATGCTTTACATCAATCCCGGCGCTGCTGGCAGACAAGGGTTTCATCACATAAAAACCATAATGAGATTGACCTTTGATAAAGGGAAGGTCACTAATCTGGAAGTCATTGAAATGGGTAAAAGAGGAAGTATTTGAATTCGAGAATCCGGTCTATTCTTCCTCTTGGGAAGCAGTGACTTCTTCTTGAGAGGCAGTAACCTCGGGGGTCACCTCCAATTTTTTGATTACCGGTCGCCAAGTTAGCTGCTTCATTCTTTTGATCCTATTGGCTGCCTTGGCCTTGTTTCGACGGTCTTTCCTTTTTAATCTTGTTACTCCCATGATTCTATAAGTAAAAATCGAGCTGCAAATTTAGTAGTTTCAGGGGAATAACCATATCACCAATGCAATATTTTCCATCCACTTTTGATTTTGAACCCAAATCGTTGCTTTTTTGTACTTTGACTAAAGAGTTTTTATGAGTTCAACCCATTTGGGCATTCCAAAAGGAACCCGAGATTTTGGTCCTCATGTGATGGCCAGGCGTCAATATATTTTTCAGACCATACAAGGTGTTTTTCGTAAATTCGGCTTTCAACCGCTGGAAACTCCCAGTATTGAAAACTTATCGGTCTTGACCGGAAAATATGGGGATGAAGGAGATCAGCTGCTCTACAAGATTGTGGATTCCGGTGATTTTCTAAAAAAAGCATCTACAGCAGATTTTGAAGCGGGATACAAGAAATTATTGCCCCAAATTGCCTCTAAAGGACTGCGCTATGACCTGACTGTGCCATTTGCAAGGTATGTTGCTATGAACAGGCATGAGATTGTCTTTCCCTTTAAACGTTATCAGATGCAACCGGTGTGGAGGGCAGATCGCCCTCAAAAAGGCCGGTACCGGGAGTTCTATCAATGTGATGCCGATGTGGTAGGCACTTCTTCACTGTTGTGCGAGGCAGAGATTATCGCCATGGTCCACGAAGTGTTTTCAGCCTTAGGCCTAACAGATTACACTATTCATTTAAATCACCGTCAATTACTGGTGGGGATTTCAGAGGTAATCGGAGCTTCCGGCCGGCAAACTGAACTGACAGTGTCTCTTGATAAACTGGACAAGATTGGACCGGAAAAGGTCCTACAGGAATTGGAAAGTAAAGGTTTCAAAAAAGATCAATTGACTAAGCTTGAACCACTACTACGGTGGCAGGGGACCTGGAAGGAGCTGAAGCAACCACTGCAAACCTTTTTTCAGAATTCAAATTCAGGACAAAAAGGGATCAGCGATATTGAGGCTATCCTGCAATATGTCAAGGATATGGGAATTTCCAGTGCTAATGTTATGGTCAATGTGAGTCTGGCCAGAGGCCTTGCTTATTACACCGGAACCATCTTTGAAGTGGTGGTTAACAATGTAAAGATGGGTAGTTTAGGTGGGGGCGGTAGGTATGACGACCTGACAGGCATTTTTGGTCTGCCGAATGTTTCGGGTGTGGGTATTAGTTTTGGAGTGGACCGGATCTATGATGTAATGGCACAATTGCAATTATTTCCGGTAGAAAAATTAAGTTTTAGTGAGGTATTGCTGGTGGCCCTGGATGGCGAGAGCGAGCGTTACGCGTTGGCAGTACTTTCCAAACTGAGAAGGAACGGTGTGGCCAGCGAATTATACCCGGACCGCGGTAAACTTAAAAAACCGCTCAACTATGCCAATAAAAAAGGGGTGCCATGGGTAGTGTTAATAGGCCCTGATGAAATATCAAGCGGCAAATTAACTGTTAAGCATATGGCTGAGGGTACTCAGGAACAACTAGCTGAGGAACAACTTGTCAGATTACTAAAGAAAAAACGTAATTGATGTGCCCAAATAATCTGCCGAATACTAAAATTCAATGCGCTTAATGGCGTTTACTAACCAAATACAGTACAATTACCTTACATTACCCGGTAATTCCCCGTCCAGTAAGTAGACTTATGCGCAAAACCCTTTTCCATATTATCTGGGTGATACTACTGGGTTTATCAGTACCAGGATGGGGTCAGACCAGTAGCCCCTTAGGCCGGTTTGAAGTTGACTATGTAAAAGGATGCAGTCCATTAACTATCACTGTAACCAATACTTCAGGCGATGTAAACGCCTCGTATTCTTTTGATTATGACACATGCATTGTTACTTCTCCCAAATATGATGCTGCATCTTGTGCCGCCTTGAAAATTGTTCCTGATACAACATTCACATACACTCAACCTGGCACCTACAGCATTTTCCAGTTTTTAGCAAATCTAGAACCTCGTACGGATTCACTCATCATTGAAGTCCTGGCACCGCAGCCTCCTGAGTTTAACGTCACATTGTGCAACAACTACGGCGTTGCGGTAAACATTACAGACACTTACTATGACCAATTCGAGATTGATTATGGTGACAGCTCACCACTAACATCAGACTCAACCCACAATTATGCTGGTTCCAACCCTTACACCATATCGGTTAGTGGCTTCTTTAACAACGGGCCGGTCAATTGCGACGACGGTACTATTTCGCTAACCCCTGTCGACAATATTCCCACTGCTGCCCTAAGTCAAGTAACGGTAACCAGCCAGGGACGATTGGATGGAGTTATTGATCTCGATTTCAATCTAAGCCCAAATGTAAATTATGTGTTGGAGATGTCTACCAATGGAACAGCGAACTTTAGTGATGTGGGTCCATTAAGCGGAGTCAGTCAGTCTATTTCTGGCATTAACACCATGGACAGTTTATATTGTTTTAGAATTGCAGCTGTGGATATCTGTAATAATACCAAGGACTACTCCGATACTATTTGTTCAACCAACATTCAGGTAATGGCCCAGGAAGGACAGAACCAGATTAATTGGGCCACCGTTGTAATCAATTTTGACCGGTATGAGCTAACCAAAAATAATGCCCCCCTTGGTCAGCCTATTACCAGCAGCAACGATACAAGTTTTGTCGATAATACTGTGGACTGCAATGTGGTCTACTGCTATCGAACTACTACAGTT